>Ga0233429_1005936_pt1 | contig 9921 bp, 6 predicted proteins | sample SI_118_April2016_3_FD_179879 | JGI IMG/M metagenome (GOLD analysis project Ga0233429, IMG submission 179879) | Seawater microbial communities from Saanich Inlet, British Columbia, Canada - SI_118_April2016_135_MG | ecosystem: Environmental > Aquatic > Marine > Inlet | place: Canada: British... | reverse complement strand
ATGATGTCCATTTTTGAGCCGACCGCATCGCGGATCTTTCGAAACGGCTCCAACGCCGTATCAAGTTCGGCCGGTGAGATATAATGCCCGCCGGAGGTTTCCGCCGCATAATCAAAGGGCCAGATCTTCATGCCCGTGATGCCCATCTCCAGCAGACTTAGCGCGACCTCATCGGCATTGTGCAAAAAGCCCTGCAAATCCTCGTACGGTCCTTCCGGCGCATCGCCGGGCAGATTAAAGCTGTCCGTGCTCTGTTTGACCTGATCGCGGACATATTGATATCCGGCACAGGTGTTGTAGACGCGAATTTCATCCCGGCTGGCCCCGCCCAAAAGTTGATAAATCGGCTGATTGGTGGCCTGTCCCCAAATGTCCCAGAGGGCGATATCGATACCGGAATTGCCCCGAACTTCAGCCCCCGAGCCAGAGAAACCCACATAGCCGGTCAACGCCTTGGAATGATAATCAATGCGCAAAGGGTCCTGGCCCAGCAACTGTTTCGCGGCGAAACCGTGAATATGCGCCTCCGCCGATGGTACCCCATAGAAGATTTCACCAAGGCCCACCTGCCCCTCGTCCGTGTGCACCTGCACCCACAACAGGTTGGGAAATTCTTCCAGGCGGATGGTCTCAATCGCGGTGATTTTCATCTCTACATTTTCCTCATACAATAAGGCCTGAACAGTAACGCGTTGGGGTCAGGCATATCATGAAACACATATTGAGCGGTATTGTCGTCGTCGATTTTTCCCAGGTTATTGCCGGGCCTGCCTGCACCCGCCTGATGGCGGAACTGGGCGCTGAAGTTATTAAGGTCGAACTGGCCCCCACAGGCGACCCCTCCCGCATGCTGCCAACCCTCAGGGAGGGTTTCAGTGGCTATTATATCCAGCATAACCACGGCAAAAAGGGCATCTGCATTGACCCCCGTCAACCCGAAGGCCTGGCACTGTTAAAGGATCTGATCGCCAAGGCCGATGTCATGGTGGAGAACTTTTCACCCGGCGCCATTGCCCGCCTGGGTCTGGGCTGGAACGTCGTGCATGCCTTGAACCCAAGCCTGATCATGTGCTCCATCTCCGCCTTTGGTCAGGAAGGGCCACTCCGCGCCCTGCCCGGCTATGACTATATTGCCCAGGCCTATGCCGGCGTCACCTCGATGATCGGCGAGGCCGACGCGCCGCCTGCCCTGGCCGGTCTTGCCATGGGTGATATCGGCACCGCCATGACCGCCCTGGCGACCATCAACGGGGCATTATTCTGGCGTTCCCGCAATGGCAACAAGGGGCAATTTCTCGATATCTCGCTGCTGGACTATTATTTCTATTGTCATGAATTGAATGTGGAAGTGGCATCCACAGGCGGTCACCCGATGCGCAATGGCTCCCACCACGGCGCTGTTGCGCCCATGGGAATTTATCGGGCGCGCGGCGGCTTCATCATGATCGTCCTGTTGGAACATCAATGGCCGCAATTATGCCAAGCGTTGGGCCAAGCGGAATTGGTGGATGATCCACGCTTCGTGAGCAATCAAAACCGCCTGGATAATGTGGATCAATTGACGGCGATCATCGAAAGCTGGCTACAGTCCTTACCGGATCTGGAAACAGCCCTGGCGAAACTGGAAGAAGACCGCGTCCCCGTCGCCCCGATCCTGACCGTTGAACAGGCCATTAAACACCCTCACCTCATTGAACGCGGCACGGTCAAAGAATTGAGCCACCCGGTTTTGGGCGACTTCATAGTGCCCGCAAACCCCCTGCGCTATTCCGAAGGTCTACCCCCGCCCCCCACCAAGGCACCCATGCTGGGCGAAGATAACCACGCCGTCCTGCGCCAGCACCTCGGGCTGGATGATGATCGTTTGGCGGAACTGGAAAGTGCGGGTGTACTGGTGGCCGGAAAAAGCTAAGTCCTAAACCGGTTCCAAAGGTGCGTTGTGCTTCGTGTCCGCGACGACGATGCCGCCACGGTCACCAATGGTAGTACTGCCATAGCGCTGGGCGTAGACGTCCGGCAATGGGCGGGCACCGGGGATGGCCAGCCACAGGCGTAGTAAATGCCGCCTGCGGGCCAGGTCGCCCCATTCCTCATACGCCGTGCGATCGTGCATGATGGTGTGATTGTGGGTGAACAATAGATCGCCCGGTTGCAAGGCAAATTCCAAATTCAAGGCTTTGTCGTCTGCCAGGGTGTCGAGCAGATCGAGGGCTTCAATCTGTGCCTCGGTCAAATCCGGTACGCCATCCAGTCGCGGGGCGGATCGGACATAATGCGGAGCGTAGAGGGCTGAAAGATAACTCTCATACCAATTGAATATGGGTATCTCAAAATACTCACGGCCATCCGCCGTGACCTCTCCCCGACGATCCGTGGCAATGGGCTCAAACAACAGCTTTAGCAAATCGGGCCGCCGCGCCAGCATCTCGTTATAGATGGTTTGTGAACTGACCAAGCCTGACAAGCCGCCTGATTTGGCACCGCGCAAACACATCAAGCCAACAATATCGCAGCTATCGGTGTGGTAATTCTGCCGTTCCGTCGTTTGATATATCCGGACATTGGCATCCGTGGTGGAAAGGCCAAGATCGCAGACGTGACCCAGCAGATGCCCTTTGCCATTTTGCGAACGGGCATTGCCCATGTGCGTGCCAATGCCATAAAACATTGCCGCTGCCATGGGAATATTCTCCGCATGGGGTGGCAGTCCGCGCAGAACGACGAAGCCACGTCGATGCAGGCATTCATCCACCGCTTCACGGATCAGTGGCACGGATTTGGGCAGCGCGAAATCCGCCTTTGTCATTTGCGCGATGTCACCACCCTTGGCCAGATAGGCCTGCGCCTGGCCTTCTACTTCAGCCGACTGAGCACTATCCAAGGTGACCAGCCAGGCACCGCTGGCCGCCAAATCGGGGCCGTACCAAGCCGAGGGCCCGGTAATTCTTTCGGGTAGATCAACAATATCCAAAACGCGGGCACTCCATCATTTATACCAAGGCGCAGTCATAGCCTTGATCATGGGAATTTACGATGGCGCCGTCAATTGCGTCAAATTGACTTAGAGCGCTCTAATGCCCGCCACCGAAAAATCCAGGTTTTACCTCATAGTCCACCGCAAGCCCGTAATCGGGATCATCATCGGCATCCACTATGAGCTGCCCCGCCCTGTTGAGCAGGCGGTGACAGTCATGGGAAAGATGGCGCAACTGCAAAGTCTTGCCCAACGCCTCGTACCTTAAGGCCATGGCCTCAATCGCCTGCAAGGCGGATTGATCGACGACGCGGCTGTTTTTGAAATCGACGATAACCAAATCGGGATCACCTGCCGGGTCGAAGATTTCTGAAAACCCATCGGCAGAACCAAAAAACAATGGCCCTTGGATCTCGTAAACTTTGTTACCTTCGGGCGAGATCGAGGCAATACCCTGAATACGGCTCGCGTTATTCCAGGCATAGGCCAAGGCCGAGACGATGACCCCGACAATAACGGCAATGGCAAGATCACTGTACACGGTCACCGCTGTCACCAAAACGATTACAATGGCATCAGTCATGGGCACCCGGCGCATGATCTTCAGGCTATGCCAGGCAAACGTGCCCACCACAACCATGAACATCACACCGACCAGGGCGGCAAGGGGGATTTGATCAATCAATTGGGAGGCCACCAGGATAAAGGCCAGCAAAAACAAAGCCGCTGCAATGCCGGAAAGACGCGTACGCCCGCCCGATTTTACATTGATCATAGATTGCCCGATCATGGCGCAACCGCCCATGCCGCCGAAAAATCCGGTTACTGTATTGGCCAACCCTTGGGCGATACATTCTTGCGACGCGCCGCCCCGTTTACCGGTTATTTCACCCACCAAATTAAGCGTCAAAAGGCTTTCGATCAAACCGATTGCAGCCAGGATCAGGGCATAGGGAAAAATCACCTGCAAGGTCTCTATATTTATGGGAACTAGGGGAATGTGAAACAGCGGCAAGCCCCCCTTGATCGAGGCTAAATCACCAACCCGGGGCACATCGATACCAAATGCAATAACAATCCCGGCGACAATGGCAATGCCCGCGAGGGGCGCTGGAATAACTTTCGTGATTTTCGGCATCAGCCAAATGATGGCCATGGTTAAAGCAACCAGACCCAACATGGTGGCCAAAGGCCAACCATCCATCCAGGCTTTACCCCCGTCCGGGCCCGATACCTGAAACTGGCTGAGCTGAGCCAGAAAAATGACGATGGCCAAGCCGTTCACAAATCCCATCATGACCGGATGTGGCACCAGTCTGATAAATTTCCCAAGCCGGAAGATCCCAGCCAGCACCTGCATAAGCCCCATTAAAACAACGGTGGCAAAAAGATACTGGACACCGTGACTGGCAACCAGCGACACCATGACAACGGCCAAGGCACCGGTAGCACCGGAAATCATACCCGGACGGCCACCGATCACTGCCGTGACCAAGCCAACGATAAAGGCGGCATAAAGGCCCACCAGGGGATGAACGCCGGCCACGAACGAAAATGCCACTGCTTCGGGCACCAGGGCCAAGGCAACAGTAAGGCCAGACAGCAACTCCGTCTTGACCCTGCTAGGGGTGAACACAGTCAAATTCGCGTCTTTCCAATCAGTGATGGAGAGGCGCTCGGCAAAGGCAGCAAGTGCAGATTTTGTCACGTTATAAACAGGTCCGTTGCTAAAATCAGGGGTCCAAATCCATCATGGCCGGCCAAACGCCCTCGTGTGATGACGTCTTGCAAAGCCGCGCGCCAAAGCCGGTCAAACCGGTATGGCAGCATCTGGATTAGGAAAAATACTGTAACGATCTAAAGGCGCGGTTAATTTGATCCCGGATTCAATAAAAGACCCCCGGCGCATCATGTGCCGAGGGTGTGATCAATGCTTAATGGATAAGGGACTTTCGGGGTCAGGGCACATAGCGCCCTGCCACAATCCGCTGACCGATGTCAGTTTTCACCTGTGTCACATAGGGTGTGTCGAGCCGGATCACAAGCTTTTTTAGATCGGAGGCAGAATTTAGTCCGGGCCCATGATCCAACCAACATGGGCATTTTCCACGCTACAGTCTAATATATGCCAGCGCGCCGCTGCTGCGGCGTTTGGCATCGCCAGAACATAGGAGATAGATTTGCCCAACCCAACGCCCGTGAATAGTGAACTGATCGGCCAGCCAGGCTCTCGCTGGGAGATACTGACGCCGGCTTTGATCCTGGATCTCGACGTTCTGGACGCCAATATCGCGACCATGGCGGCCTGGGCACGGGAGGGCGGCTTTACCCTGCGCCCGCATGGCAAGTCCCACAAATCCCCCGACATCGCCAAACGGCAGGTCGCTGCCGGTGCGGTCGGTCTATGTTGTGCCTCGTTACGGGAAGCCCAGGTTATGGCGGCGAACGGCATTCCAGGATTGTTGATCACCACGCCTTTGGCCCCGGGCAAGGCACCTCTTGTCGCCGCCCTGGTCAAGGATGGTGCCGATGTTTCCGTGGTGGCGGATCATGAGGACTTGGTCGCAGCCTATGGCGCGGCGGCGGAAGCTGCCGGCATTGCATTGAATGTGTTCGTGGATCTCGATGTGGGTCTGGGCCGAACGGGCACCCCATCTGCCGGCGTTGCCATTGAACTGGCTGGGCAGATCACGGCCCATCCCGCCCTGAATTATGCTGGTGTCCAGGGCTATATGGGGCATCTGCAACATGTGGACGATCATGGCGAACGACGCAGCCGTCTGGCGGGTGACACCAACGACCTGCAAGGCAAGGTGGACGCCTTGATCAAGGCCAACCTGCCACCGGCCATTGTCTCAGGCGGCGGCACAGGCACCCATCGGATGGATGGGGAAAACGGTACCATAGGTGAATTCCAGGTTGGGTCCTACTTGTTCATGGACGTTCAGTATTTGACCGTGCAGCAAACCGCGGCGGGGGCGCGGCCCTATGGCACGGGATTGTTTGTCCAAACAAGCGTGGTCAATATCAACCATCCCACTTACGCGGTTACCGACGGTGGCCTGAAATCATTCGCCACCGACGGCCCCTTCCCCCTGATCGCGCGCGGCGGACCGGATGGTGCCAGCTATCGCTATATGGGCGATGAACACGGTGCCATTGACTATGCCAATGCCACCGATACTAGCGATGCCATGGCGCTGGGCGACCGGGTCGAATGCGTGGTGCCCCACTGTGACCCGAACGTCAATTTGTACAACGCCTATCACGTAGTCCAGGGCGATACATTGGTGGATATCTGGCCCGTGGCAGCCCGAGGCAATAGTTAGCGACAGTTAGACGGTCTGATGTTCGTCCTGTTACTGACGGTATTCGTCGACCTTGTCGGCTTTGGCATAATCCTGCCGATCTTGCCGTTTTACGCGCAGGCATTTGATGCTTCGCCGGTGCAGATCACATTGTTGGTGTCGGTGCATTCCGCGATGCAAATCATCATGTCGCCACTCTGGGGCCGCTTAAGTGACCGTTACGGTCGTAAAGTCATTTTACTGGTAACGTTGACAGGCGGCGGCATCGCCTTCCTCTGGTTCGGCCTGGCCGGCAGCCTGACTGCGCTGTTCCTGGCCCGGGGTCTGAACGGTGCCATGGGCGGCAATATTGCCGTGGCGCAGGCCTATCTGGCGGACATTACAGCACCAGAAGACCGCGCCGGGGCCATGGGCCGGCTTGGTGCCGCCTTTGGAATCGGGTTCGTTGCGGGGCCTATGTTGGGTGGTTTGTTGATCGGAACACACCCCAGCGCAGACAGTTTCGCGCTACCATGTTTCATTGCCGCCGCTTTCTCGTTCGCCGCCGTGATCCTGGGACTGATCATGCTGGAAGAACCGGTTCGCCAAAAATTGGCAGAACGAGGCCGGACATCGTTCGCAGTTCTATGGGCTGCCGTCAGCGGCAATGGCATTCCGGCGGTCATAGGTTTGAATTTCCTGGTCACCCTGGCCTTCACCGCCCTGATGGCGTTGCTGCCCCTATGGTGCCAGGCCCGCCTGGGTTGGGGCGCGCGTGAGGTCAGCTTTGCCTATGTCTATATCGGCTTCCTGGTTGCCTTCCTGCAAGGCGTTCTGGTCGGCCCCATGACCAAGAAAATGGGCCCGCCACGGGTATTGCTGTTAGGGGCAATCGCCATGAGCAGCGGTCTGTTATCGGTAATTGTGGTGACAGACATTGTCTCCTTTGCAATTGTGACCTTGGCCTTATGTATCGGCACTTCGTTCTGTCACCCCACGTTGACCGCCATGATTTCGGAACGGGGCGACGGCGATCATCAGGGTACGATCATGGGTGCGGCCAATTCCGTCTCCGCCCTGGGGCGGATCACATCGCCACCGATGGCAGGTCTGTTGTTCACACATTGGGGTCCGAACTGGCCCATGTTGGTCGGGGGCCTTATCATACTGCCTGTGGTCGCGATAGCGGCCTGGATGTCCATAACCTATCAACGGCAGCAGGATTGATGCAGTACATTGCCCTCGTCATTTTAGGCCTGATCGGTGGCCTGATCTTCCCGCAAGCCCAGGCAGCGCCTGCAATCGCCATGCATGGTGCGCCAAAATACAATACGGCGGCCACGCATTTTACCTATGCCAACCCGGATGCGCCCAAGGGCGGACGATTGGTTCTGGGGCGGGTTGGTAGTTTCGATTCCCTGCAGCATTTCATCGTCCGTGGTGCCCGGGTCGATGGCCGGCGGCTGACCCATCAAAGCCTTCTTGCCCGTGCCTATGACGAACCATTCACCTTATACGGCCTGATTGCCGAGGATGTATCAACACCCCCCGACCGATCCTCGGTCACGTTTCGACTGCGCCAGGGCGCGCGCTTTCATGATGGCAGCGAGATCACCGTGGATGACGTGATTTTCTCCCTGGAGACCTTGCGCACGAAAGGCCGGCCCAATCACCGATACTACTATGGCCAGGTCGCAAAGATCGAACGACCGGGACCGCGCAGGGTGACATTTCGTTTCAAGAACAACCAAAACCGGGAACTGCCCCTGATCATGGGCATGATGCCCATCCTCTCGCGCGACAGCCTTCAGGGCCGGGATTTCAACCGGGTCTCGCTGACACCCTTGATGGGCAGCGGACCCTACATGGTGGACAAGGTGGATGCCGGTCATTCAGTGCAGTATCGGCGGATCAAGAACCATTGGGCCGAAAAGCTGCTATCCCAACGGGGCCAGAATAATTTTGATCTGGTGCGTTATGATTACTACCGCGACGACAGCGCCATGTTAGAGGCATTCAAGGCCGGCAAAGTCGACCTTCGGGGCGAGACGGATCCGAAGTTATGGGCCCAGGCCTATGACTTCCCGGCCCAAAGACGGGGCGATGTTAAATTGATGGCGTTCCCCCATGGCCGGCCCGCAGGCATGTATGCCATCGCCCTAAACACCCGGCGTCCAATTTTTCAGGACCGCCGGGTCCGCGCCGCCCTCGCCTATGCCATAGACTTTAAATGGCTGAACAAGACGCTTTTTCATGGGGCCTATAAACGCACGCGCAGTTATTTTGAGAACTCGGAACTGGCCGCGACCAAATTGCCGTCACCTGGCGAAATTGCCTTGCTGGCACCTTTTCGCGGCGATCTGGCCGAAGAGGTCTTCACAAAGGTTTATGCCCCGCCAGAAGCAGATGGCAGCGGCAGGTTGCGCGGCAATTTACGCACGGCGCGCAAATTATTGTCGCAGGCAGGTTGGAAGATCAAAGATCTAAAGCTGGTGAACGATGCGGGCATCCGGTTTCAGTTCGAGGTTATGCTGATCCGCCGCAGCAACGAAAAGCTGGCGCTGCATCTGGCCCGCAATCTGGAGAAACTCGGCATCGAGGTGTCGATCCGCACAGTTGATACGGCGCAATACCAACAACGCACCAACACCTATGACTTCGATGCCATGATCTATCTCTGGGATCCTTCCCTGTCACCGGGCAACGAACAGGCCTTTTATTGGGGCACGGATGCCGCCGGTCGGGAAGGCACCCGCAACTATCCCGGCATTCGGGTCCCTGCCATTGATAATCTGGTGGCTAGGATATCCGATGCCGCCAACCGCGACGATCTGGTCGCCGCCGTGCGCGCCATGGACCGGGTGCTGCAATGGGGCCATTATGTGATCCCATTATTTCATCTCAAGGCAGACCGTGTTGCCCTGTGGGATCGTTTCGGCCGCCCGGATCTAACGCCGGTCTATGGCTTTCGCCTGGAGACCTGGTGGGCGAAACCTAACTAGGGCCTGTTCATTTTGAACATGCCTTGATTCTTAAGAAAAGAGAAATTGAACCAATTACTTGGATGCAATAAGTGAATCCAAGTGATTGAAAATTGCTCTAAAAACAAAATTGAATATAGGAGAACATCATGCAGACAGGATCATTTCGCGGCTTTGACGTACGACTGGATGAACCCGGTATCGCCTGGATTACCTTTAATACCCCGGAACGCCTGAACGGCATGACCTCCGCCATCAAGCGGGACCTGGTTGAAACTCTGGTCCAGGCACAGATGGACAACGCTGTCCGGGTGATCATCTTCACAGGCACAGGACGGGGCTTTTGCGCCGGCGATGATTTGAAGGCCTATGCCCAGGGCTTGCGGGCAGAGCCAGGCCTGGTACCGCCCCTGCCACCTGGCCATGACAACGGCATCGGTACCTACGATGGCCTGCGGATGATTTCGCAGGAATTAAACCGGGTGATCCGCACCATCGACAAACCCACCATCGCCGCCCTGAACGGCGTTGCCATCCAGACCGGGTTCTCGTTGGCCCTGGCCTGTGACTTCCGCATCGCGGCGGAAGATGCCCGCATGGGCAGCGCCACCTTGCGCTTTGCCCTGCTGCCCGATGAAGGCGGCCAGCATCTGTTGGTACAGCACATGGGGCTGGCCAA
>Ga0233429_1005916_pt1 | contig 9948 bp, 13 predicted proteins | sample SI_118_April2016_3_FD_179879 | JGI IMG/M metagenome (GOLD analysis project Ga0233429, IMG submission 179879) | Seawater microbial communities from Saanich Inlet, British Columbia, Canada - SI_118_April2016_135_MG | ecosystem: Environmental > Aquatic > Marine > Inlet | place: Canada: British... | reverse complement strand
TGGAGTTAAGACAGGCGGAGCAGGCATCTGCGGAGGAGGACCGCCCATACCAGGATCGGTAGGCATCTGGCCGAATTGTAAACCCATTGGTACGTTTGGTTTCATCTGCGTAATACCACCATCCATACCGGGAGGTGGTGGGAAAAAATCATCTTGTGTGTTGAATTCAGGTGCTGATGGGATCTCAGGCTCAGTGCCTTTGTTCTTTTTAAGAAAATCAAGTAGTGCCATTGTGTATTCTTTAATATATATTATTAACTATATATATAACTTTTCCCTTAATCTGACTTGGCTTTAAGTTTCTCCGCAACTATCTCTTCAACGTCTTCTTTATCTAACATTTTAAGCGGATCAAGTATATCAATATATTTCTCAATAACCTTTACGCTATCTTTACTTGCTAAGCTATTCATCTGGTCCGCAAACTTCTCGAACTGTTCTAGGTCTGTCTGCATCTGTTTTCTCAACTCGCGCGCAGTTCGAGTTAACTCATCTTTTTGTTTAGCAATTACGTTGTTGGTTTCTAGAAGGTTATTCTCAACTAGATCAAGGTGATTATGAAGGTTGTCCATCTTTTCTTCAATTAACCGAAGCTTTCGGTCCATCTGTGATAGTGCACCAGCGATAACTCCAGGGTCTGGGCTTGGATTTGTTTTCATATTACTCCAAAAACTATATATCTTTACATCTATATATCTATAAAACTTGCGTAGTCCCTGACAATGGTAACTTCAACGAAACCAGTTAAGAATTATAAGGTAATTACTGACGCTAGTCAGCGAACACTGTTCATAAACTATGAAGGTTATGCGATTGTGCCAAGTATTGAAGATAAACCTTTCTGTATGTCTCAAACAATTAACATGCTTTTAGATGTTGGATCAGTTACACGTATTGTATTCAAACAGCGAGAAGACTTTGTGTACGACGGTGCTCAAGCTGATGCTTTATCTGAGTTAGCTTCTTTGATAAAAGATCTTATTGAGCGTGATCGGATTCTAGATTTGAGCTCAATGAATCGTTGTTCTGTCTGCTTGCCAGCATGGCAGAATTTTACAAACATACTGGTCATGTCTGAATTGCGTGAGGACCCACTTGGTGCGTATCTGCATCTTATTGAGCGTATTCAAAAAGAAAAAGCTGTAAAAACTAAGTGTCATGGTTGCGGAACCACTAACGAAGCCTTTGTTAAGTTACTTGAGAAGATCTTTGCACGAATGACTAAGCTCCAAATCATAAAGCAAGCGATGCCATTTCTTAAGGAATACGATCCTGAAACACGAGATTTGTATCGTAAAATATTTCATCCAGCAATTAAACCAGATTTCCTATATACAAAAGTAGCTAAATCATTTCCCGTTGCTGCGAAAGAGCTAACTGCGTATACTCTTGAGGGAGCTAAAGTTACAATGTTTAGGAAAGACGATGAAATCAGACCAATATATCATATATTACCTGCAGAATACGATTTATTAGAAGATGAGTACATCGTACTCGGACAGGCAAGAGAGACACTCGCAGCACATAAACCTACTCAAGCAGAGTTTGTCGATCCAAAACATACACGCGAGATTTTTAAGAAAGTCAGTCGAGACCTGCTTGCAGATCTGTTTAAGTCGAGAGGCGTTGATGTAGCTGCAGAGAAAATAGACTTACTTTCAGATATCTTAGTGCGTTATACAGTTGGTTTCGGTGTGATTGAACTAATACTGAAGGATCATAAGATTCAGGATCTGTCCATTAACTCACCAGTTTCCATGAACCAACTGACTGTGATACATGCAGATTACGGTGAATGTTTGACTAACATAACAATTACTCCCCGGGATGTTGATAGTTGGGCAACTAAGTTTCGATTGATGTCAGGTAGACCGTTAGATGAATCTAACCCTGTTTTAGATACAGAGTTGTTGGTTCCAGGATCACGTTCAAGAGTTGTTGTAATACAAGGCCCGCTGAGTCCAAGCGGCTTAGCATTCACATTTAGACGTCATAGAGATAAACCGTGGACTTTGCCACTTTTTGTTCAGAATAAGATGCTTACTCCGTTAGCCGCAGGCCTTTTGAGTTTCTTTATAGATGGCGGTAGAACTCTACTTATCGCAGGTACTCGATCAGCAGGAAAGACAAGTTTGCTATCCTCACTTATGATACAGATTCTTCGTTCAATTCGGATAATTACTGTAGAAGATACACTCGAACTCCCTGTCGATGAACTAAAGCGGCTTAGCTATGATATACAGTCACTTAAGGTTAAATCGGTGATAACTGGTGGAGACCAAGAGATTGATGCTGCAGAAGGTATTCGTACGAGTTTGAGAATGGGCGATTCTAGTTTGATTGTTGGTGAGGTTCGAAGTACTGAGGCGTTGGCGTTGTACGAAGCAATGCGAGTAGGTGCGCTAGCAAACGTAGTTGCAGGAACAATACACGGAGACTCGCCATATGGTGTCTTTGATCGAGTTGTTAATGATCTTAAAGTTCCACCAACCAGTTTCAAAGCAACAGACATCATTGTTGTATGCAACCCAGTTAAGTCTGCAGCAGGACTAAAGAGCCAGCGTCGCGTTGTACAGATAACCGAAGTTAGAAAGAACTGGCAAGAAGACCCTATGAAGGAGAACGGCTTTGTAGATCTTATGGTATATAATCCAAAGACAGATCAGTTGGAGCCAACAGACGCGTTGATTCAGGGCGAGAGTGAGATTCTTAAATCGATTGCATCGCGAGTTCGTACATGGTCGGGAGACTTCAATGCAATATGGCAAAGCATCGAGCTTCGGGCAAAGGTTACACAGACAATCATAGATACTTCAGTAAAAGAGAAAAAGCCTGCGTTGTTGGAATCTGACTTTGTGGTAGCAGCAAATGATGAATTACACAAGATTATGGAAGATCTGGGTGACGATACAAAGATGATCTATTCAGAATGGCTAGCCTGGTTTAAACAGAAGGTTGTGAGTGTAGAATAATTAATAGATCTCATGGATTGATACGCTGAACTTTCTATCAACTTCATTAAATTCATTTTTTCTACCTAGTTCTCGATCATAGTGATACTCCATCTCTGGATGATCCGCCATAGATCGTACTTGCTCCATACCGGGAATCGCCGCTATTCTTCTCTGAAGTTCTAAGAAATCTTCATGTTCACTAACTATCAACTGCAAATGTGGACAGGTCCAGGAGTTTCTCCAATTCTCTGGATCGGGATCTTGTGCATGATCACGAGTCATCATTCTAAAGTCATCGTCTGAACTCCATTCCTTACCACCACTTTTCTCGTGGAAACCGTTCCACTCGCCTTGAGCGTCATCGCGTAATATCTGATGGAAAAACGGAAGTCGATAATCTAATTGGCCGCGACATAGATGTTTAGATAGCCACGCAAGGGTATCATTGATCTCGCTAAGTGCGCGGATGTCTCTAGCCTGTCTGTTAGCAGTAGCTAGCATCTGAGTTATGTTAGCATAAGGGTTTTCAGCTTCAGTAGGTGTATCGTCATTCATGTTTATGGTATGAAGGTTAATTATTTAAGATATTCTAAAGCCCAGTATCTATATAGACAGCAAGATATATTAATTCTGTATGATTAAGAATATAATATGGTTGATCTCGATAAGTATAGGCGCGAGTTAGACAAAGAGCTAGATGGTAAGCAAGAGATCATTCCAGATCAGAGTTATTCTACTGAATATCGCCAGTTTATCAAAGACCAAGATGGTTCAGGTAAACAAAGATATGCTCGAGCCTGTAGAAAAGCAGGCAATTTGCTTCATGTGCACATAAGTCAGAAGGATTTTGATCGTCTAAATCCTTACCTGAAGTTGCTTCATCTTAATATAAGCCCGCAGAATGTAATGTCTTTGTCATATCTATCTGCAATCGTAATGGTCTTACTTTCTATAATCGCGTTCGCGTTAACGTTGAACTTTATGGTTCTCATTGGGGGCATGATATCGTCAGTAGTTGTGATGTACATGTTATCCAAAGCACCTTCATTAATGTTCAAGAGCTGGCGAGCAAAAGCATCAGACCAATTAGTTTCCGCAGTTTTGTACATGGTTATCTACATGGAACACACCTCAAATCTTGAACAGGCTGTTTACTTTGCGGCAAGAAATCTTCCACCACCACTCTCCTTGGATTTTATTCGAGTACTCTGGTTGGTTGAATCAGGTAAGTATGCAACCATTGGCGAATCTCTTGAAAGCTATGTTAAAACATGGGAGAGCTGGAATCCCGGTTTCGCAGAGGCAGTGCATATGTTAGAATCGTCACTTTATGTTAATACAGCAACACGTCGTCACGAAATACTTGAGCGAACCGTGAATACGATATTAGATAGCACAGAGCGAAGTATGATGAAGTATGCGCACGATACGCAGAATCCTGTACAAGCAGTACATATGCTGGGAATCATTCTGCCAGTTATGGGTTTAGTCATGCTACCTTTGATCGTATCTTTTATGGGCGATCAGGTTAGTATCTGGAAAATAGTTTTCTTGTATAATGTATTACTTCCAATTTCAGTCTTTTTATTAGCTAAGCATACGTTGGATACACGACCTGCCGGAGTTAACACAAACGATATCTATGATTTCTATAACTATAAGAATTACCGCACGAAGATACGTATCGGAAAGCGGTACATATCGATTAGTCCTAAACTAGCAGCCGTAGTTGTAGCGTTGTTGTTCTTTATTGGACCGATTATGCATTTCTCAAACATGTATTCAGATCCAGACACACTTAATCTCGTAGCAAATAGTTTATTGACTCTGGGTATGAGTCTATTGATTATTGGCGGACTTGGTTTTGGACTCGCTACGTATTATTACCTACGTGTTAAAGATCTCATTCCACGACAGAAGCAACTAAATAAGTTAGATACGGAGTTTTCAAATAGCGTATTTCAGTTAGGTAATCGGTTAGAAGAAGGCATACCGATTGAAAGTGCATTTAGACGTGTGGCGGAATCTATGCCAAAGTCACCAATTGCAGCTCTGTTTAATAAAATACAACTTAATCTTGTTCAAGGTAACATGGGTCTTAAGCAAGCTATTTTTGATCCACATACCGGTGCATTAGTAGAGATTAACTCAGCGATGATCCGAAGCGTCATGAATATTATTGTAGAAGGATCTAAAAAAGGATCTAAGATCGTCGCTTTCTCGTTGATTACGATATCTCGATACATGACCTCTATTCGAAACGTTAATGAGCGACTTAAAGACCTGCTAGCTGAAACAATCGCATCTTTGCGTTCAGAGGTTAAGATATTCATACCAATGATCTCGGGAATCGTCGTTGCAATGGCCGTCCTGACAACAAACATATTGATAAGTCTTTCAGATAGATTGGCAGATATAAGTTCAGTGGGGGGTTCTAATCAACAGCTTGGATTTGGATCGACTCTGATGGATATCTTTCAGTTAGAGCATCTTATACCTTCTTGGGTCTTCCAGCTTGTTGTTGGTATATACCTTATACAAGTCACACTTGTTATGTCCTACATGCTTTCAGGAATACTACATGGATCTCAGCGAGTTGAACGTAGCAATGTCATGCAGAGAAACCTATTTATGAGTACAACTGTTTATATTGTTATAACACTTGTAATGAGTATGATCTTCGTAATGCTCACGCAGGGTGTCGGTGGTCGATTATAATGCCAGAACTATCTGTAAGAACGTTCGTATACTTAGCATATGGTGCACTAGCTATCTTCTTTACGCTAATGCTCCTTTATAGTTTCGGAGGAATATAGTGAAACGAGGAATAACCATGAAGTTTGCAGTGACACTAATCGCTTTCTTAGTTTTGTTCATCCTACTATATGCGATGTCGAAAAAGATAGGTATGAATCTAGTACAGGATGTAGAAGTATTGCCTGGAATCTTGGGTTAAGACCAAAACATTATATTTTAGTAGTGTTCTAGACAGATATGGATAAAAAAGCATATACTTTCCTCCCATCTTTTTTCGTTAAGTTCATATTAGTATTGGTGGTGTTGATTATCGTAATATTCTTAGTTAGAGGTTACTTTGTGGGTGCAGAATCAATTGCAGACTCAATAAGTTTTGGAAGATGGTAAAAAAAGGATCGTTTCAAGTTATAGTATTTTTAGTAGCTTTATTTATTGGATTGATTCTCGTATGGTCCTTAGTAGTGCCGCGACTTGGTGCGTTAGGCGCAGTTCCTAACCCAACAGACTTAGTAATAGAAGAAGATAGTATATTCTGTACTCGATCAGATACTGGCTTCTATTGTGAGATGAGTGTTCTGAATGATGGCTGGCAAGATACTAAAGAAAGCGATGGCGTAAATGTCAACTGCTCAATTCTATCTGGAGACATATATTGGAATGGTGCGGTATATAGTCACGATCATAGAGGCAAGGATCTTGCAATCAAAAGTAGGGACTCGCAGGAGATTTTACTTCGAGTAATCACCACACAAAGTGCTTCAGACATTGCTCAAGCAACGTGTTGTATTGATTATAAGTATGATATTGCAAAGGATAATGACTGTCAGACGTGGGAGTTAATACCTAACGATGATGAGTTACTTCCAGAGGACCGCGTCTTAGCTAACGAGCAAGTTGGCAAGCCATGTAGATCCACAACTGCTTGTATATCTAATACTGAAAATGCTAAGCTTGCATATTGTAAATGTAATGATATTGATGAAATACCTGGTGTAGGTGTGTTTCAGTGTCTATCAAATAGGCCCGGTATATGTAAATATAGATATTCAGCAGGTTCGGAATGTGTTACGTCATATAATGACGTTCTAAGTGATAGCTGCATGTCTAGTAAATGCATAAATAAAGCCTGTGTGTAATGTAACATAACGTTTATTGAAAATATAAAAATGTGCAAGAATTTTCAACCCCGATATCGATTTTAACCGATATCATTATATATTTGCTCGACTAAACACTTCTATGGAATCAAAGAAGGCACAAGGTATAAGTCTTAATTTCATCGTGATTGCAATTATCGCAGCACTCGTTCTTATTATCATTATTGCGTTCACAGTGGGTGGACTTGGAACATCTCTGTCAAAGATCTTTGAAGCAGGTGATTCTGGTACTGAAGCAGATATTGATCTGGCTGAAGCAAAGTGTGAGAAGTTATGTAACGACGCTGTTCAGATAAAGGATGCAGCTGCATGGGAGAATGAAGATTACTGTCAGCAGACATTCGTGATTGAAGGTGAACAGATACATTGTTGGGAAGACCCTGTCGGTCAAGCATGTTATGTTTCTGAGCAAGATGTATATGGTGAGTTATGGGAGTGTGCGCCATCAGATTGTGGCAACGGATGCGCACCAATTACATGTACCGGCCCTACTGAATGTGCAGGATTAGATCATAACGATTGTCTAGATTTACTTGACTCTGGAGACAACCAACTGTGCGATTGGACACAATAACTTTATTGTAAAACAATTCGCACAAGGTTTTTATATTTCTATTTAATTACATATATATGAAAAAAGGAGAACTAGCTTTTTCGACGATCGTTGTCGCGATTATTGCTTTAGCAATTTTGATAATGATTCTAGTCTGGGTGTTCCCAAGTTTGGGTGAGACATTTAGACAGACTGAAGAGATCAAGGATAGCGCAGGATTAAATGATAACGAAATCGCACAGTTGGAATGTGATAGACTCTGTGCAATTCGAAGTAATACTGCTTTTTGCACTAATGGTTGTGATGAGAGTAAGTGTGATGCAATTGATGAAGACTGTGAGTTGATATGAGATCAAAAAAAGGAGCTGCAGAGTGGTTTTGGATTGTCATCGGAGTAATTATGGCACTCGTTGTAATGGTCTTTTTGCTTGGAATGTTCTTTGACTTTGGAGATGATATCCGCGGATCATTTGACGACGCAATCGGATTAACCGATCTAGACGCCGAAGAGTTAATGAATGAAGGCGACGAAACAGAAGATGAAGGGGAGACTTTCGCATCGCCAACTGGCGCAGCAGGTGCTTCGAAACTTTTATTACCAGAGCCTGCCTTGTAAACTATGCGAGGTCAATTCAATCTATCGCCAATGAGCATTCTTTTGATGTTAGTTGTTATGATAGTCAGTCTTCTTATTATCTATGGTATCTACATATATATGACTGAGGGAAGCATTGTTGCTGCAGATAATATTCTATTTGGCTCATTGAATGAGCTCGGGTTGGTTTCAGAATGACTAGAAAAGGAGTATCTGCTGTTTTGGGTGCATTATTGATATCCGCATTAGTCTTCGCACTTTTTCTTTACATCTATTTCGGAAACTTTGGGAATCTAGTTGATGTATGGAAGGATGAGTCTGCTAAAGCTAACCTCGGCGCAATACAACATATTGAGTTAGCAGAGGGGTTTCTTAATAAGCGGGGGCAGTCTTTAGAGATATTTGCTAATCATTATAAAGAGACACAGACAGTCTCTGCAGAAGATATATCCTGTGGTGGCTTTATTGATTATGATGTGTCTTCCTGTCCATTCTTAGGAACAAACTGTATTGGAGAACCTTCGAGAGAGGCGTGCGTTACTCTTCTTGCAACAGACGAAGGAATATCTGATGAAGCGTATGTTAAGAAGCATTGCCAGTATGAAAGTTTCTGCGATGAGCATGATAATGACAAAATAGAGAGTGTGGAACACACACTTGTTGCAAAGAGATATCTTAGTCTACAGATAACTCAGATGATTGAGAGATGTATATATATTAACAAGGACGCAGATCTTGGGGATGTAGTTGATCTGTATCAACCATGTTTTTCATTTGAGTATGACTCAGATATACCAATAACATATGCGGATCTGATGCAGACTGTAGAGTACACCGAATCTTTTTACTCTGACGATCATCTAGTACATGATATGTTGATTATCGGGAGTCGCGAGTTAGATGATATACATATGTATACTACGTCGTTAGAACGAAGTGTTTCAGGTACTGATGAACAGAATGATGATTGGTATATGATTAACTATTGGCATGATGACTGTGATCCATATGATAGTCAAGCTGTTTTAATTGACAAGGCCATGTACAAAGGATATACTTTTGTTTATTGTTAATGATCCGAAGATCTTATATCTAAGTCATGTATAATACATGATATGAATAAACGAGGAATCTCGATGGGATCTGAGGATGCTGTTATGACGATAAAAAGTCTTGTAATTACGGCAGTATTATTGTTAGGTGTAATGGCAGCAGTTGTTTGGTTCTCATTAGGTACACAGTAAAATGAAATCACTCTTAGAGGTAATTATACTACTAGCCGTTTTACTTGCATCTGCTTTTGTAATTATTATGATACCTGAACTTGCGTCAAGTTTAGGTAATCGTGCACCTGGTTATGTTGCTAAGAATATTGCACTTACTATGGACGGTGTAGCTGCAGCTCCTGAAGAGACTCAGATTGAGTATGACATTCCGATAGATGACTGGAAAGCAAGTATTAATCCCGCAGCATCACCTGAGAAAACAATTGCGTTAGTACACTTTACGGGTAAAGATTTGGTGTGGGTAGGTAGGGACGATACTTGTGACTATCTTGAGAACGTGTTCTCAGCAGGCGCCAAATCTGTTTTGAAGAAAACTGGCGGATGGTTTGGACGTAATGTCCCGATAGTTGGTGGCGCAGCAAATGCTGCATGGGGCGCAGCAAAACCGCTTGGAGTAGATCATCTATTGGACGGCGATGATGTTGGTGCACGAGTAGCACAACGGAAGGTCTCCAAATACATTACCTCCCCTGATTTAGATTATAAGTATAGTAGTACAAAACAGTCTGACTGTAAAGGTGGTTTTGAGGAGTTATACGATGAAACGGGATTTGCTATTGCATATCAGTTTGTTGGTCCGTTCGGAAGTATATGCGAAGCTGTGGTGGAGATGGAACAACACTTGAAAGATGACTATATATACAAT
>Ga0233429_1005913_pt1 | contig 9951 bp, 9 predicted proteins | sample SI_118_April2016_3_FD_179879 | JGI IMG/M metagenome (GOLD analysis project Ga0233429, IMG submission 179879) | Seawater microbial communities from Saanich Inlet, British Columbia, Canada - SI_118_April2016_135_MG | ecosystem: Environmental > Aquatic > Marine > Inlet | place: Canada: British... | reverse complement strand
TACTGGCCTTGACAACACCTTTAAGTTCATCTGCCAGATCTTTATAGTATGAAGCGATTTCTCGTAAAAACCCGATTCTGCCTTTATCAAACAAAAGAATCAAAAATGACTTCATGATGGCTGACAAGTCTGTGGCAGTTAAAACTGCCTCCAGAACCTTTTTCCTGTCATTTTTATTGTACAAAGGATTTGTCAATGCCTTTTCAAAATCTTCCTGCGTATCAAAAAGTCCGACAATAGAATCAAGTTCAAAATTATAATGTTCAGCCAGACCATCTTCCTGGCCGATAAGAATCAATGCTTTGGCATAACGCCTTGAAACTGCTAAATTTTTCATTATGCCACCACCTTTTTCAAATATTCATCAACAAGTTTATCCTGATCATCGGATGAAATGGAGGCCTTAATAACTTCTTCAGCTTTTGCCATGGCTTTTTCAACAATGTCTTGTTGAAGTTTGGCTTTTGCAGACTTGAATTCCTGTGCGATATTGCGTTTAGCCATATCCTCAAGTTTTTCTGCCTGTGCGGAAGCCTCAGCAATAATTCTTGTTTTAGCTTCTTCACCCTGTTTAATGTAATCTTCAACGATCTGTTTAGATTCCTGGTCAAGATTTTTAAACTTGGCTTGGTATTCGACAAGTTTCTTTTGGGCTTCTGCTTTTTTTAATTCAAGCTCATTAATCTCTTCTTCTATGCTTTTTGCACGGGATGAGAAAAATTGGGCAACAGGCTTTCTTGCAATAAGAAACACGCCAATGACAAGAACCCCAAAATTCAAAACTTTCCAGGTATCAACCGTAAGCCAAGCATTGTGTACACCTCCGCCTTCGGAAGATGCAAAAGCAATACCACTGATTGCAACCACAAGTGCTGAAACAAAAAAAACAACCTGTATCAATTTTTTATTCATTCTATCTTTTTTCATTAACAAGCCCTCCCTAGAATCTTTTCACCTATAGCTTTGGCATAAGCTTCCACCTCGGTTTCAAGCGTTTTGCGGGCCTGCTCAGTTTCATCAGCAACCTGTTTTTTAATCTCGACAAGATTAGCCTGAGCTTTCTTGTTAATCCTGCCGATTATTTCCTTTTCTTCTTGAGATGCTGCTTCTATAAAGATTTCTTTTTCTTTCAAACCTTTAGATCTAGCTTGTTTCAAACCGTCTTTGTATGCATCTTCTCCAGCAACAAGGTCATTTGAGGCTTTTTGAGCCCCTTCTTGCATACCTTCAATTTTTGCCTTTCTTTCAAGAAGAACATTACGGATTGGTTTGTACAGAACCAGATTGAGCACAAAAAGCAGGATTAGGAAATTGATCATCTGATATACCAATGATATATCAGGAATCACAGTTATCATAAAATCCCCTCCGCCAGTTAATAATTATAAGAAAATCCCTTCCGGCAGTTAATATTCATAAAAGAATCAACTGCTTATATCCAACTGACTGTTTTTACACAAAAACAGCCTAAATTCCAATTAAATCGAGAATTGAGTAACATCCGGGCAATCATTTGTCAACATTGAAACAAAAAATTTCAGAGTTTAATAAATATTTTTTTTATTCCCTTGAAAAAATAAAATTATTGGAATTTGATTTGCTTGTTTTGTAACAACTCAAAAATAAGAAATTTTGTTAAAATTTGATCAATAAAATAAAGAGAACCAAGCATTATCAACAAAAAAATTTGTTTATTCACTTTATTTTTTAAGAAGATGAAAAATTACGCATACTGATATTTAAAAGAATTCCAAAACCAACCATATTGGTAATAACTGATGATCCGCCATAGGATACAAGGGGTAATGGAACGCCAACAACAGGCATAAGCCCCATTACCATTCCGATATTAATAAATATCTGCCAGAAAATCATGGTTGTGATGCCAAACGCAAGGATAGAACCAAACATGTTACGACAATTATAGGCAATATTTATTCCCCAGAATAAGAGAATAAAATAAAGCAGTAAAAGAATGCTGCACCCCATTAGCCCCCATTCTTCAGCAAGAACAGATACGATAAAATCAGTATGCTGTTCCGGTAAAAAAGATAATGCATTCTGGGTTCCTTTTAAAAAGCCCTTGCCTGTCAGCATACCTGATCCAATAGCTATTTTTGATTGAATAATATGGTACCCAGCCCCAAGGGGATCCCGGTCAGGATTTAAAAAGGTTAATATTCTTGATTTTTGATAAGCTTTAAGTCCAGACCAGAGCAAAGGGGCTACAGCAAGACTAATACCTATCATAGTATACAATACTTTGCGCTCTACCTTGACGAACATGGTCATTGAGCCGGCAATTAAAAGTAGAAGCAGGCCCGTCCCAAGATCCGGCTGATTTAATATTAAAACAAATGGAATCACACATAATATTACCGGTTTTATCAATTTTCTAAAATTGAATCCTGACTGGGAAATCGAAGTTGAATAAACAGATGCCAGACTTATAATCAAGGCAATTTTCATCAATTCCGAGGGCTGAATCCTGACAAACCCCACAAGAAGCCATCGTCTAGACCCACCTCCTATCTGACCGAAAAGGATAACACTTATCAAAAGTCCAACGCAGATTGCATAAATAAATAAATTCATTTTGTCCAGGTCTTTAAAATCGATCATCAAAATGACCATCATTACAATAAAGCCTGTACCCATCCATATCATCTGTTTTTTAAAAAGAATATCGAGGGCGCCTGAATCATTTCCTGCATTAAGGGCGCTGTATAAAATGCCAAGGCCGAGCATACCGATTAAAAAAATCAATGCCATAAGACCCCAATCAAAATTTTTTATTAACCGCCTGTCAAACATGGGCTACTCCGGTATTATTTTTTTTCTTAAATGTCCTTGCGTATATTGTTCTATCAAAGCTGCAGCTATGGGTGCAGCCGCACTTGATCCATGCTCTCCGTGTTCAACCAGCACTGATATTGCTATGACAGGGTTATCTGCCGGGGCATAACTTACGAACCAAGCATGATCCCGCAAAGAATACTTCATTTCTTCGGTTTTTCTTTTATCATTTTTTTTAATACTATAAACTTGAGCAGTACCTGTTTTACCAGCTATTTCAATATTTTGCAGTCTAATTTTCTTTGCAGTACCCCTATTACCTTGTACAGCCATTAAAAGTCCTTTCCTTACTATATTCAATGTCTCTTGGCTCGCTGGTAGACCACCTGTAATTTCTGGTTCAAATTTTTTTACCACCTGTCCATACCCGTCTTTAATTGTCTTAACTATTCTGGGTCTGTACAAGGTACCACCATTACCAACAGCGGCAGTTAAAACAGCCATTTGAAGAGGTGTCACTAAATTATAGCTCTGCCCTATTGCCACAGAGAGTGTTTCACCCCCCTGCCAGGATTCCTTGTTTCTTTTTTTTTTCCATGCCGAAGTTGGAATAAGACCTTTTTTTTCATTCTCAAGCAAAATACCTGTCTTTTTGCCCAGCCCACTGCCCATTGCATACTGGGCTAACTTATCCACCCCAACTTTAACTCCTGAGTGATAGAAGAAAACATCGCAGGATTGAGCGATCCCATCTATCACGCTCAAATCACCATGGCCATATTTATTCCAGCAACGATAAGTTCTATTCCCATACTTTAAAAAACCCGGACAAAAAAAAGTAGTATTTATATTGATATGGTTTTCTTCAAGAGCAGCAAGGGAGGTAATAATTTTATATGTGGAGGCCGGGGGATATTCTGCCTGAATCGCCTTATTGACCATTGGTTTGCCTGGATTGGAAATTAGTGCCACCCATTTTTTTTGGCTGATACCACCAATGAAATCGTTTTGATCAAAACTAGGATTACTTGCCAGCACAAGGATATCTCCATTGGCAGGATCAATGGCAACTACCGCTCCTGACCTGTTTTCAAGCAATCTTTCGGCTGTCTGTTGTAAATCTAAATCCAATGTAAGATTTAAATCCAGGCCTGCAACAGGTTCAACAGTTTTTAAAACCTTAATTGTTCTGCCACTGGCATCGACTTCTACTTGTCTTCCACCCCTTTTCCCCTGCAAATACGTTTCAAATTGTTTTTCAATACCATATCTGCCAATTGAGTCTCCCGACTTAACATTGGGATATTTACCGGTTTTCAATTCTTTGCTGTTTATTTGTCCAAGATACCCTAAAAGATGTGCTGCTGATTTTTTATGAATATAATATCTTGTGGGCTCTATATCGATATGAATCCCGGGAAGATCAAATTTATGAGCTTCAACAATTGCAAGCTGATCCCTTGAGATATCTTTTTTTAATAGTATTGGTTTGTAAACCGCACCATTTTTTGCCCTCACAATTTTATTCATAAATTCTTCAAAAGGCACGGCAATGATTACTGCAAGTTTTTTAACAGTGTCTTCAACCTCGCCTGCATCCTCAAGCACTATTTTGAGATTAAAGGAAGGCCTGTTATCCACCAATAATTTTTTATTTCTGTCAAAGATCAGGCCACGAGAGGATTTAATACTTTTGAGACGCACTGCATTTTTTTCAGATAAAAGCCTGTATTCCTCACCTTTAATAATTTGAAGATAGACAAGCCTTAAAAACAAGAGGGAAAACACAAATATGATGCAAAGGCTTACACCGATAAAGCGTTGCTTTATCCAGTCCTTTTCCTGATTTTTACTGAATTCGATCAACTTTATCCTCAGTATTATTAAAACCGCTTTTTTGAAAAATTTTTGTTTTAAGTATCCAGTTCTGCCAGAAAGCATTTAATACCCAGATACTAGGCGGGATAAAAACAACGCCCCAAAAAACCTGCCTTATTAAAAGACCGAAATTAAATTCCCAGATGGATTCGGCTCCTTGATGGACAAAAACTGAAAACAATAAAAAACCATGTTGAATAAAAATGGAAACAATGCTGATGATAAAAACAAAAAGCGTACTTCGTTGAAAAAGTAATTGTTTGACTATCTGCACAATAATATAAATCCACACATAGGAAAAAATATGATAGAAGAACGGAATAGCGGAAATACTGTCCATGACACATCCTATAATAATGATGGCCAAAACAATTGAAAAGTGAGATGAGATAAAGCTTAAAAAAAGTATTTCAATAATCAGTAGGTCAAAACACTGATCAAACCAGGAAAACGATGGGAGTATAATCGTTTGGGTTACGACTAAAAATAAAGTGAGAACGATGAAAAAAACTATTTGCATTGTTGACCCGTTTCAAAGCAATTCATCTATTATTTTTTAAATACAAGAACTTCTTCAATTTTATTAAAATCCACACTGGTCTCCAGAGTAATATCCTGGAAAAGCTGAGAATGAATCTTTGTTACTTTTGTAATTTTTCCGATTTTCATCCCCTTGGGGAACACTTGGTCCAAACCAGATGAAATAATCATCTCACCTTCTTTTACCTCATCCTTTCTTAATGTATATACAAAAGAACAATTGTCCTCATTATTGCCTTTTACTATACCTCGGACACGGGAATTTTGTACAAGGGAATCAACAGCAGAGTTTCTATCTGTAATCAAAAGAACTCTGGAATAATTTTTTGCAACTTTGATTATTTGACCGACAATTCCTTCGGGAACCAACACAGGACTTCCTTTAACCAGGCCATCTTTGGTACCCTTATCGATCATAATGGTTTTAAACCATGGGGATGGGTCCCTTGCTATAATTTGAGCTGCAACATATGTATTCGGCTTTGTGCTTGTAAAATTAACAAATTTCTTGAGCCGAATATTTTCAAGTTCCAGTTCCTCATATCGATTTCTAATTTCTACGATTTCACCCAGCTGTTTTTTAAGTTCAATATTTTCTTTTACGGCAACAATGGACATAAAATAAGTGCCCCAGATATTCCGGGTAAAATGGATGGTTTTGGTAACAGCCATCTGGAAAGGAGAGGTAATGGAAATAAATAATCTTTCAATGCCGCTGGTTGGCAAGGACTCTTTATTGCTCATAGTCATTGCTGTTAAATTAATGGCAATAAACAGAGCAAGCCCAACAAAAATAATAAGTTTTTGTGAAAACATTAAATCAGCTAATAACTACTTCTCTCAAAATATCGATACTGTCAAGCGCTTTCCCGCAGCCAATGGCAACCGTGGATAAAGGATCATCGGCTACAACAATGGGAAGGCCGCTCTTTTCTCTGAGCAATTTATCCAAATTTTTCAATAAAGCGCCCCCACCCGTTAAAACAATGCCCGTATCAACGATATCTGCAGCAAGTTCAGGAGGTGTCTGCTCCAGTGCAATGCGCACTGTTTCAACAATCGCATCAATTTGTTCTGAAATGGCGACTCGAACTTCTTCGGAATCAATTGTAAGTATTTTAGGAATACCGGAAACAAGGTCCCGGCCCTTGACCCCTATGGTTTCAATATTTTCAGGATCAGGATATGCATTCCCAATAGTTGTTTTTATTATTTCTGCGGTTTTCTCACCAATCAGAAGATTGTATTTACGTTTTATATGCTGACTGATGGAAGAATCCATCTTGTCACCCGCCACCCGTAAAGAATTTGTGTAAACAGCACCGGCAAGTGAAATAACAGCGACTTCTGTTGTTCCGCCACCAATATCAACGATCATACTACAGGTGGGTTCTGTAATGGGAAGGCCTGCACCTATGGCTGCCGCCATGGGCTCTTCGATTAAAAAAACTTCTCTTGCCCCTGCTGACTCTGCCGATTCCCTAACAGCTCTTTTCTCTACCTGGGTAATGCCGGAGGGTACGGCTATGACAATTCTCGGACGTACAAGTGTTTTCCTGTTGTTATGAACTTTTCGGATAAAATGCTTTAACATTGCCTCTGTGACTTCAAAATCAGCAATTACTCCATCTCTCATGGGCCTTATGGCAACAATGTTACCCGGTGTCCGACCCAGCATCCTTTTCGCTTCAGCTCCCACTGCAAGCACTCTGCTTTTTGCCCTTTTATCCGTCCTAACAGCAACGACTGAGGGCTCACTCAATACAATTCCTTTTCCCTTTACATAAACAAGTGTGTTTGCTGTTCCTAAATCAATGGCCAGATCATTAGAAAAAGCACCAAGCAAAGTGTCTGTTATAAAGTTCATTTTACCTCTTTCAAACAAAAAATTTTAAATTGCATATAATTACAAAAGATCTTAATAAACAGTATTTGCTAACAAACTTAAGGTTTTTTTACAAGCCCAAAACACCTTAACACTGGAATATTTTATATTAATTCAGAAAATATTAAATCATGTATTTTTGGACGAAATGTTTTTATTCCCTCATTTGATCTTAAAGGGTGCACTCTGTTGGTTAAAAAAATTATTATCACTTCTGTTTCAGGATCAATCCAGAAAGAGGTTCCTGTAAACCCAAGATGGCCTATGGATGATTTTGAAAAATATTTGCCTGAAGAAGAATTTACTTTTGAAGGAGTATCAAATCCTGCAACCATGTCCTGTTGATTTTTTCTTGATACAAAGCTTTTTATAATATCAGATTTCAAAACTTTGGTGGGTTTATTTAACAGTGCATTCAAGACTTCACTGCATAATTTATAAATTGAACCGGCATTTCCAAAAAGTCCGGCATGCCCTTCAATTCCCCCCACAGCCCAGGCATTATCATCATCAACTTCCCCTACAAGAACTTTGTTTCTCCATGGACATTTCTGGGTTGAAACCATTTTTTGCTTATATTGTGACAATTTTTCTGTATTTGAATCTATTTTTAAAAAAAATAATTCATCAATTTGAAGGGGTAAATATATTTGTTTTGAAACAAATTGATCCAGTCTTTCACCGCTTATCTCTTCTACTATCCAGGACAGGATCATAAATCCCAGGTCACTGTATACCTGACGTTCACCCACCTTATTTTCCAGTGCCTCAGATACCAAAAGGTCTCTCATCAATTTTCGAGGATCTTTATTTGGGTTTATGACCTTTTCAAAATATTTTCTATGAGCAGGAAATCCTGAAGTGTGTCGAAGAAGCATGTCAATTGTGATGTTTGCTTTTGGGGATCTATTAAATTTTTTTAGGATTGTGCCTATTTTCTGGTCCAAAAGGATTTGCCCTCTTTCAAGAAGCTTGGATATGGCCAGGGCTGTTGCCAAAGGTTTAGTCAAAGAAGCAAGATCAAAAATACTGTCTTTTCGCATTTTTAGGTTGTTAAAAATATCTGATCTGCCATAGGATTCATGGAAGACTATTTTCTGATTTTTCGCACACAATAAAACCGCTCCAGGGAAAATGCCTTGTGAGATTGCATTTTCTATTTTCCTGGAAATGCGTTCATTGCCCATAAAAAATTAAACCCGAAAGATTTTTTCAGATTCTGTATTCATTTCGATCCGGGTTCCCATACTAATTGACAGATTCTCCTTGCCATGGCCAGCTTCCAAACCTGAAAGAATTGGCACATTATACGCCTCAAATATTTCAACCAGGATTTCTCTCACATACTCATCATTATCACAGGTTTCAAAGGAACCGACTATCACTCCTCGGATACCTTCAAATAAACCAGCCATTTTCATCTGTGTCAGCATCCGATCAATCTTATAGGCAGGTTCCCCAACATCTTCCAGAAATAGGACCGTATCTTTAAAATCGGGTTGAAACTTTGTTCCCAAAAGATGTGACATTGTGGCAAGGTTACCGCCTTTTAATACACCCGTACACTTACCTGATTTAAGGACCTGACAATCAGTTATATCGATTTTATCTAAGCCGCCCAGAAGTGTACTATTAAATGTATCAATGGTCCTTTTAGGGGCCTGAGCAAATGAAACCACATGAGGGCCATGAATTACCCAATTCCCTGTTTTCTCAATGAGGGTCAACAATATTGCCGTATTGTCAGAAAACCCAATAAACGGCTTAGGATTTTGTCGGATGATATCCCAGTTTAAATGGTCCAGAATTCGTATGGCTCCATAACCGCCCCGGGCACAAATAATTCCATCTATTTTCGGATCTAAAAAAAGAGTGTTAATCACATGGGCTCGAACGAGATCATCGCCGGCAAGATAACGTTTCTTATTAAAGATGTCTTCAGGGACTTTCACCTTGAATCTCAGATTTTTTAAAACCTGAATTCCCAAATTTAATTTTTCAATATCAAAACGTGCAGATGGCGCACAAACACCTAGCATGTCCCCTGGTTTTAAAGCTTTAGGTCTTTTCATAAGGTTTTTGATCTTCACCATTTCTTGAAAAATTATGGTTTAATTCTGATAGAAGGATAAAGCCCCTTACGTTCCCCTGTTCTATAAGGCTGAATCGTATTAAAGGATATATTTTGATCATCTTGAGCATGACCACGGTTTTCATCTTTATTAAACAATGCACCATTTGCCAACAAAATTTGACTGATCCTCCTGCGGAAGGCATCAATAAAAACAGAACCATTACCGGTAAAAACCATTTTCCCCATCCTCAGAGTATCCCGTATTTCAGCAAGGTCATCAAGCGGAATCGTATTGTTTTCAACATCTTTTTCAGATCTGATAAATCCCCATACCAGATGTTCATCCGGTATTTTGATTGTAGTATCAGGATCTATTATGGTATGGGGCATAACAATACATCCTTCGCCGATCTCAATTCGTGCATCGGGTTTTCCATTTAGGAAACAATTAAATCCAACAAAGGTTTCAAGACCAATATCTGCATGTATGATCTTTCCACCATGAGCTGTGATGCACAAACCGGCAAGATTTGAATTAATAATATATGTATTTTCCTGTGCATTAGAACCATTGCCCATTACAGCATTATCCAAAAACGCCCTTTGAGACACAAGAACATTTTCACCAATGCGTGTTTTGCCCTGAATCAACGCATATCTGTTGACGGCTGAACTATCTGGCGCTTTTATCGGCTTAAGGTTTACCACATCAAATAATTTCTCATAATCCTGCTCTCGTTCTTTAACAAAGTCGTAGATAATCCCGCGGGGCTGGTAT
>Ga0233429_1005911_pt1 | contig 9953 bp, 9 predicted proteins | sample SI_118_April2016_3_FD_179879 | JGI IMG/M metagenome (GOLD analysis project Ga0233429, IMG submission 179879) | Seawater microbial communities from Saanich Inlet, British Columbia, Canada - SI_118_April2016_135_MG | ecosystem: Environmental > Aquatic > Marine > Inlet | place: Canada: British... | reverse complement strand
CCCAAGAAAGCCGACCGAGAATGTCAGCGACGCCTCCAGAGTGGTCCCCTGATGGGCAAATTTCGGCGGCAGGTAAAGCACATCTCCACAGCTGACCTCAACGTCCTGGCCGACAAAATCACCATCGAGTACTTTCAGATCAAGCCCCCCTATGTAGGTTTCCTGCGCCATGGTCTGGTCGGCGACTTTCCATATTCGCTTGCCCTGACCTTGCACAAGGAACACGTGATAGCTGTCAATATGCGGACCAACCGAGCCGCCGACGGCCGAATAACTGACCATGATGTCATCCATCAGCCAACGCGGCGCAAAATTGAAGTGGCTAAGCAACACGGCCGTTTCAGGGTGGAACTGCTCGACGTTCTGGACCAAAAGGCTCCAGTCCTTCTCGCCGGTATTTTTAAAATCCTGCTCCGTGAAAGGACCAAAGCGGCACGACCACGCTCTGCCCGGACCCGCCGTCTTTACCATGCGCGAAAGAGGCGCTTGCTCCATGGACAGCCCGGCCAGTTCGTCAGCCCCGATCAAGCCATCGATGACGTCTTTGGAAATGGCCCCGCGCACAACAAAGGGACACCTGTTCCAGTACAGCTCGTAAAAATCATCGACCGTGGGCATGGCCTCAAGAATGACAAACTGACCGGGCGTGCCCCTGACCATCATATGATGACTATCCGCGCTTTTCGCGCCCACGCTCGACACGTTTGCGTTCATGGGGGTCAAGGTGGCGCTTGCGTAACCGAACATTATCAGGCGTGACTTCAACGAGTTCATCATTGGCAATATAGGCGATCGCCTCTTCCAGGCTCATTTGCCTGGGCGTCGTCAGGCGCACCGCCTCGTCCGTTCCCGAGGCCCGCACATTGGTCAACTGCTTTCCCTTCATGGGATTGACCTCAAGGTCGCCGTTCTTGGCGTGCTCACCAATGATCATGCCCTCGTAAACCGGAATGCCGGAACCAAGGAATAGAAACCCGCGCCCTTCAAGATTGGACAGGGCGTAGGCCACCGTTTTGCCCGGCGCGTTTGAAATAAGAACACCGTTGCGTCGCCCGGTAATGTCACCGGCGTGGGGACCGTAACTGTGAAAGGTGCGACTGATCACACCGGTGCCCCGGGTTTCTGTCAGGAATTCGCCATGATAACCGATCAATCCCCTGGCCGGGGCGATGAAGGAAAGTCGAACCTTGCCGCCGCCTGAGGGGTGCATTTCGGTCATCTTGCCTTTGCGTACCGAAATCGCCTCAACAACGATGCCGGAGAATTCCTCGTCCACATCGATCTGGACATCTTCAAAAGGCTCCAGCGTCTTGCCCGTATCGGGGTCTTCCTGAAACAACACGCGGGGACGCGAGATTGAAAGCTCAAAACCTTCGCGCCGCATCTGTTCAATCAGTACACCCAACTGCAACTCACCACGACCTGCGACCTCAAAGGAATCCGTGTTGTCGGCCTGGGAAATGCGGATGGCGACGTTACCTTCGGCTTCAGACATCAAGCGATCCCTGATCATCCGCGACGTCACCTTCGAGCCTTCCCTGCCGGCCATGGGCGAGGAGTTAATGGAAAACGTCATGGCCAGGGTCGGCGGATCAACCGGGTCGGCCTTCAAAGGCTCAGCGACCTCCACCGCACACAGGGTATCGGCGACAGTTGCCTTTGTCAGGCCGGCAATGGCGATCAAATCACCAGAGGACGCGCTATCGACGGGCTCGCGGCGCAAATCCCGAAACGCCAAAAGCTTGGTGGCGCGACCCTGGTCAACCTCTTCACCATCCCGGTTGAGAACGTGAATATGGTCGTTGGCCTTGATCGTGCCCGACTGAATGCGACCGGTCAGAATACGACCCAGGAAAGGATCGGATTCCAGGGTCGTGGCCAACATGGAAAACGGGGCATCCAGATCGATTTCCGGTTCGGGCACATGGCTTAGAATGTGGTTGAAAATATCATGCATGTTTTCCTGCGCGCCTTCCGGCTCCATAGCCGCCCAGCCATTTTTGGCAGAGGCGAAAATGGTTGGAAAATCAAGCTGTTCGTCGCTGGCATCCAGGGCCGTGAAGAGATCAAAGACCTCGTCCTGCACTTCGTAGGGACGGCCATCGGGACGGTCGACCTTGTTGATAACGACAACCGGCCTGAGGCCCAGTTTCAGGGCCTTGGCGGTGACAAACTTGGTTTGCGGCATTGGCCCTTCAGCGGCGTCTACCAGCAACAGGACGCCATCAACCATGGACAGGATACGCTCGACCTCGCCGCCAAAATCCGCATGGCCCGGGGTGTCGACGATATTGATGCGCACGCCTTGCCATTCAACCGAGGTGCACTTGGCCAATATAGTGATGCCGCGCTCGCGCTCAAGGTCGCCCGAATCCATGGCCCGCTCTTCGACCCGCTGGTTATCACGAAACGAACCGGACTGGCGCAGCAGTGTGTCAACCAGTGTTGTCTTACCATGGTCAACGTGGGCAATGATGGCGATATTACGAAGTTTCATTTTAGTTCAGTTTCTTTTCAACAAGATCACTTAAGGAAACATCCGGGCGGGCGCCCACATGGCTGATGATTTCAGCCGCCGCGATGCCGCCCAAACGGGCGCACACATCAAGGGGTTTGTCGGTGGTCAATCCATGCAGGAAACCCGCCGCGTAGGCATCGCCGGCGCCGGTTGTATCGACAACATGGTCGACCGGTTCGGCGTCAACAATATGAACCTCATCACCACGGACAATAACCGAGCCCTTTTCGCTGCGGGTCAAAGCGGCGATATCACAATCGGCGCGAACCATTTGCAAGGCCTCATCAAAATTTTCAACCTGATAAAGCGACATGATTTCTTCTTCGTTGGCGAACACCACATTAACGTGGTTCTTCACCAGATCGAGAAAGTCATCGCGGTGACGATCGACACAAAACGGGTCGGACAAACTGAGCGCCACTTGGCGACCGGCCTGTTCGGCGACTGTCGCCGCCTTGCGAAAGGCCTGCTTTGCCTGATCCGGATCCCACAGATAGCCCTCAAGATAGGTTGCGGCGGCGGCGCTGATGATGCCTTCGTCAATATCATCGGGACCAAGACTGACGCAGGCACCGAGGAAAGTCTGCATGGTCCGCTGGGCGTCCGGGGTGACGTGGATCATGCAGCGGGCGGTCGAGGCCCCATCACTGGCTGCTTCGGTTTCAAAAGTAATGCCAAGGGCCGTTATGTCGTGGCGGAAAACCGTACCCAGTTGATCATCCCTGACCTTGCCGATGAAAGCGCCCCTTGAGCCAAGCGAGGCCATTGCGGCAATGGTATTGGCCGCCGAGCCGCCGGAGCACTCTATACCCGGACCCATTTTGTCGTATACGGATTGGGCGGTTTCCTCATCAACCAGACTCATGGTCCCCTTGATCAGATTATTTTCATTAATGAACTGGTCATTGGCATGGGCCAGAACGTCAACGATGGCGTTGCCGATGCCGACCACGTCAAAACGGGTCTCACTCATGGGATGTTCCTTAAACTTGATGGTGCTTTGGGTATAAGGCGGCGCAGTATAGCGACAAAGCCTTTACGGGCAAGGGTTAAAGCCCTTGCCGCAGGAGCGTATTTAAGTCTACACATCCTGTAAATGTTAAACACACTTAGACGAGGCAACATTCCAAGTGATCAGTGCATTTATCAAGGCCGCGCAGCAAATTTCCGACCCCAGGGCGCGCAGGGTCATCTGGTTCGCTTTGGCGGCGGCGGCGGGCGTTTTCATTTTACTGTGGGTGGTCATTGGATTCCTGCTCGCCAACACCGCGCTTTTTTCCATCGGCTGGCTTGAAACCGCTATCGACTGGCTTGGCGGGCTGGCGACCGGGGTTTTGACCTGGCTTTTGTTCCCGGCCGCCATCAGCGCCGTTATTGGTCTTTTTCTCGAAGAAATCGCAAGCGCCGTAGAGGCCCGTCACTATCCCGGTCTGGGGGCCGCCCACGGCCAGGCCTTAGGCGATACGGTCCTGACCACCCTCAGATTCCTGGCGATTATGCTCGCGCTCAATATTTTGATGCTGCCGCTGTTGTTAGCCGGGCCACTTTTCCCTTTTGTTTTCTACAGCGTGAACGGCTATCTTTTGGGACGTGAATATTTTGAACTGGTGGCGCTCAGGCGCTTAGGCCCCGCCGAGGCGACGGCGCTTCGTAAGCGTAACGGCTTTAAATTGTTCATGACCGGAGCGTTGATTGCCTTTTTGCTGACGGTGCCTGTCGTCAATTTACTGGCGCCGATTATCGCCACCGGTATGATGGTCCATCTGTTCGAGGACTTCCGCAACCGCGCCTAAGGAGAAGATGTCATGTTCCGGCGAAATAAGGATAGCGACGATAACGACAGCAGCGATGACGCGCCGCCGCTCAAACCGTTCGCTTCCAAGGGAACACACACACCGTCCAAACCACCAACCAAAGCGCCAAACCTGAACGCGGGCGGGGCCAGTGCGGCCAGTCAGAAAAGGCCCGTTGATATTCCATCGGTGCCCAACCGCCTTGACCGTCACCGCGCCGGCGATAGCGACAGTAAAAGACTGGTGGTCGGACGCGACATCCGCCTGTCCGGAGAAATCGCCGCCTGTGAACGACTGGTGGTCGAGGGCCACGTGGAGGTCAGTCTGGCCGGAGCGCGTTTGATCGAAGTTGCCCCAAGCGGCGTTTTCAAGGGCAGCGCCGAGGTTGAAGATGCCGACATCAGCGGTCATGTAGATGGTGAATTGGTTGTCAGCAACAAATTAACCGTGCGCAGTGGCGGCAGAATAAGCGGTTCGGTCCACTACGGCAGCATCATTATTGAAGCCGGCGGCGAAGTTTCCGGCGACATGCATGCCCTTGACGCACCAGCCCAGGTGACACCTGAAAAAGATGACACGGATACTGATCCGGCGTGAACGTGTCTGCTCTCTTTAAAATCCCGGCCTTGTTTCTGGTCTTCGTTCTGGTCGCCTGCGCAGGCCCTGAAACAACCGAAACATCGCAAACCCCACAAACGGATGCACCCACCAACACCACCCACCCCGTCGATGATCTCGCCAGTTTACCACGAGTCACCATGCAGCCGCCGGAACGGGCCATGCGCGATGGTTTGGAAGGCCCGGACGCCCCAGGACCGGAACGGCTGGTTGGTCTTGCCGCGACAGCCATCCAGCAAATGCTGGGTAACCCCGACTTCAAACGCCGTGATCCACCGGCGGAAATCTGGCAATACAGAAAATCCGGCTGCCTGCTCGACGTCTTTTTATATCTGGGTGAAGACACCTACCGGGTCAGCCACGTAGAAGCCCGCGGCCACAGCATCGAGGAAGTGTCGGGTGCCGAATGCCTGCTTGAGGCTTTAGCGCGCTAAAGCATTACTTTTTGCCCCTCATGCGCCGGGCGCTCGCTCCGTTCGCTTGGCTTTTTGGGTCTCTGGAAGCCAAGACAGGTATGGCGACAGGGAAATATTAAAGCGTCGTCTTGCCCTTGAAGGCGCAGACATCGCGGACAAGGCAGCGGTAGCATTCGGGCTTGCGCGCTTTACAGACATAACGCCCGAGCAATATCAGCCAGTGATGGGCGTGCAGTTTCCAGTGGGCCGGGGTGACTTTTTCCAGCTTCGCCTCTACCGCCAGTACGTTTTTGCCCGGTGCCAGCCCGGTGCGGTTGGAAATCCGGTAAATATGAGTATCGACAGCGATGGTCGGCGCGCCAAAGGCGATGTTCATAACGACGCTGGCGGTTTTACGACCAACGCCCGGAAGTTTTTCCAGCTCACCGCGATCCTCGGGCACCTTGCCTGCGTAACCATCAACCAGCATCTGTGACAGTTTGATGACATTCCTGGCCTTGGTGTTGAACAGGCCAATGGACTTGATATAGCCGCGCAAACCTTCCTCGCCCAGCTTGAGCATGGCTGCGGGTGTTTTGACTTTCTTGAAAAGCGGCCCCGTCGCCTTGTTAACCCCGACATCGGTAGCCTGCGCCGATAGCACGACGGCGACAAGCAAGGTGTAGGTGTTGACCCAGTCAAGCTCGCCCCTGGGATCCGGGTTGTCATCGGACAGGGTCTGGTAAAATATTTCGATGTCAGTTTTTTTCATGGCGGTTTTGAATTTAACGTGGCAATGGCAAGACTGAAAAGTTTATTTTAAAAACATGGATGATGCGCCAACAGACGATATTTTGTTTCAAGCCACCCTAAAACCCCAGCGCAGCGCCAAACCCGGGGCCGGTTTTATCGTGCTGCTGGTGCTTGGTTTTTTCTGGTCCGTAATCGGCGGCGGCGCGGCTTACTTCGGCGTTTGGCCCCTATCGGTTTTTTACGGGGCCGAGTTTATTCTGATCCTGGGCATCATCAGAATGTTCATCAAAACCGGCAACCGCATCGAAACCATAACCCTGAAGGCCAACACCCTGCACGTGAAAGGGCCCGGTCGTTTCCATGCCGAAAAATCGTTCGACCCCTACTGGGTGCGTGTCATTTCCGACTCAACCGACCGCCGTTACGGCCATATCGAAATCTCATCCCACGGTGAGCGTATGATCGTCGGCTCATTGCTGACCGCCAATGACTGTGATGTGATTGCCCGGCAGTTGAACGAGGCGCTGGCTTCCTTAAAAGAGGGCGCGCCAAAAGATCCTTAAAGGCCGAGCACGTCGGCCATGGAATACAGGCCGGCAGGCTTGCCCTCGCACCACAGTGCAGAACGCACAGCGCCACGCGCAAACAAGGTTCGGCTTGAAGCCTTGTGAGTCAGCTCAATGCGTTCCCCTTCGGCGGCAAAAACAACCGAATGTTCGCCGACTACATCACCGCCGCGCAAGGTGGCAAAGCCTATGTCGCCCGCAGTCCGCTCGCCGGTATGACCATCGCGGACCCGTTCGGACACACTTTGCAAATCGACGCCGCGACCATCCGCCGCCGCCTGACCTAAAGCCAGGGCCGTGCCCGAGGGGGCGTCAACTTTGTGGCGATGGTGCATTTCAACGATTTCAATATCGTAGTCGTTATCCAGAAGCCCGGACACTTGCGTTGTCAGCGCCATCAGCAGGTTGACACCGACGGAATAATTGGCGGCCTGAATAACGGTAACGCTTTCGGCTGCTTTCTCAATGGCCATCTGTTCGGCGACGCCAAGCCCGGTGGTGCCCAGAACCAGCGCCGTACCGCTTTTGACCGCCGCGTCGGCGTGGTCGATGGTTGCTTGCGGCAAGGTGAAATCAATGACCACATCGGCTTCGGCAAAAAGCGCGTTGGTATCGCTGCCAACAACCAGACCGGCATTATCGATACCGGCCAGGGCCGCCAGATCCGAGCCCAGAAACGGGCTTTCGGCATGTTCCGTGCCGCCGATTAAGGCGCAGCCGTCCGTGGCCAGCGTTTCGGCCACCAACATCCGGCCCATGCGGCCAGCACATCCAACGATTCCGACTTTCATAACCGCGCTCCCCTTAGAAAACTTTGCCAAAATCATATAACACGAAACGAGAAGGTGTGCTCTTTAAGAGTTCAAGCCCCTCAGATGCCGGGCGGGTTCTCCGAACCCTTGGCTCGCCGCATAAGCGGCGGCCCGCGGTCGCGGGCTTGAAGAAAAAGTGTGTGAGCCCGGTTTTTTAAGGATAAAGCTCCTGTTGCCATTTGAAACTTGACTTCCAGAGGCCCAGCCAAGCGAACGGATTGAGCGCCCGGCGACTGAGGGGCTTGATCCTTAACCCCGGTGCCTGAGGGGCAACACCAAAGACTCCCTATTCTTTCAAATCCTCCCAAAGTTCTTTGACCTTGTCAAAGAAACCGTGGGATTCAGGGCTGTGTTGCTGGTGGTCGCTCTCTTCTTCAAACTCCTTGAGCAGTTCTTTTTGCTTAGGGTTAAGCGAGACAGGCGTCTCAACGGCGACCTGTACGAACATGTCGCCGCGCGCGTTGGAGCGCAGGATATGCATCCCCTTGCCCTTCAGGCGAAACTGCTGTCCTGACTGGGCGCCAGCGGGAATGGAAATGCGGGTCAACTTGCCCTCAACCGTCGGCACTTCGATGGAGCCACCCAGGGCCGCCGTGGTCATGGGGATCGGCGCCCGGCAATGAATGTTAGCGCCATCGCGCCTGAACATGCGGTGTGGACTGACGGATAGAAAAATATACAGGTCACCGGCAGGAGCGCCGCGCAAACCGGCCTCACCCTCATCACCAAGGCGAATGCGGGTGCCGTCCTCGACCCCGGCCGGAATGGTGACCGACAGGTTTTTTTCCTTATGAGTGCGGCCCTGCCCGCCACACGACGTGCAGGGTTCTTTAATAACCTGACCGGTGCCCTGACAGGACGGGCAGGTCCGCTCAACCGTAAAGAACCCCTGCTGGGTGCGAACCCGGCCATGGCCGCCGCACGTCGAGCAAGAAACCGGCGCAGCACCACCGGCAGCGCCCGAACCGGTGCAGCTATCGCAGACCACCGATGTGGGCACCCGGATGTTGCTCTTCTTGCCTTCAAAGGCTTCTTCGAGGGTAATTTCCATGTTGTAGCGCAGGTCAGAACCGCGACCGCCACCACCCCTGGGGCCGCCGCCGCCGCCGCCGCCAAAGTCGCCAAACATTTCATCGAAGATATCGGCGAAACCGCCAAATCCGGCACCGCCACCGCCACCGGGACCGCCTTGCTCGAAAGCTGCATGGCCGAAACGATCAAAAGCGGCGCGTTTTTCCTCGTCCTTCAAGACCTCATAGGCCTCGTTGACTTCCTTGAACTTGCGTTCAGCTTCCTCGTCCCCCGGATTACGGTCCGGATGATATTTCATGGCCAGCTTGCGATAAGCCTTCTTGATTTCATCCGTATCCGCGTCCCGCGATACCCCCAGGAGCGTGTAGAAATCTTCCTTGGACATGTTAGAACCTTAATGCGCAACCGCCCCGGCAGATCAGTAAGACCCGCCGGGGTGGCTTGTTTTCAATTTCTGCGAACGGGTTTTAGCCGTCCTTTTTATCTTCTTCGTCTTCAGACTTTTCTTTGCTGGCGTCAGCCTCGGAATCGACTTCCTCGAATTCGGCGTCAACGACATCGGCGTCATCAGAACCTTCACCTGCAGATGCCTCGTCGCCCGAAGTGCCTTCACCACCCGCGGCTTCGGCTTCGGCCTGGCTTTCCTTGTACATGGCCTCGCCAAGTTTCATCGCCTGTTCGCTTAAGGTGTCGGTCTTCGCCTTGATTGCTTCGGCGTCCGGATCTTCGCTGGCGAGCAGGTCTTTAAGCTCCTGAATGCCCGCTTCAATGGCCGTCTTGTCGGCTTCGTCGATTTTGTCGCCGTATTCTTTCAAATTCTTCTCGGTTGAATGAACAAGGCCATCGGCGTGGTTACGGGCGTCAACAACATCGCGGCGTTTTTTATCTTCATCAGCATGGGATTCGGCGTCCTTGACCATGCCTTCGATATCATCGTCGGTCAGTCCGCCGGAGGCCTGAATCTTGATCTGCTGTTCCTTGCCCGTGGCCTTGTCTTTTGCCGAGACATTGACAATGCCGTTGGCGTCGATGTCGAAGGTCACTTCGATTTGCGGGATGCCACGTGCCGAAGGTGGAATACCAACCAGATCAAACTGGCCCAGTATTTTATTATCGGCAGCCATTTCACGCTCGCCCTGGAAGACCCGGATGGTGACCGCGGTCTGACTGTCTTCGGCGGTCGAGAAGACCTGACTTTTTCGGGTCGGGATTGTCGTGTTGCGATCAATCAGGCGGGTAAACACCCCGCCCAGGGTTTCGATACCCAAAGACAGCGGCGTCACGTCGAGCAGCAGCACGTCCTTGACATCGCCTTGCAGAACACCGCCCTGAATGGCAGCACCTATGGCGACGACTTCATCGGGATTGACGCCCTTGTGGGGTTCGCGACCGAAGAATTCTTTCACCATCTCAATGACCTTGGGCATACGGGTCATGCCGCCAACAAGAATCACCTCGTCGATATC
>Ga0233429_1005907_pt1 | contig 9956 bp, 9 predicted proteins | sample SI_118_April2016_3_FD_179879 | JGI IMG/M metagenome (GOLD analysis project Ga0233429, IMG submission 179879) | Seawater microbial communities from Saanich Inlet, British Columbia, Canada - SI_118_April2016_135_MG | ecosystem: Environmental > Aquatic > Marine > Inlet | place: Canada: British... | reverse complement strand
CTGAATAGATTGCCGTTGTGCCGATCTTCTCCACGCATCGTAAATCTCCAAGCGATTCAATAATGTATTGAATCATAAAATGAGCGATGATGGCGGAGTTTTTCAGCAGACTGTTAGCGGTCTTTGATATCAACCCAGAAGCCACGAAAGGCCTGGCCGAGAAACAGGCCAGAGTGCTTGGGTCCCCCGCGGAAGTGGCCGCGGAGGCCGAAGTCGTATTCGCCTGTATGCCAACGATCGATAGTTTTCATGCGATTGTATCGGGACCGGACGGTGTTTTGCAGGGTGCCACCCAAAACAATCGGATGAAGACCTTCGTCAATCTGGGCACCATGGGCACGGAGGCGGTGGGGCAGATTGAGGCAATCATGAATGCCAAGGGCATCGGCATGCTGGATTCGCCCATAACCGGCGGTGTACAGCGGGCCTGGGACGGGGACATCACCGTTGTGTCGTCCGGGCCCGGGGAGGTCTTTGATCAGGTGGAGCCGTTTTTGCAGTCCTTTGCCAGGGATATCCACTATGTGGGCGATCAGATCGGCCAGGCGCAACTGGTTAAGATCTGCAACAACATCATGTCGTTCACCAATATGGTGATTGCATCCGAGGCCATGGTGATGGCGGCCAAGGGCGGCGTTGATCCGGAAAAGGCTTTGGGCGTGTTCAATTCAGGCTCGGGCCAGAACAGCGCCACATTGACGAAGATCCCAAATTTCATCCTGAACCGGAAATTCAACATGGAAGCGCCCATGCACATCATCGAAAAAGACGCGATGTTGTGGCGCATGGAATCTGAACGTCTGGAAACCCCGCAAAACGTAGCCTCCGCCACGTATCAGACCATGCGACAGGCCCTGGCCATGGGCCTGGGTGGCGGTGATTACAGCGAGATTATCCGGGTCGTTGAACGGGCCGCCGATTTCGAGTTGCCGAAGACCAGAGATTAGACCTCGTGGTCGGCGGTCAGGGCATGGGCCGCCATTGCCGTGCCATTGGCTGGTAACAGGCCGATCCTGGCGGCTTTCAAACCGTGCAGGAAGGCATCGTTGACCCGATACCGGGTTTGGAAATACTGCCGCCCCGGCACCCAAAAGCGCAGGCCGATGATCACGCCGCCGTAGGTGAAATCGTGAATGCCAACCTGGGGTCTGGGCTCCTGGCCGACATCGTCTGCGTCTTGCAGCACCTGACGCAGCACCGACACTGCTCGTTCGGCGTCTTCACCGAAGCCGATGGCGATCCTGGTTTCGACCACACGTTGGGTGTGTGAATTGACGATAACTTCACCGACGATTTCCTTGTTCGGGACGGTTATCTGCTCTCCATCCTCCCCGACCAGGACCGTGGCGGCAAGGGTGATCTCCTCCACGGTGCCGGAGACGTTTTTAACCGTGATGGTGTCGCCTACGGCAAAGGGCCGGCTTAGGATAATCGACAGTCCTGCGCCATAATTGGACAATGGGCCCTGCATGGCCAAGGTGGCCCCAAAGGCGGATGCACCGGCCAGCGCGATCAGGGGTGCGGTGGAGATGCCGAAATTGCCCAGGGTAATGATGGCGACAAATACGACCACCACCAACTTGACCACATTGCCGATAAAGCGTGCCAGGGTAATGTCGATCTCCCGCGCCTCGGCCACACGCGTGACCCTGCCGCCTATCCAGGTCGCTGCCTTCAACCCGATAATCAGAAAAACCAGCGCCCCGAGAATTTGAAAGCCGTATTGGACGGCGAATTCCAGCAAGGTGTCGATCAGCTTGCTGACCATTTCCAATTCCTGTTCCATATTGTGTCCCCGTTGTTGTCGCTCTGTTACTGTGCCCGCTTATGTCTGTGGCAGCTATTCGATGATTACCTTTTCCTCGATCACGTAGCTTTTGATTTTGCCAATGATCAAGGCACCGTCGGCGTAAAGGGCCTGAGCCTCTGCCGTGGCCGACGATTGCTCCATGGCCTCGACACTATCGTACCAAAGCTCCGCAATGCCATCGATCTGCATATCGTCAGGGGCTGGAATGTCGGCGCGGGTGGTCTCCCCCTGAATGTGGCTCTGCACATAACGGCGGATGCCCGGCACGGCGCGGGCCAGGGGGCCGTGGATTTCCAGCCAGTGGCGGACAAATTCGTCATGGCTCAAATCCTCGCTGCGGGTCAGTAGCGAGATGCGTTTGATCATGTTGTGCTCCGTCATGAGGTTGGCCAGATCGGTGGATGACTGCCAAGCGGCATGGAGGGACGCTCCCAACGGGGGGGTGTTTCAGACATTTGCGCTGTGTGGCGCACCGCCTGCAATTTGCCAAAGCCCGATGAATATTCCTCCATCAAATCGCCAATATCATCCAGGTCCGGGTCGGCAACATCGAAGCCGCCTTCAATCTGACCCAGACTTTGTGCCCAACGCCCGGTACGGGCCAGGGCGACGCGAATGTGCCAGCTGCCGCCCTCCCGCGCCCGTCGCGCCAAAGCTGCCATGGCAGCCGCCGCCATGAAAAAGCCCGATGCATGGTCCAGCGCCTGACAGGGCAAGGGCTTGGGCCCTTCCTCATTCGCCGCCGCCGCCTCTGCATGATTGATGCCGCTGGCGGTTTGTACCAGGCTGTCGTAGCCCCGGCGCATGGCCCACGGCCCCTCGTGGCCATAGGCAGATAACGAAACATAAACGATGCCGGGTCGAATGGCCGCGACCTCGTCGGGGGAAAAGCCCCATTTCGCCAAACCGCCGGGACGATAGCCCTGGACGAAAACATCCGCCTCACTGATCAGCTTGCGCAGGCCATCCCGGCCCTCGTCCGTATCCAAATCCAAATATGTCGACAGCTTGCCCCGCCCGGCGTCCGTGACCAGGGCCGCCACGAAGGGTAGGTGGGATGCGGTCACGCGCATGACATCGGCACCGTGCGCCGCCAATGTGCGGCCACAAACCGGCCCCGCAATGATCCGGGTTAAATCCAAAACCTTCACGCCGGATAAAGGGCGCGCGCCAGCGGTCAAGGCTCGGGCCGGGGCATCGCCGATCCGCTCCACCCCGATCAGGGGTTGTTGATCCAAGGCCTTGGCCTGGGGGTGCAGGTTCCATTCTTCCGGGCTTCGCATCATGGAGCCGACGATGCCATTGGCATTAACAGCATCTTCAAAGTCCAGACCCGTCCATTGTTGCAAAGCGGCGGCGACCGCGTCCCGATCATGGGGCACGCCCAACAGCGCCATTATACCGTCCCGATGGTGCGGGAAATTGGTATGCAGGCGGACCCAGCGACCATCGCCGGTCTGATAGGTGCCGGCAATTTTGTCCCATAATTCGGGCGGTGGGCCGTCGTTGATGCGCAAATAACGGTCACTGCGAAACTCCGTCGCCGCGTGCCGCATGTCCACGGATATCCGCTGGCGTTTGCCCCCGCGTTTCTCCCCACGTTTCTCCCGGCGTTGATGCCAGACCTCCCCAGCTGCCAGGGCGGAAAGGGCAATCGCGGTTTGCGCGATGGTACCGATCCTGAAGGATGACGGCAGGACTGGATCCTGGCCGGTTAAGGTTAGGTCGTCCAGGCCATCCAGGGGCAAGCTGATCTGGTCACAGATATCGCTTAGGATCTCGCGGCTGTCCTGCATCAATCAAACGCCTTCAGTCGTTGGCCGGCTTCCACAGCCAGGCTTTCCATCAGGTTCTGTGCGGTCCTCGCACGGGTCAAGGCTACAGCCTGGCCGGCCAGCAAAACAGAGGCGTGAGGATCGCCTGTTGCCGTTAGCGGATTACTCAAACCCAGCTGTGCCGGAAAAGGTAAAGGTGCAGCACCTGGTGCCGATAATTCATCCACCAACCGGTTTTTTAGAAACCGGGCCGGGCGTCCGCTGACCGCATCGGTTACGATCGTGTTGGCGTCTGTAAATTCGTCGAAGCTGTCCCGGTAGACATCGGGAATAGCGGATTCTTCACAACGCAAAAACGCCGTGCCCATTTGGACCGCGCTGGCACCCAACATGAAGGCGGCGGCGATGCTGCGACCGTCTCCAACGCCACCTGCTGCAATGACCGGCACGCTGACCGCATCGACCACCTGGGGCAATAATGCAAACAGTCCCGGCTGCATGGAAATATCGACTTCCGTGAATGTTCCACGATGGCCGCCGGCCTCTATCCCCTGGGCAATGATTGCGTCCACGCCCATGCCCTCTAAGGTTCGCGCTTCAGCCACCGTGGTGGCGGTGCAGATGATGAAAATGCCCGCTTCTTTGAGGCTTGCCATGACCTCCTGATCCGGCAGGCCGAAATGGAAACTGACGACTTCGGGCTTGGTATCCCGCAGGACAGCCAGATGATCGGGAGAGACTTCACCGGCGGATGGCTCCGGTGTGGGAATGGGCCCCAAGCCTTTGTCGTCATAAATTTTCTGCACCCGGGCCCGCATATCCATGCCGACACCGGTCAAATCCCCCTGGTTGCTCCACAGTGGATAATTGATATTTAAGCTGCCGCCGCTTTGTTGGCGAAAACCAGCGATGCGTCGTTCCGCATCCTCCGCCGAAAAGCCCCACAAACCCAGGCCGCCCAGTCCCCCTGCGTTGGAAACGGCTGCTGCCAGGGTTGGTGTGACAAGGCCGCCCATGGGGGCCTGAAAAATCGGCCATTCCAGGTTCAACCGTTCCGTTAGTGCATTCTTCGACCACATATCGTTCGACCCCGTATAAACGCCCCACCACTGTAACCTGATTTATCAAAGGCCCGCTACGGGTGGGACCTCACCTGCGCGGGGATCAATTGGCAGCAATTTGTCCAGGCTGCTTTGCGCCTCGTACAAAGCACCTGCCGCCAACAAGGCCGCCTCACCACGTGGCGGGGCAACCAATTGCAAGCCGATGGGGCGGCCATATTGATCGAAGCCGCAGGGCACAGACAACGCGGGTGAAGCTGACAAGGTCACCGCCGCCGTCAGATTGGAGGCAGCCATGTAATGTTCCAGTTTTACCCCATCTATGGCTTCGGGATGGCGCAGGTTAACATCAAAGGCGGGGGTATTGGCCCCCGGTGTGACGATCAGGTCGAAGTCTTGGAATAACGCCATGAACTGGCGATACAGTTTCGCCCGCGCCCGTTCTGCCCCTGCAAGCTGGGAGGTTGATTGCTTCAAGCCGATCTCGGTATTCCAGATGATATCCGCCTTGATCAGATCAGGATGGCTTTGCAATTGCAATTCCCGGTCAATGACGAATTGCTGTGAACGCAATGCCAAAAACGTCTCCTCCAGGCCCTCAATCTCGATGTTGATCTCCTCAACCTCCGCCCCCATGGCCCGAAATGGCTCCATTGATGCCCGGCAGATATCCCGCGTTTCCTGATCTATGGGGGAGCCGCCGATGGTCGCCGCAAAGGCAACTCGACGCGGCGGTACGGCCTCAGCCACGGCCTGTGAAAATGTCCTGGCGGGGGCATCGAAGGTCATGGGATCTTCCGGGCAGAACCCTGCCATGGTATCGAGAAACAACGCCAGATCAGGCGCGTTCCGCGCCATGGGCCCATGTACGGACAGGGGCGAAAATAAAGTCTCTTGTGTCCCTCTGGTCACCCGTCCAGGCGATGGGCGCAGACCCACGACTGAGCAATAGGTGGCCGGGCGTCGAAGACTGCCGCCATGGTCGCTGCCCTGGGCCAGCCAGATTTCGCCTGCCGCCAAAGCTGCCGCCCCGCCGCCTGTGGAGCCGGCAGGCGTTAGGGAGGTATTCCAGGGATTGCGGGTCATGCCGAATATTTCGTTGTAGGTGGAACCGCCGGCGGCAAACTCCGGTGTATTGGATTTCGCCACCACGATGCCGCCCAAACTCTCGATGCGCCGAACCAGGGGGTGCGAGATGCCGGGCACATGGTCGGCGAATATGCGGGAGCCATAGGTGGTTCGCACACCGGCCACATCGGTCATATCCTTGATTGCCACCGGCAGGCCGCCCAGCCAGCCAGGTTGCTTTGCTGCCGCATCATCAGTGTCGGACATAATCCGCCTTGCATGGTCGCGGGCACGATCCAGACATAAGGTCGGCAAGGCGTTGAGCTGAGGCTCAACCTCCCCTGTACGCGCCTCAACCGCGTCAAGCAGCTCCAGCGGGGAGATCTCACCCCGGCGCAAATTTTCCACGGCTTCACGGGCCGTCAATTGAATGAGCTTTTCCACGACAATATTTCCTCCATACGGTTTCGCGTCATCATAGTGTTTTGTGCTATGTCAGGAACAGAGTATCTGTGAAAAATGGGAGTGCGAGGTATGGAATTCGATCTGATGGCGCGGGGCTCGACATGGGCCGAAAGCGCCGATCTGGCGAAACGTCTTGAAGGTGCGGGATTTTCCGGCATGCTGGTGACGGAGGCCAGCCAGGTACCCTGGATGATGATCGCGGCGGCCTCCATGGCGGCCCCCACATTGGACTTCTCCACCGGGATTGCCGTGGCGTTCCCCCGCAGCCCCATGATGTCGGCCCAGATCGCCTGGGAGTTGGCCCGCAATACCCAAGGCCGCTTTCGCCTTGGTCTCGGCAGCCAGGTAAAAGCCCACATTACCCGGCGCTATGCCTCCCTATTCGACCGGCCCGCACCCCAGATGAAAGATTACCTGTTGGCCTTCAAGGCCTGCCTGCGCGCCTTCCGCCGGGAAGAGGCCCTGCATCATGACGGCCCCTACTATCCCCTCAGCCTGCTGCCGGAACAATGGTCGCCGGCCCGGCATGACTATGAAGATGTGAAGGTCGATATATCCGCCGTTGGCCCCTACATGGTTAAAGTGGCAGGTGCGATCGCTGATGGTATCCACGTCCACCCCATGCATTCCATGCCCTATATCGAAAACCGCCTGCTGCCGGGCCTTGTGGAGGGCGCGGCGCAAACCGGGCGGGATGCCGCCGCAATTGATTTGATCGTGCCGGTTTTTGCCATTCCAGGCGACAGCCCGGAAGAACGCGCGGCGGGTGTCTTGCGGTGTAAGACACAGATTGGTTTTTATGGTGCGACGCCGAACTATTCCTTCCAGTTCGATGATCTGGGTTATGTCGGCATGCGCGAAAAATTGCGGGTGCATCTGAAAAGCGGCGATACGGATGCGCTCGTTGCCCTGATCGATGACGAGATGATGGATCATTTCGGCATTGTCGCCCGTTGGGACGATCTGGCCGACCAGCTGATCGCCCGCTATTTGGGTAAGGCTAGCAGGGTCGTGATGTACTTGGCGGAAGAATCCATCCGGCAAAATCCCGATAACCTTGGCAAATGGAGCGAGATTGCCCGTGCCGTCCGGGCAGCGGCCTAAACACCATGCGCACCGATGTGAACACGGCGATGAACACACCGACAAACAGTGCCTTTCGGGAGCTAATGGACGTCCGCGCCCGGCCCGATAATGGGGTTGCGGACATTACCGGCGCGGACCCGGTCTTTTCCACGCGCTTCAAAGTCGCGGAAACAGGGGCCGGAGTGCTGGCTGCGATCGGGGTTGCAGTTTCTGATCTGTGGGAAATGAAGACCGGCCGTCGCCAGGCCACCGGGATTGATGTGCGTCATGCAGGTGCCGCTATCAACAGCTTCGCCTACCTGCAGAACGGTCACGGCGATGGTACTTATGAAACCGTGCCCGATAGCCCGGCGGCGCAAGTTGGCTATCAAATCTCGCAACCTTTTGCCACCAGGGATGACCGTTGGTTCCAACCTCATTTCGGCATTGCCCATTTGAAAGACCGGATGCTGGGCGTCTTGAAGTGCGAGGCGACACCGGAATCTATTGCGGCTGCCATTCGAAAGTGGGATGCCCAGACGCTGGAGGACGCCATCGCCGAGGCCAATGCCTGCGGCGGCATGGTGCGTGATAATGCGGAATGGCTGGCCCATCCTCATGGCAAGGCCCTCGCCGCCCAACCGGTTGTGGAGATTGAGAAGATCGGCGATAGCGCGCCGGAACCATTGCCAACGGATGGCCCGCCCCTGGCAGGCCTCCGTGTATTGGATCTGACCCGCATTCTGGCCGGCCCCGTCGCGGCCCGGACCTTTGCCGAACATGGCGCAGACGTCTTGATGGTTGCCGCAAAGGGCATGCCGCAGATTAAGAAGTTCGTCATTGATCTCTCCCACGGCAAACGCAGTTGCTATCTGAATTTGAATGAGGCTATGGAAGCGGCACAGTTGCGGCAGCTGGTACGCAGTGGCGATGTCTTCTCCCAAGGCTACCGCCCAGGTGTGCTGGCGGCGCGCGGCTTTGGGCCGGCGGAACTGGCAGCCCTGCGTCCGGGCCTGATCTATACCTCCATCAACTGCTATGGCCAGCACGGCCCCTTACAGGATAGGGCCGGGTGGGAACAGGTGGCCCAGGCCATGGTCGGTATCAGTTATGAAAACGGGCATCAAAACGGACATCAAATCCGGCATGGGAATGGCGGAGACAAACCGGCGTTATTGCCCGTTCCCGCCTGCGATTACATAACCGGTTATCTTGGGGCCTATGGCACCTTGTTGGCCTTGGCCCGGCGCGCCGTCGAAGGTGGCAGCTATCATGTCAAAGTATCCCTGTGTCAGACCGGCATGTTCCTCTATCGCCAGGGCCGGGTAGATTATGGGGCAAACGACATCGGCCTTTCCGAGGCAGAGGCACTGCCTTTGCAGATGACCGCTGAAAGCGTCTATGGCCCGATCCGCCATCTTGCCCCGGTTATAAAATTCTCGGAAACCAGGCCGCAATGGTCCAACCCGCCGCCCGCCTTGGGTGGTGATGCGCCGGCTTGGCTGAGTTAACGGATCGTCATGACTTGGCGGCAGTTCTATATTGATGGGGCCTGGGTTGCGCCAGAGGTGTCAGGCTATGAGGTTATTCCCACCGGAATGCCATAATGGGAAAGTTTTTACCCGTCACTGACTTCCCTTCGTCTGATGTCCGTGCTATCCGCACATAAATCAGAAATCCACAGTAGAATTTGAATTACCGATAGAGGTCGGGAGACATGAAGAAATACGAGCCGAACTTTAATGATCGGTTGGGTGCCGCCGCCAAGGCAAAGCAGGCCTTGGTTGAAAAGGCCCGCGCCAACGCCCCATCCAATGATCCGAAGTTTGCCGAGAAACTGGCTGCGCGAAAAGCTGCGGCTGAAGAGCGTAAAGCCCGTAGTGCCGAGCGTAGAGCAGCCAGATTGGCCGAAAAAGAAGCAAAGCTGGCAGAAAAAGCCCGCCTGATTGAGGAAGCCGCCGCCCGCGAAATCGCGGCGATCGAGGAACGCAAAGCAGCCCGTGATGCGAAATACGCCGCCCGCAAGGCCCGGCAAAAAAGATAGGCCGGGTACCCTGTACGCTATGCCGGGGAAGGTGCCTATTCCGGCACAATAATGGGTTCCAGTACCGGTTGGCCCAGGATCATGTCAGAGCCCTTTTCCGCGATCATCATGGTGGCGGCGTTCAGGTTGGCGGAGACCATGGCCGGCATGACAGAGGCGTCGACGACGCGTAGCTGTTCCATCCCCCGGACTTTTAGTTGATCATCCACAACTGCCGTCGGGTCCGTCTCCGGCCCCATGCGGCAGGTGCCCATGACATGAAAGGTTGTGTTGCCGTAGTGACGGGCGGCTTCCAGCAGTTCATCGTCACTTTGCACCTGGGCACCGGGATATTCCTCGACATCAAGATAGGGCTTCATAGACTCCGTATGCATCAGTTGCCGCGCGAATTTCATGGCACAGACCACCAGGCGTTGGTCTTCTGCATCTGACAGATAATTAGGCTGAATAATAGGTTTTTCGAACGGATCAGCGGTGCGCGCCCGCACCCACCCCTTGCTTTCGGGGCGATGCTGCCAACAGGCAACGGTGAAGCCCGGGTGATCGTCCAGCAGTCCATGGACCCCTACTTTATAACTGGCCGGTGTGAAGATAAATTGCAGGTCGTTGCTTTTTGTCGCTTCATTGGAATGCCAAAAGCCATAGACCATCGAGGGGCTCAAATTCAC
>Ga0233429_1005903_pt1 | contig 9961 bp, 7 predicted proteins | sample SI_118_April2016_3_FD_179879 | JGI IMG/M metagenome (GOLD analysis project Ga0233429, IMG submission 179879) | Seawater microbial communities from Saanich Inlet, British Columbia, Canada - SI_118_April2016_135_MG | ecosystem: Environmental > Aquatic > Marine > Inlet | place: Canada: British... | reverse complement strand
TCAACTTCGCTGAGGTCGAATGTGTTCTCTGACCTTTCAGCACAGTTAGGGCAGATTACGGAGGTTGTATAGTCTTCCCCGTATCCGGAGATCCTTGCGGCGATGACTAATGCGTTTTTGTCCCCTAAAAGCAGCCCCTCAACCCTAATCGACTTGTCTACGATAAGATTTTGGAGGGCTCGATCGATTGCAACGCCTTTCTTCAGCAGTGCTCGATCGGTTAGGATATCTTCCTCTTTTGCCGTCATAAAACGGATCTCTATATCTTCTTTCCCACTTAGCGGGTGATTATTTGGGTAATATCTCCCCTGGCTGGGGAGTGTCACAAACTCGGTGGGCACAGCCCAGTTAAGTTCTGACCCACCAGAAACAGCAACAGCCGAGCTACCCTCATCTTCGGGGGTACCATCGGCTGTGCCAAAGCGTCCTTCATTTCTACTCATCTAAACAACCTTTCTAATAAACCATATACTCAAGTTAGCACATTATGTGCTAGGTGTTAAGGATCGTCCTAACCCATCTGGGCCCAGTCATAGGCAATCTCTAGAGAAATCTCGACTAGCTCGTCCGAGGTATAATCAAGGCTGCCGCCGAAATCTATGCTCGTCAGGAAGGAATTTTTGAGCACCCATGTTTCTTTGGGAGCACCAGCGGCGTCCATAAGGGTGATGGTAACATCCTTGCTACCGAAGGCCGTTTTAAATCCCTGCTTGCTTAGAGATCGGGTGGCAGAGATCTCGCTCTCGGGCGGAGTCCACCCGGCGGCACGAAGTACATTACTGAGTGCCTTTGTGACCGTGCCGTCAGAAGGAGACACAAAAGTCACAGAGATTGGATCCCAAGTCACCCGTCCAGGGAACTTGAAAGTATGATCTAAATAACTGTGCTCAATAGAGCTTATAGTTGCCTTGGGCATACTGGCCGTTTTGACATAAAATGCAGGAAGATCCCCAATTTGAATTTGAAACCTAAACCTGCGGGCTGGATCTATTGATGCTTCTGACCAAAAAGTGTTAGCCATTTTCTATTGTTCTCCCTTTCGAAATGTTCTCATACTAATAACCTTTAGTCTTCAAAGCCTGCGCCACTATTCGTGACCACAAAGTCAATAGCGAAGAACTCAACAGCACGAGTTGGCTTGACAAGCAGTTTAGCATAAATGACATTCTGATCAATCAAGTCGGGTGTAGTTGTTGTCTCGTCTAGGACAAGACGGAACTCTTCGATACCAAACTGAGCCTTGACATCGTCGAGGATAGCGGTGGCTTGTCCCTTAAACCGGTCCCAGGTCACTTGTGAGTTAGGATCAAAGAGCAGTCTCGAAGCGATGAATGAGATGCGGCGCTTGATGTAAATCATCAGGCGTCGGACATTGATCCGATCGAGAGCCGAGCGGGTCTGCTGGAGTGTCTTCTGACCGAAGACTACAATACCCTCTGCTGGGAACTTGGCGATTGGATTGATACCGTTCTCGTAGAGAGAATCTCGGTCGTCCTGAGTTAGTCTTTTTGAGACATCTAGTATCGGAAGACCGGCGGCACCTTCGCTGAGACCACCTCGGGTGAACCCGGCAGGGGCAAACCAAGGGGCATCATTCTTGTCGGTACTCGCCAGAACACCAAGAGCGGCTACCGAAGGTGGCATCCAGATGCTTCTGTTTGAGTTCTTATCGTGTGCCAAGACCCATGGGGCGTAAGCGGCACCGTAGCTATTATTAATGTTGCGGTCGCTGAGGGCATCGGTTGCCTGCTTGATAGTATAAGCATTTCTCTCAGCGATGCTATTAGTGTTTTCAGTATCTGCATCATATAGTTTGTCGATATCGATGATTGCTAACGCATCTGCACGATTTTCGACTGTGTCCAATAGATGATTGGTTACTGTTGTCTGGACTACGCCCGGAATGGTTGCCAAGTTATACTGGACAGCTTCCGAGTCAGAAACAATGTTGACTGCACGCATCAGGGTATGAAGCGGCGAAGATACCTTCTCGTCAGTAGCTGTGCCGAAGGCACTTTGACGGAAGGGGTCTTTCTCGGTTACATCGAATCCATCAAAGCCGCCATGCAGCACAGTGGTGAATCGGTCAAGTCCGGCATTTAGAGCACCAGAGAAAGATGAGTGAGCCGAGGTGTAGCTCTTGTTGGCACCACTAGACTGACGTGAGCCAGAAACAAACTGGTATCCCTCTGCGGCAGAGCCAGATATGTCATCAAGAGTAAAGTGCCACGCCAAAACTAGTGGGTCCGCTGAGGCACGGTCCTGATTGGGGCTGTCTAACAGATCATGGTCCGGACTATATGAGACAGTCTGCATGCCCTTAGCACGGACTCGGAGACAATCAAAAACCTGAGGACTGAGCACTACGTCCGTGGAGGAGCGACCAAGCCATGCGCCCCAATAAGTATTCTTAAGGCTCTTAGGTTTTCCCCAGTCGCTCTTCTTGCGTAAAGGAACAGAGGGGAATATAACAGAGCCGGTGAAGGCGGTGTTGTCCGTACTAAGAACATGCTGCTTGTTTAGGGCTCCGCTGGCCGCTGAGGCATAGGCACCGAAGGCTACGCCGCCACCATCGACCATGCTGGCGATTGAGCCACGGGAGCTACTCATAGGAAAGGACCCAGTAGCGCTGGCCAAGCCGCCGGACGAGCCGAGAACTCGAACAGTTCGATAGGTTAGCGGACCAAAGACACCAGCAGGCAGAAGCTGGGCATCTGCTACGCCAGCATCAACATCGCCATCCATCACCACACGAACAAATAGTGAGCGGTTAGGATGGGTGCCATAGGTTCGATTGCCAAGCAGGGTAGTGTCGTACTCTTCGTACTTGTCACCGATCTTTTTAGCAAGATAGTTTGGAGAGGCTGGGTTGAGATCGCACTGGTCCCAACGCTCTAGGATAACAGGCTTGTTATCGTTGTCAGACATCTTACGAACGACTACACTAAATGTACCGTATTTCTGATATGCTCCCGTAGGTGCTTTGATGTCTGTAAGAGATATTTTTATGTCCCTTTGAACTGCCTCGCCGGCGGTCAGAGACTCGAAGCGGAAGAGGCGTTGTTGGAGAGTTGCGTCGTAGGTTGACGATGCGTCGCCTTGGACGAGATGCTGGCAGAAGTACCAACCGGTAGATCCCTTTGTGGCGGCGAAGAGGAAGTCGTTGCCTACCTGGGTTACGTCTTCTTGGTTCCGTAGGGGGAGAATCGCTGCATGAGCAGCCGTCTCTGTGACGCTCTCATTGCCAGAAGATGCGGACAACACACCGACTGAGCTAACAGATTTTGCTAGCAAGCTGCGCTCGAAAGTCTCACCCAACCAAAACTTGCCGCCCTGGTTGGCGGCGGCAGTAGCGGTTCTAGTGATGCTTGTGTTTGTCACGGTTGGGTTAGTGTTTAGAACCTTGCGGATAAAGTTGTCTTTGTTTGGGTTCAAGCTAACTGTCACTTTCTCGAAGTTAGCCTCGGTACCATCACTAGTGATCTTCAGGTCGATATCGCCGTTGGCGTTGGTCTCATATAGCTCACAGACAGAAGAAGACAAATGGGCAGATCCGGTAACAGCGACGCTACCGTCAAGAAGCACACGTCCAGTAGTGCAATGGAATACGGCGGCTAAAGCGCCAGTGACCTCGATGGCCTGACCAGTGGCTTGTCCGAGGGCACCCGAAGGCCACAAGAACAATCCCCAAGCGCCGCCAGCACCCGCATCGGTATCGAGCGTTCCAGCTTTATAACCAGCATAGCCGGCATCAGTAGAAGCATCAGGGTCTTGGACACCCAAGACACGCATAAAGGTCAGTGGAGAAGAGTTTCTAAGCCAAGCTTCACTGGCATAGCCACCATAGCTCGGAGCCAAGGTGTTTCCGTTACGAGAAACATCTTCAGCATCGCCGCCCGGAAGTGGGTGGCCAAAGGTCTCTACAAACTCAGAGAATGAGTTTATTCTGACTGGGACCATCGCTGGTCCTTTTTGGGCTTTCCCGATAACCATAGGACCAACTTGCCCAGGGGTTACAGGCAGTTGGCTGTTATCTATTTCATCAATAAAAACGCCGGGGGAAATGAACTTAAATTTACTTGTTGGATCAGCCATTTTAACTCTATTCTCCTCGATTACTAGCTAGTTTGCTCAAGCTGATGCCGATTATCGGGTCAACTATCAATAATAAATAGTAAGACAATCACTCAAACTCCTTTGAGTTTATGGTCTGTATTTATCTTTTCGGTTTGCATGGAAGTCTGGCTCTTCACCTAAGGTTGATCGTTCTCTAGCAAATCTTATTTTTGCAGGACTCTGGCGATGAACTGCGATTGGGGTGTCTTGGTTGCCTTCGGCACCAATAATATAGCCTAGCACTTTTATTTGAACCCCGGAGGTGAAGACTCTTTCTCCTGTGTCAAGTCCCTCGGTCTTAAAATCGGTAGTATAGTTTGGATCAACGAACGCTTCATAACTATTATGCTCATGAGCGATTCGAAAGATGCTCGGGTCGCCGGTGATAGTGTGGAAGGGTGACAGCATCTCATTCATGTGCTGGTGATATTCTGCGATCATACTAATCGAATAGGTTATCTCTAGCCAGGTGGGCATTGGTATCAACACCGTCTCGTACACTATGTTTTTATTTTTCCCTGGAAATGTCTGGTAGTTTGCGTCTGTCCCAGAAGCTGATTTGCGCTGAGCATTAGCATTTGCAAAAGGCTGTGTCTCCGCTTGGTTAACTTTTCTCGTTATTGGGATTGAGCCACCACGATTATAATAATCAAAGTAGGGAGGAATGTTAACGCCATAGATCGCTTTATTCGCTGGGTTCTGAACCACCGTGGTCTTCTCGATGGAAACCATTGGATATGCCAACGTCCTTCCGTTCGGACGAAGGGACGGGTCGTTTTTTATCTGATATGCCCGTTCGGGGATAGAGAACACAATCGGAAGCTTTTGAAACCCCTTGTTAGTTGTAACATGGATATTCATTGTGTCATTGATGTAGTTGTATATTGCATAGTCAATGGTCTCAAGGCTGGAGGGACCAAGGGAATACGCAGACTGTAGATTTTCATGATCGAGAGGTGTTCTAACTGGCATCGAATAATCCTCGTCGGGCTTGTCGAGCTACTGCTGTGACCTCTAAAGAAGTCTCGCTTGTAGTAAATGATGCATCCTGCCCAAAAAGATATCTCGGCTCGAAGAGATCAACAATCTCAAAATACATGTTATCGTATTGAACAAAGTCACCTAGTCTTATAAACAAATTCTGGTCCTCTACTAATCTTCTCTTGCTCAAATGAATGTTCAAATTGTAGACGCTATCAAATCCGAACTTCTGTTGGACTCTCTCTGAGCCTAAATATTCAATTAAAGAATATACCCGGACTGGGGGGAGGAATGTTTTATTAATTGCTTCCCCGTAAAGCGGGTGGTAGTTTGATCTTTCAATGTCAATGGGAAAGTATAATATTTGTTGCCCAACAACCTTCTCAATGACTTCATCTGTTAACTGTTTGACAAAGTTTCTCTCTGCTTTGCCGACAAAGAGAGAAGGCGGAGGAGAGGAAGGTTGAGTCCACTGGTCTGTTCTGTTTGCCATTCCCTACTACCCTACATAGATGCCATGCGGGATGGTCTTGAACACTTCGTTGAGACTTCCCTGCATCGCAGCATCACCTTCTGCCAGCTTTCCGTAGACCAGTTCATCGAGAACAGCCTTCAGTTCATCTCGCAGGGCAGTCTGCTCCTCTTTGGCTTCGGAGATCAGCGACGGTCCGTTTAGAGTTATCTCGTTTCCTGGGATAGGGACGGATGCAAGCTTGGATCGAACCTGTCCCAAAGTTTCCTTGCTGAGGGAAAGCGCAAAGCGACGAATCCACTGTTTGCCAATGCTGTTGATATTTTCATACGGCACATTCGGGAAAGGGAGCGAGTTCATGTTGTTGACGCCATCTGCGCCATATTTACGATCAGCCTCTTCGTCGTATGCTTCTTCTGACGCCCGAAACTTAACCCAAAACTTTCTTGGATTGTTCCCGTCAGGCACTGGAAATATACGTACTTTGTTATTATTAATTTCAAAAGAATAATGGGATGCACGGACTTTCATATCCTCCTCATAGGCATACGCCTGGAGGGTATTCTGCCACGATGGCACAACTTGGAAGTTTGAGTCGTCAGCGTACATTCCGTAAGTTGATAAGTTACCTACGGTGCCTACGCTAACTCCTCCGAAGAATCTCCAAGAGGCTCGGGGGGTCTTATAATAAACTTCCTGAATCGTTATAGCGCTCTTCCCGACTTTCTCGTAGAAGGGGTTGCTTGAGGTCAAAGATGCGCTATAGATGATTGATTGAAGGTCGTAGTCTTGTTCATCTCTTATGATATCGAAAGAAGCTGAGTATATTGTCTGTGATGCACCGATCCCAACATGAATAGCGACGCCACGACCCATATGGGTGGCATAGCCTAACTGGAATCTCGGAAACTTTAAGTTGGCCCGGGTGCTGAACGATCCGGTAAACTCTCCATCTTGGTCAAAAGACCCCGTAGTATTTCCCAAAAGGTCAGACAGAACGTTCTTCGCCTGATGTGTGTTTATGAGATATGAATATTCCAAACATGCCTCTTCATAGGCATTGTAAATATTGTCTGGAGTTATCTCAAGATCCAGAATATTTCCGCCGAGCTTATTATAAACGTAAGCTACCTGATCTACGGCACCACTAATAAATGGGTTGCTAGCACTGTAGATGCCGTAAGCTAAACTGGAGGCAACAAGAGAATGAGAGCCAGTCGAAGGCAGCACTAAAATGCTGGTCTGGCTTTTAGGATTTAAGTTAACGGGCATTGCGGGGTGGGTTCCTGTTGTTGTATTTAGTATTGACCTCTACTAAATAGGCGGCGGTGAATGGTTTATTCCTTCCTCTTCTGCTACGGTCTTCTTTAATTTTCCTTTTGTCTTCTTTAATTTTCCTTTTTGCCCCTCAACATCACGAGCCGTCCTTCTCAAGCCCACTTCCTTCCGTAGAACGGTGGCAAGTGAACGTAAGCACTCCGGCGTATTCCTTTTTCCTTCACCCGCCCGAAAGGTCTCCCAAACGCCTTGCTAAAGCCGACGTCAGCCACTGTGTCCCTACTAGCCCAGGTGGTGCTGTGTCCCTACTAGCCCAGGTGGTGCTGTGTCCTTTAAAAACAAAACCCCGCCAGAAGGCAGGGTTTTGCTGTGCTTATTCGCACACTCTGTCACTCAAAGGCTATCAGCCAGCGAGATCCTGCACGATAACTAGTCCGTACATGTCAGGACGTACCATCTTCTTAGCGTAGCGAGTCATCACACCCTTGCGAGGCACGAAGTCTTCGACACCGAAGATAGTGGGAGTCACCTGAAGCGGCACATAAGGAGCGTAGACATAGCCACTCTCCAAAAAGCTGCTACCCTTACGGCCCACTAAGAGCACGTTTCTCATGAAGTATGGATCAACATAAATGTCCATCTTTCTAGAGATTGATCCGACGTTCTCGGCACCCCAAGAACCACGATCCTCGTCAGAGGCAACCTTGGCTCTAAATCCAGAAGTAAATTCTAGAAGGCTGGCAACCTCAGGTCCACAAACTAGGAAGTTTGCGCCGCCACGAAGCGTCTTACGATGCATGCGAGCAGAAAGGTCGTTGACTGTCTCTAGGAGAGTCTCGTACCAGTCACTGACAGTACCTGTGAAATCAGGAGCACCATTCGAAACAGTAACCAAAGTACCGTCTTCACGACTTAGGAACTTACCGGGGCGACGACTCCAATAGAGTGTGCCGGCGGAAGCGCCACTTACGAGGTCAGAGAGAATCTCCTGATCGATCTCAAGAGCAATATGCTCAGAGAGGATAGAAGTAAGCTCGACCTCGGCGTCAAGGTTGTGATAAGCGTTGAGGTCCTGAGCAAGCTCGGGGCTCCACTTAGCTTTCAGCTTCTTAGTGACGGCTGTCACGGCGATGCTGTCTACCTTGATGTCGATCTCTGGGATCTGCTGACTAGTTTCTAGTCCCCAACTCTGGTTGGCGTTACTACCAGCAATACCACCAAAGGGATCGCCTGCGGCAACAAAGTTATCAGTCATCGGGTAATATACCTTACCGACGATAGATGCGCCGCCGACCCGGCCAGTATCAGTGAGACCCATAGAGTGGGAAAGAGCAACCGCTGATTGGGTGCCATCACGACTAACGCCGACAACAAGGATCTTACTCGTAGAGCTACCAGAGAACTGGTTCAATCGACGGGCGTGATATCCACCAGTCAAAAGTTCGCCGGCACCGTTGGTACCAGAAACAACCACAGACGCAAGGTTCTTGAAGTTCATGCCGTCAGTGTTGACGAAGTCCACTTCGCCGATGACGTAAGTAGAAGTACCCGAGATAAGATCTGGGTCACGACGTAAAGTCTTTACGTCTGCATCACTCTCGTTGGCACCGAAGGTACCAGAGGCGATAATAGCGAAACCGACCTTAGAGCCAGTAGGGCTACTGAAACCATTGGTTAGGTTATAGAATCCAGCTTCGCCATCTTGTCCAGTAAGACTAGCACCACTTAGAATCTGGCGAGCCACACGGCCCTGACCATAAATCGAGGAATCGGCAGTACGACCAAGGCGGCTTTGTCCGCTGTCGCCACCACCCATGCCACTGTCTCCACTATGGACAAAATCCATAAAGAAGATGAGCCCCGAGGGGAGGCTCATTGGTTGGACCGAAACAAGGTCCTGAGCTAGAAGTCCGCCGAAAACACGACGAACAATTGGGAATGCAACTGAAGCAAAGCCTTCGACATCGCCGGCTTGCATTGTGGTTTGCTCTTTGAGCAACTGAGCAGCCTGGTTCTCTAGAAGTCGTGACATGGTGCCACGCTTATGGTCGTCAAGACCCTCTAGGAGTCCAGTTCTCTCCCACTTGGAGAGCAGAGCTTCTCCTTCGTTGGCAAGAGACCGTTGTCTGATGCCTTCTGTTAGTGATTCAATCATTGACATAATATAATCTCCTTAAATGATTATTTGTTGTTTATACCTGCGAGCGTTGCCCAACGGTTCTTAACCGGGACGTCTTCAGCGCCTTCGACCTTTCGGTGTCCACCCAGAATCACAGTTGATCGTCTAGAGACTGCCTCAGACAACGATTTCGGAGTACTCTTTGTCGAGCGACCCTCCATTGTCTTTTGAAGAGTTTCAAAGATCACCTTTGCTTCTTCCGCTGTTCGTGCTTCCGAGACCAACTCAGCAATCTTATTCTTTTGCTGCTCATTCAGGGAGGGGTCTTGTATCACACGATTCACATATAGTAACCTAGCGTTAGATAGGTTTACTTCTTCTAATCTATCCTTTACCTTAATAACAAGATTTTTCAATTCTTTATTTCTACTCCTCAGAGCTTCGTTCTGAAGCTGGAGTCTTCCATTTTCTCTTTTTGAGTTTTCTATGTCTTTCTTGTCCCGTCCATCATCGGCAGGAGTGGCGACATCGACCTCTTCGACAGCGTCGGGGTCAGACTCTATAAGTTCCTTTTCAATAGCTTCGGACTTTTCCTCTGGGATGTCTACTTTTAATATCTCACTAAAGATGTTCTTCAACTCTTCCTCGTTGATATCAATATCAATATCATCGTCATCATCTCGGTTCCCGGCGTCAAGCGGGTCTTCATCTGTAAGTTCGGCGTCGTCCATTTCAATGCCGATCTCGTCGGCAATCTCGTCACGACCCATTTCGAATTCTTCTCCCGGAAGAGCCTCACCATTGTCGTCACTGTCTGCCTTGGCGGCAGCAATAATCTGATCCAAATCAATAACGACTATTTCATCGTCGGCGTGGTCAGGCTCGTGAGCCATTGGGATTGAGTCTACTACGCTGCTCTCTTCTGGTTCCTCTAGGCTCGGATCGCCCATGCCAAGGTCGCCAGCCGGATCCTCCTCGTCAAAGCCGAGGTCAAG
>Ga0233429_1005901_pt1 | contig 9962 bp, 8 predicted proteins | sample SI_118_April2016_3_FD_179879 | JGI IMG/M metagenome (GOLD analysis project Ga0233429, IMG submission 179879) | Seawater microbial communities from Saanich Inlet, British Columbia, Canada - SI_118_April2016_135_MG | ecosystem: Environmental > Aquatic > Marine > Inlet | place: Canada: British... | reverse complement strand
GGCGGTCAGGCCGGCCATCCTGACCGGATTTTTAGGATATGCCCTGGTGGTCCTGGCCCTTCACTATGATGTGGGGCGACCCTGGAGACTGCCCTATCCGTTTCTCGTCCAGCAAGGCACCACATCCCTATTATTCGAAGTGGCGGCTTGTGTGGCCCTGTATTTAACCGTACTGTTTCTTGAGTTTTCACCGGCAGCGCTTGAGTGGCTGGGTCTGAAGAAAATCCGTCAATGGATCGTCCGGTTCACCCTGGTTCTGACGATTTTCGGTGTCGTACTCTCCACCCTGCATCAATCGTCCCTGGGCGCTCTTTTTCTCATAGCCCCCTCAAAGCTCCACCCGCTCTGGTATTCATCGTATCTGCCGGTCTACTTTTTTATCACCAGTATCATCGCGGGGCTTTCCATGGTCATTTTTGAAGGCACCCTGGCCCACCGATACTTCGCCCACAAGATGGATCCTGTTCATCTGGAAGAAAAAGACCAGGTCGCACTCGGCTTCGGGAAAGCCGCAGCCCTGGTACTGGCGGGCTACTTTATCATAAAGGTCATCGGGATATCGGCAGGAAACCACTGGCACCTGCTCGGTACGGGATACGGCATCTGGTATCTGGTGGAATTGCTGGGATTTGTGGGGCTGCCCTGTTTTCTCTATGCATTGGGTGTTCGGGAGAAAAATCTGGTTTTGATACGGTGGACCGCAGTGTTAACGGTGATCGGGGTGGTGCTCAACCGGCTCAACATATCCCTTATCGCCTTTAACTGGCACCTGCCCTCGAGTGAGCGTTATTTCCCGCACTGGATGGAGATCGTCATTTCAGCCTTTATCGTTACCATCGGGCTTGTGGCGTACCGGTTCATTGTCAGCCGGATGCCCATATTCTATGAACACCCCGATTATAAGGAGAGCCATTGATGGAAGGAATGTTTCTTACACTTCATGAATTTATGGTTTATACAAAAGGGATTACCTATATCCTGATGGTGCTTGCCCTTTTGGGAATAACCGGTTTCTGGCTTTTTCTAACCGAAGGAGATGAAGCGGAAAAATAGGCCGCTTATTTATAACCCTAATTGAGCCAAGGCTCTATTAGGGAGCCTTCAGCAATCAGCTTTTCCGCCGGAGGCGGATCAGCTTTGGTTGGATATTGACAAGGATACAGATGGGTTAAGGAGTGCGATATGTATGAATTTGTTACCGGACCGCTGGCGTGGATATCATTCGGTATATTCTTTATTGGATTGATTTACCGGCTGGTGTGGTACATCCGGGGCCTGAACTGGCAGCTGGACCGGGTGGCCTATACGCATCACGTCTCCTACGGGATAAAAGGTGCGCTGCGATCCGTATTCTTCTGGATGGTGCCGTACGGGACAACAGGCTGGCGCAAAAACCCGGGTTTTACGTTTCTGGTTTTTATCCTCCATATCGGATTGCTGGCCACCCCGATCTTTCTTAAGGGCCACAATATACTTCTTATGGAACGATTGGGGTTCAGTTTCTGGACCCTTTCCGAATCCACAGCCGACGGCCTGACCGCCGTGGTGATCGCCGCAATCGTATTTCTCATTCTCAGGCGGATTGCGAAACCGGAAGTCAGGCTCATGACGGATGCCGGTGATTATATGATGTTGCTCATGGCGGCGGCGCCGTTTATTACAGGAATTCTTGCCCATTATCAGGTGGGAAATTACCGATTCTGGTTGATCCTGCACATACTTTGTGGTGAAATCTTACTCATCGCCATTCCGTTTACAAAACTCTCTCACTTTGTTCTGTTCTTTGCCTCAAGGGCCCAACTGGGTATGGACTACGGAACCAAGCGCGGGGGGATGAAAGGCAAGGGATTGGCCTGGTAGTCTGATGATTTAACCCGTAATTTTTTAAGGGAAGCAAAATGCCTCAAGGAAAACTCTGCAACAAACAAACCGTCGATACCAAGGAACAACTCAATGCCCTGCTGGCAGATAAAGGGGGCAAAGAATACTACGAAGAGATGAACCATCTCGATGTCGATAAAAAGGCGTTACAGGCGGCGCTTAAGAATGTGGTGCGATCCCGTTTTAAGACATGGCTTGAGATATGCTCCCATTGCGGGATGTGCGGTGAGAGTTGTTTCTATTTTCTGGCCAACGACCGGGACCCGAAACAGGTGCCTTCTTATAAAATCCAGGCCACCCTCGGGAAACTATTGAAACGCAAGGGGGATGTGGATAACGCTTTTATGCAGGAGTGCATGGATGCGGCATTTTCCAAGTGCACGTGCTGTACGCGCTGCGGCGTCTATTGCCCCTTTGGTATCGATACGGGCCTGATGTTCGCCTACATGCGTGGAATCCTCTACTCCCAGGGATTCAGTCCGTGGGAGATGAAAATCGGATCCGGCATGCACCGGATTTACAGAGCTCAAATGGATGTGACCACAGAGGACTGGGTGGATACCTGCGAGTGGATGGCGGAAGAGTATGAGGATGACTGGCCCGGGCTTAAGATACCGGTTGATGTGGAAAACGCGGATATTATGTATACGGTAAATGCCCGGGAACCCAAGCACTATCCGGAAGATCTGGCAGAGGCCGCCATCCTGTTCCGTGTGGCGGGAGAAAACTGGACAGTCCCCTCCGAAGGATGGGAAGAGACCAGTCTGGCCATGTTCGCAGGTGACGGGGCAGCCTGCAAGATGCAGGTGGAATCGGTCTATGACGCCATGGATCGGCTCAAACCCAAACGGATGGTGGTAACCGAGTGCGGACATGCTTACAGGGCCACGGTCATCGAAGGACCTTTCTGGGCCGGTATTAAAAGCGGGAAGACCCCGGTGGATAGTCTTCACTATGTGGAATGGATTGCCGAAGCATTGAGAACCGGTAAACTTAAAATCGATCCTACAAAAAAGATAAAAGAACCGGTCACCTATCAGGATTCTTGCAACTATATCCGAAACGGCGGCCTGGGCGACGTGGCCCGGGAGATCATGAGCTATATTGCAGAAGACTTCAGAGAGATGAAGCCCTGCCGGGAACATAACTTCTGCTGCGGCGGCGGCGGCGGGCTAAACGGCATCGGACGGTACCGGCAACAGCGGAACGTGGGTCTTAAAGTCAAACGGGATCAGATATTGGCCACAGGCGCAAAGCTGGTGGTGGCGCCGTGTCATAACTGCTGGGATGCCATACGGGATCTGGAGGAAGTTTACAGGGTCGGAATCCGTTGGTCATTTTTGAAACCGCTGCTCATCAGCATGCTGATTGTTCCGGATCATTTGAAACCCCCGGAAGAAGAATGAACATCGAAAAATAGATAAAACACAGCGCTTTCCGCATTCGACGTTCGATATCGGAGTCTTAGCTACCTGGGCGTTTGATGCTGGCCGTTCAATTGTCTTTAGCGTGCAATACAAACCCGACGCTCCCCTGCTCCATGCTCCATGCCCCCTTCTCCATACCGTGGTATTGACCCGGATCTTATAAACCTTTATAAAATACTTGAGCGTGTCTAAAAACCATGAGAAGATGTATCAACTCCGCATCGTGTAAAGATGTGGGGGGCGTACGACCGGGCCAAACCGCCGCAGGCACCCCGGCGGACCCGTTCAAAGAAGACAAGATGAGTTCGATTTCAGTTCCCTTTCGGCGTTAAACCCGATACGCAGATGGTTTGTGTATCGGCATAAGAGGCGCGTCCGTTTCTGTCGGATTGCCGAGATCTTGGAAGGGGTGGTATGGTTCAAACCGCAACCGATATCGATTTAACCGACCTGTCTTATCGAAACATCATCGATTTTTTGCCCTGCTACCTCTCCGTCCAGAACCGGTCGCTTCACATCATATTCGCCAATCGGGCGTTTAAAAACGACTTCGGAAACGGTATCGGAAAGCCCTGCCATCAAGTCTACAAAGGCTCCCCGGGCCCCTGCCCGGCGTGTCCGGTTCAAAAGACGTTTCTAGACAAACAGAGTCACATGAGTGAAGAGACGGTTCAGTTCTCCAATGGGCAGGTATGCCGCATGATCGTGCAGTCGGCACCTATTCTGGATTCCTTCGGCAATGTCACCGCTGTCATGGAACTGGCGTTTGATGTGACAAAATTAAAAGAGGAACAGAAGGAGTTGATGCTGCTGGGTCAATCCATTGCGGTTTTATCCCACGGCATAAAGAATATCCTGGAAGGGCTCGAAGGCGGCGCCTATGTGGTCGATGAAGGTATCAAGACCCAGGATATGCGGCTTTTGACCAAGGGTTGGCAGATCGTCAGCAAAAACATCCGGGAAATATCCACCGTTGTAAAGAACATCCTGTATACCTCCAAAAAGAGATCCCTGATCCTGCGGAAGGTGTCTCCCATCGATCTGGCCGTTGAGGTGCGGGAAAGATACCGGGAAAAGGCGGCTGCCGAGGGGATCGATCTGGGGGTTGTGTTCAATCCGGAATTGACCGAAACGACACTGGATCCATCCAGTATCCGGAAAATGCTGAATAACCTGGTCTTAAACGCCATGGAGGCTTGCGGGCGGGATACGGTGCGGAAAGATCACTTCGTTAAAATCCGTGTCGAGTTTTACGATAAGCGGCATCTTATGTTCGAGGTGGTGGATGACGGGATCGGCATGGATTCCGTCACCCGGAAGGAAATATTCAAGGAGTTTTTTTCAACCAAAGGCAGCGAGGGGACCGGTCTGGGTCTTGCCGTGGTAGACAAGGTCGTAACGGAACACGGCGGCAGGATAGAGGTGGCCTCAAGCGCCGGCAAGGGTTCAACGTTTCGCGTCATACTCAGGAGACGGTGACGGCCTGAGAACCGCTGAAGATTCAAAAAAGGGGGGTAAAGTGTGGAAGCAAAACCGTTAAAGATTCTCATTGTAGATGACAATCCCGACTACCGTTTCACCATGGAGACCTTTCTTAAAAGCAACGGATTTGAAACCCTGACAGCCGAGGACGGCAAAATGGCCATGGAGCGGATTCGTGCTGAACGGCCGGATATGGTGCTTCTGGATGTCATGATGGAGACCCGGTTTTCCGGTTTTGAAGTCTGTAAAAAGATTCGAACGGATCCGGATCTGGAGGAGACCCTGATTATCAGTATCACCGGCATGGCCGAAGAGCTGGGCGTCGGTTTCGATAAGTATCCGGATTACCATTATTTCAGTCCGGATGAATTTATGGAAAAACCGGTGGACAAACCCTATCTGCTCAAGCGGATCCGGGAAATATTCGCAGAGACTGCGGCGCTTAAAAAACGTCCCAAATGGCAAAAGGATCTGGAAGCCGAGCAGCTTAAAAAATATCCGGGAACTTACTGAAGTTAGGGTTGAAATTTCCACCCATTCCTGTAGTGTGTACCACATGGTGTCACCCAGCGGTATCATATACGGATCAGGTATTTTCTGTCGGAAAGCGATACAATTCTTAGGCATTGCACCCGCATTTCACAAACAGGTTGACACATGATATTGAAACCCCTTTTTTATGCCTCCCTTTTCCTGTTCGGCATCGGGTTCATCTACAAGCTCCACACTTGGTTTTCCAGACATGTCGGGCTCGGGGCCGGGGATATCGGTTACGGCAACCGGGTCTTCGGTGCTGCAAAAGGGGTATTCCGGATATTTTTTAGCTCAAGAATCGTTGTTCTCATAAATTCGTTTTTTCTGGATATCCTGGTTCAGAGACGCATATTTCAACAAAGCCGCCTCCGATGGGTCATGCATATGCTTATGTTCTGGGGGTTTACACTCCTTCTGCTGATGCACGCCCTTGGTAAGTTTATCATTCCGCTGCTTTTCGGAGAATACCTCCCAACGCTGAATCCATACCTCTTTTTAAGGGATTTCTTCGGCCTGGCAATGCTCGCCGGGCTGACCATCGCCGTGTGTCGTCGGTACATCCTGAAAACGCCGCGGTTAAAGTCAAACGGCATGGACCTTTACGCCATCGTCATTCTGGCCGTCCTCATGAGCTCCGGAATGCTGCTGGCCGGGTTTAAGATCGCATCCGATTCCGAATTTCAAGGGATGGTGGAAGATTATGCCGATATAAATGACGAAACAGAGGTTGAGGCGCTCACAAGCTTTTGGGTTCAGGAATTCGGTCTGGTCTCCCCCGGCATGAAAGGCCCTTTTGAAGCGGACCGCCTGGCGGCGGGCCGGGAGAGCCATGAAGAAAACTGTGCGGATTGTCATGCAGATACAAAATGGGCGTTTACCGGTTATGCCATTGCAAGGGCCGCACGACCCATCGCCCCCGCTCTTGATCGTGCCGGTGCAGTGGGTATCCTCTGGTACCTTCATATCCTATCCTGTTTTGCCGGGTTGGCCTACCTGCCGTTTAGCAAGATGTTTCATATCGTCGCAACACCCATCAGCCTGCTTATCGATGCCGTCATGGCTGGCACCGGCACAAGCCCGGAAAATGTCGTTACCCGCCAGGCCCTGGAACTGGACGCCTGCACCCATTGCGGGACATGCAGCCGATACTGTTCGGCCATGATGGCCTACGATGCAGCCGGAAACGAATTGATTCTTCCGTCGGAAAAAATGGTCTATTTAAAGAGATGGACCTGCGGAAAAGATATTTCCCATAATGCATTAAGAGCGATCCGGGAAGGGATTTACCTGTGCACGAATTGTGACCGGTGCACGGTGGTCTGCCCTTCCGGCATCCGGTTAAAGGAACTCTGGGTCCGTGTGCGGGAAGACCTGGTCCAGCAAAAAGATCCGGAACCCCTCGTGTTGTCGCCCCTTTCTTTCTTGAGGGGACTTTGCCGTGAATCAGACCCTGCCGATACCTATTCTGAGCCGATAATTATTGCCCGAAAGGCGGTGGCCGGCAACTTCGATGCGCTGGCAGACAAAACCGGGGTGCTGTCTCTGGGTGGCGACAGGGCAGACAGGGCGGTAATTGACAGCACTTTTTTCCATTGCTTCGGGTGCCAGACCTGTACGACGGTCTGTCCGGTGGTGGGCAGTTTTGAAGACCCCCAGGATCACCTCGGGATGTTGCCCCATCAGCTGATGTGTGCACTCGGGTTGGGGCAATGGGAGATGGCAGCCGGCGCCCGGATGATCTGGGACTGTGTGACCTGCTATCAATGCCAGGAGCACTGCCCCCAAAACGTTCAGGTTACAGAGGTTCTTTACGGGTTGAAGAATACGGCGGTAAGAAGGGTGAAGAAATGCCCATGAAACCTTATGCATTCTTTATCGGCTGCCAGATCCCTGCCCGGCTGCAGCAATATGAGGTGTCTGCCCGTGCGGTTCTGGAAAGGCTGGATGTCGAATTAAAGGACTTCCGGCAGTTCAACTGCTGCGGATATCCCATGCGGAATGCGGATGAAAAGGCCTTTCTGCTGTCTGCTGCAAAAAACATCGCCCTTGCCGAAAGGGCCGGACTCGATATCCTGACCCTGTGTAAGTGCTGCTTCGGGAGCCTGAAGGCAGCGGATCATCTGCTTAAGGAAGACCATGAAAAAAGGAAAGAGATAAACCGGCACCTCACTTCTCATAAACTGGCCTATGGAGGAACCGTTCAGATAAAACACCTGCTTTCGGTACTCTTCCACGATATCGGTGTCGATACCGTGGGCCAGGCAGTCACCCGACCCTTTAAGGGGCTTAAGATCGCCGCCCAGAACGGCTGCCATGCGCTGCGTCCGAGCAGGGTGACCCGGTTTGACGATCCGCTGGCACCGGTGATGTTTGACCGATTGATAAAACTGACCGGTGCGGAAAGTGTTGACTGGCAGATGCGGCTGGAATGCTGCGGGGCTCCGCTGATCGGCGTCAATGACGGACTTTCAGCCTCCCTGATGCAAAGAAAGATAGATGATGCCGAAACTGCAGGGGCCCGTTACCTCTGTACGGCCTGTCCGTACTGTCAGCTTCAGTTTGATGCCGTTCAGGAAACGACGATCTCCGGCAGGGGGAAGACGCACATGCTTCCATCCATCCTGTTTCCGCAGTTGCTGGGGGTGTCTATGGGTGTACCGAAAATAAAACTGGGATTTGAAATGAATCGACTCGATATCAGCGGGGTCGATTCGTTTTTGAAAGAGGAATAGCAGATGTCACAGAATACAATCGGTGCTGCAATGGTCGTGGGGGGTGGGGTTTCCGGCATGCAGGCCGCACTGGATCTGGCCAATACCGGATATTATGTGTATCTGGTTGAAAGTTCAAGCTCCATTGGCGGGCTCATGTCACAGCTGGACAAAACCTTTCCCACCAATGATTGTGCCATGTGAGTGATCTCCCCGAAACTGGTCGAGGTCGGCCGGCACAGCAACATAGCGATTCTGACCCTTTCGGAAGTCACCACGGTTTCCGGTGAGGCGGGAAATTTCCATGTCCACATCACCCGGCACCCCCGGTATGTGGATATGGAAAAGTGTATCGCCTGCGGAAAATGCGCGGAAAAATGCCCCAAGAAAATCGTAAACACCTATGACGGCGGTCTGGCACATCGAAAAGCCGCCTATTTAAAATATGCCCAGGCAGTCCCGCTCAAATACGTAATCGATCCGGAGCATTGCATCTACCTGACCCGGGGAAAATGCAGGGCCTGTGAGAAGGTCTGCCCCACCGGTGCCATTGTTTTCGATGAGTCGGAAAAGGAAATCACCCTGGATGTCGGGGCGATCGTATTGGCGCTGGGCGCGGAAACTTACGATCCCGGCACCCACGACACCTTCGGTTATGGGAAATATGCAAATGTCGTCACCAGTTTAGAGTTTGAGAGAATCCTGTCGGCGTCGGGCCCTTATGGAGGGCATCTGCTGCGGCCTTCGGATCAGGAGACACCCGGAAAAATTGCATGGCTGCAATGCATCGGCTCCCGGGATGAACACATCGGTGCAAAGGGGTATTGTTCGGCTGTCTGCTGTACCTATGCCGTAAAAGAGGCCATCCTCTCAAAGGAACACACAAAAGATCGGGTCGATACCGCCATTTTCTATATCGATATTCGTACCCATGGGAAAGATTTCGAGCGATATTACAATCGCGCAAAAGACGCCCTCGGGGTCCGCTTTATAAAATCGAAGGTCACCTGCCTCACCCACATTAAAGAGACCGACATGCAACGGATCCGCTATGTGGATGAAGCGGGAAGACGGGTGGAAGAAGATTTTGATATGGTTGTGCTCTCTGTGGGATTGGGCGCTGCCCGGCAGGGATGTGATACCGCAAATCGACTGGGTGTGGACCTGGATCACTACCGGTTTGTTGCCAGTTCAACGTTTCACCCGGTGGAAACCTCCAGACCCGGTATATTTGTCTGCGGCACGTTCGGATCGCCAAATGATATCCCCTCTTCCGTGATCGAATCGAGTGCGGCCGCCGGAGCTGCAGGGGGGCTGCTGGCAGCGCGGAAGTGGACCCTGACGAAAACTGTAACCCGACCCGTTGAAACCGACATCCGGGGTGAGCCGATCCGGGTCGGTGTGTTTGTCTGCCGGTGCGGAACAAACATCGCATCTGTTGTGAATGTGCCCTTGGTGGTGGAGATGGCCCGGGGGCTTCCCGGCGTTGTCCATGCCGAAGAGGGCATGTTTGCCTGCTCTCAGGATTCTCTTGAAAAAATGGCCCGGGTGATCAGGGATAAACGGCTGAATCGGGTCGTGGTGGCCGCCTGCACCCCCCGGACCCATGAACCGCTGTTTCAGCAGACCCTGATAAACAGCGGGATCAATAAATATCTTTTTGACATGGCCAATATCCGTAATCAGTGTTCATGGGTGCACAAGGAGGATCTGAAAGCGGCTACTGAAAAGGCCAAAAGTCTGGTCCGGATGGCGGTTGCAAAGACCCGGATGATGCATCCCCTGGAAGAGCCAACCCTGGAGGTGGATCAGCAGGCCATGGTGATCGGCGGCGGGGTTGCCGGAATGACGGCGGCCAGGAGCCTGTCGGATCAAGGTTTTCTTGTCTTTCTGGTTGAAAAGGCGGCAATGCTCGGCGGTAATGCCC
>Ga0233429_1005893_pt1 | contig 9971 bp, 5 predicted proteins | sample SI_118_April2016_3_FD_179879 | JGI IMG/M metagenome (GOLD analysis project Ga0233429, IMG submission 179879) | Seawater microbial communities from Saanich Inlet, British Columbia, Canada - SI_118_April2016_135_MG | ecosystem: Environmental > Aquatic > Marine > Inlet | place: Canada: British... | reverse complement strand
GCAGGGCGTTAGGATTGGGGGTTAAATCTCCATCTTTTATAGAAGTACGTCTCGGAGTTAAAGAGACAGTAGGAGATGTAAAGATAACACTGAATAAAGTAACATTTCGCACCTCAGATCGTCTGCTGAGTTTTGTAGCCAATGGTTACAAATGGAAAGAACTCAGACTTAAATAGTCATTTGTTTAATTTGTGAAATTCATATCTTCTGTCTTTCTATTTATAATATAGTTTACCTTCTTTGCGCTCTTTGCGTCTTCTTGTCCTCGGCGCTTTTTGTCCGGGGAAATTCGTGTCTACCTTTTTTTATCTATAATATAGCTTTTCTTTGCGTTCTCTGCGCCTTTGCGTGAGGATTTCTTTTTTCTCTGTGAGATTCTATGAAGCGAAATTGGTTGCCGCAAGCCGTTGCAGGTGGAATGCTTTTATGGGCACTGTACCCCGGCAATCCAAGCGGTTATTATACCCTGCTTCACTGGTTCTGCTGTGTAACACTCATCTACCAGGCCTGTCGAGCAGTAAGTCAAAAAAGATATATCTGGGTGTGGATATTAGTAATCACGGCCGTGGTCTACAATCCGATATTTAGATTACACTTTAAAGGGGATCTATGGTCTGCCATTAATGTTATCACTTCAGTAATTGTAGTTGTCTCAATCTGTGCCTTAAAGAGTAGAGAGAAGGAGTGAAAAAGAAAAAGGCGGTTCTCACGCAAAGGCGCAAAGAGCGCAAAGAACAGAAGTTAGAAGCATGAGACAAGAAGGGCACAAGTTGCAACGCGTAAAACTCGTAATTCGTAAATCCAAAATCGTAAATCTTTATTCTTGCTTTTACTATTCACTAAAGTATTATACCGCTAGTAACTTACGACTTGCCAAATTGGTATACCATCAGATGATGGAGATACTTTTCATAAATTAGACTTACTTATAAAGTCACATCTAGTCTTTTTATTCTCTTGGGGATTTTATGGGTGATCATCCAGAAAAAACAGAAGTAGGAATGGGAGAGAAGGAACTGCTTATCCAAGAATTTCTGGGAGCTGAGGAGCTACATATTAATGTTGATCAAACTGTAATCATAACAACAGAAGACAAACTTGAGCTCTGTTTGAATAAACATTTAAAAAAGGCTGAACGAAAAACTGCTTGGTTAGCGCCAGGGAGTATCTTCCTTGCGGTTCTCGCCACACTCTTAACAACCAGTTTTAAGGATTTTATACTGAGTGCAGAAGCATGGAAGGCCATATTCATAATAGTTGATATTGCAACCTTTGCTTGGTTTATAATTGCACTTTGCCTTGCAGGAAACTCTGTAGGTGTAAAGGACATCATAGAAGAGCTTAAGCTGACGACTGGTAAAAAAAATAGATAGGTAAATGTATGGAGAGTAAATATATTAGAGATCGTGTCTTCCTTAGTTATGCAAATGAAGACTTGGAGAAGGTCAAAGAAGTTTTTGAGGGCTTGATAAAAAGAGGACTAGATGTATGGTTTGACAAAGAACATATCAAGCCTGGCCCATGGAAGTCTCAAATTGAAAAGGCCATCAGCAAAAGCCGCTATTTCGTTATCTTTATCAGTGAAACTGCTCTGAGGAAAACGGGTGATAAAAAGTCAAGGTTCCAGAATGAAGAGTTGAACTGGGCCTACAACATTGCTGAAAAACAATCGGATCAGGACTTTACTATCATCCCAGTAAGGCTCGAAGAATGTGGTCGGGGAGATTTTCGCCTCAGCAGTTTCCAGCAATACAACCTGTTTAAAGATTTTGAAAAAGGCCTGGACATTCTATCCGTTCATTTAGGTGGATTCTCTCTGGCTGACAGTACCGCAAAAGACGAAAGAACCAAAGAAGAAAAGGAGATTGAACATCTTATGGGTAAGGCTGAAGTTTCCAGCTTCGCTTCTGAATATGACAGGTCAATAGAATTTCTGAACAGTATACTAACAATAAAAGCTGATTTTTCTGATGCTTTAAATAACTTAGGGGAAGCTTGGTTCGTAAAATGTGAATATGACAAAGCAATTGAATATTTTGAAAAAGCACTGAAGTCTGACATTAAAGCATTTGGTGAAGATCATTCAAACGTTGCAACTCTTCTCAACAACTTGGGAGTGACTTGGGACTCAAAAGGCGATTACGATAAGGCAATCAAATATTATGAAAAGGCACTAACGGCTGAATTAAAAATCTATGGAGAAAATCGTCCAAATATAGCTACTCGTTGGAATAATCTTGGAGAAGCTTGGAGAGAAAAAGGTGAATACAATAAGGCAATTGACTATTACGAGAAAGCATTGAAGATTGACATCAAATTATTTGGGGAAGACTACCCGAGCGTTTCTACTAGTTGGAACAATCTGGGATTGGCTTGGCAATCGAAAGGTGAATACGATAAGGCAATTGATTATTATGAAAAGGCACTGAAGTCAACCATCAAGGCATTTGGTGAAGACCATCCAGATGTTGCTGCCAGTTGGAACAACCTGGGTTTGGCTTGGGACGCAAAAGGTGAATACAATAAGGCAATTGATTATTATGAAAAGGCACTGAAATCAAGCATCAAAACATTTGGCGAAGACCATCCAGACGTTGCTGTTGGTTGGAACAATCTCGGTACGGCGTGGAAAATAAAAGGCGAATACGATAAGGCAATTGAATATTATGAGAAAGCGCTAAAGTCTGACATAAGGACATTTAGAGAAGATCATCCAAAGATCGCTACTCGTTGGAACAATCTGGGAGGGGCTTGGAGTGCAAAAGGTGAATACGACAAGGCAATTGAGTATTATGAAAAAGCATTGATGTCTTATCTCAAGGCATTTGGTGAAGACCATCCAAACATTGCTACCAGTTGGAACAATCTGGGGTTGGTTTGGAGCGCAAAAGGTGAATATGACAAGGCAATTGATTATTATGAAAAGGCACTGAAGTCAAGCATCAAAACATTTGGCGAAGACCACCCAGACGTTGCTGTAGGCTGGAATAATCTGGGCGCGGCATGGAATTCAAAAGGTGAATATGACAAGGCAATTGAATATTATGAGAAGGCACTGAAGTCAGATGTCAAGACTTTTGGAAAAGATCATCCAAACGTTGCTATTCGCTGGAACAACTTGGGATTGGCCTGGAAGTCGAAAGGTGAATACGACAAGGCAATTGAATATTATGAAAAAGCACTGATGTCTTATATCAAGACTTTTGGAGAAGACCATCCAAACGTTGCTACCAGTTGGAACAATCTAGGAGGGGCTTGGAACGCAAAATGTGAATATGACAAGGCAATTGAATATTATGAAAAAGCACTGATGTCTTATATCAAAACTTTTGGAGAAGACCACCCAAACGTTGCTATTCGCAGGAATAACCTGGGGTTGATCTGGAAATCAAGAGGTGAATACGATAAGGCGTCTGAGTATTATGAGAAAGCTATTAAGAGTTTTAAAAAAACTGGATTGATTCAGTATGCAAATACAGTTGAAGGAAATCTAGAAGCCGTGCTTAGAAGATAATTTGCAAAATGAAGTTTGCGAAAGGAATAGCTACACAATGTTACTCAATAGAAGCACTTGCGGTCGGACCAAGGAATTATAATGTTATTATTAATGGATATCGGAACCATTGATCATGGATCAATCAAATAAACATCGTGTCTTCCTTAGCTATGCAAATGAAGACTTGGAGAAAGTCAAAGAAGTTTTTGAGGGCTTGGTGAAAAGAGGACTAGATGTATGGTTTGATAAAGAACATCTCAAACCAGGTTCATGGAAACCTCAAATCGAAAAAGCTATCAGCAAGTGTAAATACTTTGTTATCTGTATAAGCGAAGCCGCTTTGAAAAAAACAGGTGATGAACCTGGCTTCCAGGACGAGGAACTAAATAGAGCCTACAATATTGCTGAAAAACAATCTAGCAAGGATTTTTACATTGTCCCAGTCAGGCTTGAAGAATGTGGCCGTGGAGACACCCGGCTCAGTAGCTTCCAACAATACAACTTGTTTGACGACTTTGAATGCGGTCTGGACAAACTGTCTATTGATATAGGCGGAGCCTCTCTGTCCGATAGCACAGCAAAAGATGAAAGAACCGAAGACGAAAGGACAATTGACCATCTTATAGGCAAAGCAAACACTGCCTACTACACATTTGAATACGACAAATCTATAACAATTCTGAACAGCATTTTAGCCCTGAATCCCGAACACAGTACTACTTTGAATGATTTAGGAGAAGTTTGGAGGGAAAAAGGTGAATACGACAAAGCGATTGAATACTATGAAAAAGCCCTGAAGTCTGACCTGAAGAACTTTGACGAAAATCATCCAACCGTTGCTACCAGTTGGAACAACATGGGATTAGCTTGGAAACACAAAGGGAAATACGATAAGGCGATTGAATACTTAGAAAAAGCCCTAAAATCTGACCTGAAGAACTTTGACGAAAATCATCCAACCGTTGCTACTATCAGGAACAACCTCGGTGGAGTCTGGGACGCAAAGGGTGAATACGACAAGGCAATTGAATACTATGAGAAAGCCCTGAAGTCTGACCTGGTGAACTTTGACGAAGATCATCCAAATATTGCGATCTGTTGGAATAATCTGGGAGGTGCATGGCACTCAAAAGGTAAACATGACAAGGCGATCAAATACTATGAAAAGGCCCTGATGTCTTACCTGAAAAATTTTGGCAAAAACCATCCAAACGTTGCTACCAGTTGGAACAACCTGGGATTAGCCTGGGCCTCAAAGAGCAATTACGACAAAGCGATTGAATACTATGAGAAAGCTCTGGAGTCTGCGCTGCAGAACTTTGGCGAAGAACATCCAATCATTACTACCTATTGGAACAACCTGGGAGGGGCCTACATAGAAAAAGGTGAATACGACAAGGCAATTGAATACTGTGAAAAAGCACTTAAGTCTGCCATGAAGAACTTTGGCGAAAAACATCCTGACGTAGCTTACATTTGGAACAATCTGGGAGTTACCTGTAGACAAAAAGGCGAGTACGACAACGCAATTAAATACTTTGAGAAAGCACTCAAGAGTTTTAAAAAAGCCGGGATACTTAATTATGCAAAACAAACTGAAGTAAACTTGAAAATAGCACGTGAAGAGAGAAACAGGTAAGCGTAATCAGGGGACACCATACCTATTTATTTAACAACTATTCAATAGTCAATTTATTATTTATCTTCCTATGGATCAGTATATATACGTCATCTAAGAAAATATGCCAGACATTAACATAATTTTGGTACTCATTGTGGTCGTTGCCGCAATGTTCTTCTTTATTTCCGGAAAGCTCCGGATTGATTTGACAGCCCTGTGCGTTTTGGTTGCACTTATAGTCTTGGGACTGATCAATTCTAATCAGGCACTCTACGGGTTTGCCAGTTCTGCAACGGCAATTATTACTGCTATGTTTGTATTAAGTGCCGGGCTGGTACGGACCGGCCTTGTGGAATGGCTTGCACGCCATATAGACAGATTGGCCGGAAAAACCGAGCCGCGGCTTATTGTCGTTCTCTGTATTACAATTGCCCTTCTCTCCGCATTCGTCATAAATACCGCTACGGTTGCCATATTCATTCCTGTTGCTATCATGCTTGCAAAATCCCGTAAACTTTCTGCTTCCAGGGTGCTGATGCCACTCTCTTTCGCAAGCCAGTTTGGCGGAGTCTGTACTCTGATAGGTAGCTCTACCAACATTCTCGTTAACACGATTGCGACGAACAGTGGGTTGGAGCCATTTAATTTCTTTGAGTTTGGACCGTTGGGACTCGTAATGACAGTTGCCGGTATTGCATACCTGACAGTAGCCCACTGGTTCCTGCCAAAGCGTACCGGAGAAGGAGAGAAGGTAGACCGATATCAACTGGCTGACTATCTGGCAGAATTGCAGGTTACAAAAAAATCCTCACTGATCGGAACAACCTGGGAAAAGAGCAAGGTAAAGAAGGATGAGAAGGTGGACATTATAAAGTTTATACGAGATGACAAGGAGACAACTAAACCGCCAAGGACCAAAATCAGAGAGGGAGATATTCTCCTGCTGCACGGTAATGTGGATACACTTATTGCCATGCAGGATAAATATGGTCTTGAGATGCACGCAAAGACCAGGATGGATGATAAGAAGATCAGTTCAAGAGATATCAAGTTGGTTGAAGTGCTGATACCTCCACGGTCAAGGTTGGTTAGCCGTACATTACAGAACTTTGGATTTTTCAGGAAGTATAAGAGTGTCGTCCTTGCTGTACAGCGTCGGGGCAGGATTATACGTGACCGTGTCGCTGAAGTCCGTCTTCAGAACGGTGATACGCTGCTTCTGCAGGCGGATAAAGGTGATATGCCGCGCCTGCTTAAAACCTCTGATCTGATTGTAACAAACGAGTTAACCGAACTGTATGTCCGTAAGGATAAAGTCGTTATCGCGCTGTTTCTGTTTCTTGCTGTAATAACTTTAACTGTGCTGAATATTGTTCCAATCCTGGCTGCGGCACTGATCGGAGCTGTCGGTATGGTTGTCAGCCGATGCATTACTATAGAGGAGGCATACGAAGCGATTGATTGGAAGATCATCTTTATGATTGGGGGTATTCTGCCTTTAGGTCTTGCTATGGAACAGAGTGGTACAGCTCTATGGCTGGTAAACACAGTAATGGCTCCTTTTACCGACTGCGGACCAATTGTTGTTCTGGCACTATTGTACTTAATCACTGCAGTGCTGACAGAGCTTATGTCAAATAATGCCGCTGCCGTGATCATTGCACCTATCGGGTTATCCATTGCAGCGTCCATGGATATTGATCCCAGACCGTTTCTGGTAGCAATCACATTTGCCGCATCTACAAGCTTTGCAACACCGATAGGGTATCAGACAAATACGATGATCTATGCTCCGGGCGGTTATCGGTTTCTTGACTATACTCGAGTTGGCGGACCGCTGAACCTGATATTCTGGCTATTAGCCGTATTACTCATACCAGTTCTATGGCCTTTCTGAAGAGATGGAACAAAGAGAGGATTAGCAATAGAGTGACACGGAAAATCAGAGACAAAAGAAATTCACTATTCCCGCCAAATATCACGTCGAGCAGGAAGACGCTTAGGACGCAAAGAAAACTATAATGTAGCAAAAAAAAGAGCAGACAGGTGTAAGCCCGTCTGCTCTCTCTTGTGTAACCAAGTCAAAACTACTTATTACCTCTTCCGATGTCCACTTCTGCTGTCATCGTCGCTACCATGGTGGTGCTTCTTCTTATGTTTATGCTTCTTGTTACCACTGCTACTGTCATCATCATGGCTGTGACCATCATGTTTTGACGGGAATACAAAGTCATCTGTTGCAGTGCCTGAAATACCGTTTTCATCAGAAACTGTGACCTCTAAAGTAAATGAAGGTCCTTCTATCCTGACATTGCCGCAACTAAAATCATCACTGCTATCATCGCTGCTGCCATCATCAAGCTTTACCTTATTCTTCTTTTTCTTCCGAAGCTCTACAAGCTGGCCATTCTCTACAGGATAACCATTTAATTCAGCAACTACTATAGGAGCAGCACCACAAACCTCTCCAACTGTAAACTCAACACGGTAGCAACCTTTTCTCTTCTTTACCTCAACCGGGACCAGTTCCGCTGTCACAGAAGGTGTTGCTCCAGGGTACACGGTAGTGTCAGAGTCATTGCAATCTACTACTGAAGTATCCGTTAACTCGAGTGCCGTTTTATATCCACCGGTTGGTCTCTCGCATGAAGTAGTATCAGTTGTACCGTCAGAATAACCATCATTATCTTCATCCTTATACCATGTCTGGCCGGGATGTTCATCAGGATCATTATCGTCACAGTCACTGTTATCCTCTACATAACCTTGAGGTGCTACACATGCCTGGGTTGAAATACCGGGATCACCAAAACCATCTTCGTCAAAATCAAAATAGAATACAGGCGCATCCTCATCAACTTCACCATCACAGTCATTATCCTTCTGATCACAGAGCTCTGGAGCACCTGGGAAGACATCAGCATCATTATCATTACAATCCTCGGTTTCGTCATAGCCATCATTATCATTATCTACTACAGTATTCGAATATGACACGAACCCTATATTATCAAAAGATGGATACAATCCACTCTCTTTTTGTATAGTTAAAGATGTTAGAGATGTAAAACCACTAAAGTCTATTGGATCACTTGATGACGTGAGTACACTCATCGAAGCAACTTCTGTAGTACCCTGAAAACCTTTAATTACCCACGTCCCTGTACCTACGGAACCGGCAAACACATGCCCAATATCAATTCCAGTAAAATCGAACAAATTGTTTTGATCGTTTGTAAACGTGAATAACACATTACTATTCCATGTTTCTATAAAGCTGTCTTCAAAATTTGTATTGGAGTAACCCCAATTTGATGTATCGTAGGTAGTATAATAATTAAAAGAATCACCTGTTGTAGTCATAGTAAATCCACTTTCGTTATAGCTGAAAACAGGTATCGGTGAGGTATGCGGGCTGTCTCCAAATGTAATGACTACGGCATCAGCGTCTCCCAACGAACCTCCATCTGCTACGACTTGAATCTCTTCAGGCGTTATCACCCGGTTATATTGATTTATACGGTCCAGATCGCCCATCCAATTGGCTCTGGAATCATTACGCCCACCAATTCTAAATGTGCCTGCATTATCAATTGACCCGCTGTATGTTGTTGGATCAAAACGGGCGGAATCCTCGACACCGTCAATATAAAAAATACCACCTGCCGGATCAGCCCTATTTACGGTAAATATGATATGGTGCCATAGTCCGTCATTAATATACGTTGACGAGCTAAAATTCGTATACTCTCCATTCCCAACTCCACCACTATTTAACTGTAATGATGGGTATCCACCTTGCGAGTAGATTACGTACCCCTTCCATCCATTGGTGGGGTTACGTTTATCAATCATAGTATTAATTTGCTGATTAGCATAATCTATTCCTGTCTGCCTTACCCACAAATCTATACTGAAGTCACTTGTGCCAACGTTCAGCGATGGATCACTCGGAATGTCAATGTAGTTATTACCACTGAAACCGAATGCATCGTCGCCCGCACCATCTGGCCCCGGCACAATAGTCACCCCGTTTAACATCGTCCCATCATTCGTTCCTGTGATATCCAGTGCGGTCGTGCCGGAAACCGAATCTCCATCCCAGCTACTAGTGATCGGACTCGTCTGAGCATATATCTGTTTAATTGCTATTACTGAAAACAGCATACACAGAAAAAAAGTAAAAGTTATTTTTCTCATATAAAATACTCCTTTGTTAGATAAAAGGTTCCAAATACCGAATAATTTCATAAATTATCGACTTCTTAGCATAAGCAAATATTATTCCCTGTTATACCAATATCGCTGACAAGTCATAAGCTACAAAGATATAGAGGCTTGCGCGTGTTGACACAGTTCTGCCCTATCAATATTTGAAGGAAAAACGAATAAAGTGCGAAAAAAAGCATAAAAACATTAGAAAACCGCGCAATTTTAGCGCATTTTCTATTGTTTTCGGACTAAATACACAATTTTGTCTGCCTACGAATTGCAACTGGCAATGCAAAGGAGGTGATTGGAATATAAATTTGATACGGAAAAATGAGGGTTACATCTTGCCACTTGATAAATGATTTATTATTGGCAAATCGTCAACCTTCAATAGTAAGTATCCAATCCCCAATGTCTTAAATCCTTCTCTTTACACCTCTTTTTTGATATCATGTAAAGCTTTAATTATCTCTCGCAAAGGCGCGAAGAGCGCAAAGAAAAACTAAAATAAATAGAACATCTTAGGAAAGCAAGAATTACAGGAAGGTTTAAAATCCAAGGCTTTGTTATGTATGTTTTTTCCTGAGTTTCCTGCATTCCTTAGCGGAATCTGTTGTTTCTTTTAACTTATTATTGGAGTTT
>Ga0233429_1005871_pt1 | contig 9997 bp, 7 predicted proteins | sample SI_118_April2016_3_FD_179879 | JGI IMG/M metagenome (GOLD analysis project Ga0233429, IMG submission 179879) | Seawater microbial communities from Saanich Inlet, British Columbia, Canada - SI_118_April2016_135_MG | ecosystem: Environmental > Aquatic > Marine > Inlet | place: Canada: British... | reverse complement strand
TGCTGAACCTGCCATTATACTTTCTCCTTAATCATTACTTCTTGGTTGTTCCAAAGTCTTGGTGTTAGTGTAACAGCAACATTACCTACTAAACTAATAGCTGATTTTACTAGCGTGCCTTTGCGCTTTCCTAATACTGAATCAATAATAAACTTGTTGTAAGTCTTGTTGTTGATAACAGATAGCCACTTGTTCAATAAGTGCATGCCGTATGAAGTCTCAGCTGATGCGTCCTTAGAACTATTAACAATAGCCTTAAAGTCTTCCATGTCCATGTTTCCAAATTCTAGCGCTTGTCTAGCCACACCACCATCACCTAATAGGGTCTCTGTGCCGTAACCATTAACTGTATAAGTATTATCACCATCAACCCATAGGTTGTACACTGTAATTCCTTTACCTCTCTTAACAACAGGAGATTCAATCTCTTTAGCGTCAATCCAAGGTTGGTTTCTTTGTGTGTAGTCTAAATCAGCGCTCACCCACTCGTCATTTACGATGATTGGATGGTTCTGTGTAATAAACGGCTTATGTTTAGAATCAGGTGAGTAGATAACAAAACTATCATCCCAACTTACTTTTTCAATATATTTAACAGTATTAACTGATTTACCATCAGCAGACATAACCTTATCGCCTATCTTAAAGTCAACAATAGCTTTGTCCTTGCCTTCAGCATCTGTAACAAGAGTAGAGTCAATGAAACAACCACTGCTACTGCCACCGCCTGATGAACCACCGCTATCAGGATTCTCAACGCCAACACCGTCAACAGTACCATAATCATTACCGCCAAAATCAACACTACCGTCAGAACCAACAGAACCACTAAGGTCGCCACCGTTAGACATGCCACCACCTGAGTCGCCACCATATCCATAAGCACCGTCAGGATTAGTAACACCAACGCCATCAACAACACCATAATCAGGGTTGCCTACTGAGTTCCAATCGATGCCACCGTCAGGACCAACAGCACCACCAAGGTCAGGACCTGAACCACCTGGTGTGCCATAACCATAAGCACCGTCAGGATTAGTAACACCAACACCATCTACAGTTCCGTAGTCAGCGTTTCCTGTAGCACCCCAGTTGATAGAGCCATCATCCATAACATAAGAGCTAATATCGCCACCATCTGAAATTTGATTATCGTATAGACCCGTGCTAGGATTGTAATCAGAGTAAGAGCTGAAATTACCTGAATCAACTTGGTCAGTGAATGAAGGACCTGTAATACCACCACCACCACCTGGTTGAGTGCCTGCTCCGAATAAAGCATCATATTGTGCCATCGTGCCTGGTTGCTTCTGTCTTAGAGTATCAATACCTTGTTCAAACATAGGCGCTGAAGAATACCCTTGAACACCACCTGCAAAGGTTTGTGCTTGTGGCATGCCTTGATATGCTGTAAGTTGTCCTGGTTGGGAGAGACCAAACGCCTCTGCCGCACCGATATTAGCTTGTGCCGCTACCTGTTGAGTGGGGTTGAATGCTGCTACATCAGGACCATACCAAGGCATGTATCCCATACGCTGTATATCTTCTGCTCGTGCAATATTTCTAATTGCAGGCTCTTCCATCCACTTAGGTATTTCTTGTGCGCTTGAACTACTTCCGCCTTTTCCACCACCACTCATACTAAAACTCCTTTCCTAAAATAACGAGTTGTTCTTTCCAACCGTATTTGTCTAAAATCTTTTTCCACCCTGGACGACCTGCTATGGTCATTCCTTGGCATCCTTGGGTCTTAGCCCATTTTACCGCATCTGCGTGCATATCTGTAATCTGTTCAAGTTTCCCACCTGCCAAAAAGACGTGTAGGACTTTCTTCTTAGGATACACTACTATCTCTGTTACCGCACAGCCTTTTTCACCGCTCCAAAGTTGCATACTTCCTTTTAGAACACCTTCAACCACATCAATAAAGTCATGTGTGTTTCCACCCTTGTCTAAAGCAGACTGTATCCACTCCTTACATCTTATTAATTCTTCTTGTACATTCACGTTGTTACCTCAACTATTGATAAAGTAACGCTCGGTGTAGATGGTGCAAATGATGTTGCGGTATTATTCTCTAACCATGCTGCCACATCATCAGTCGCCCACATTGCTTGCAAATAATCACCTGCGCTTACTGTAAATAATCCGTTTCTTGATGCAACTTTCTTCTGACCATTCTCGTGAAGTGTAGTAATAATAGTTGAATGCTCTTGAGTTGTACCGTTTATCTTAGGAAAGAAATACACTGTCTTTGTAGAAGCATTTGAAGATGCTAATGTTGCATGAAAGTTTATATAAAATGTTCCGCCTTTAGCAAAATCAATTCTTGTTGAGTCGCTACCATTAATAGAGATATTGTTATTAGCGCCTATATTATTCCAAGTAATGCCATAAGCAGTATTTATAACACTTGCAGTTTGACTTGTTGTACTATAAACGTAAGCATGAGAGCCACTATTAGTTCCACCGCCTAAACCTAGTGGAATCCATTCTCCATCAATAGACACTACAGGGTTCTTATCAGTTCTATCCCACATCAAGATACCATCGTCTGATGCTGATTCACCGCTTGTAAGGCTTCTTAGTTTATCTCTAGTAGTTGCTAAGAATGAGTTAAGCCTTTCGCCCCACGCTTTCCAATCAGTTCCTAGTGGCGCAGGAGGTTGTATCATCGCTTACCGCCTGCCCTTGCTTCAATTCTCATTACACCTGAACGCCAATCATCTGTTCCTGTGCCTTCAACTCTTAATCTAATCTGACGACCTGTAAATCTTAATGATGTTGGGTTGCCTGTTGAATATGGTCCGTATGTACGCTCTGTGTCATTAGGATGGAAACGTGTCTTAAACGTAACATTAACCTCACCTTGAGTCTTTTCATCAGGGATAAGTTGTGATACCTTCATTACACCGTCACCGTTGCCTAAGCTAATAGGTCCTGATTCAGCATAAGGCTTCAATGTTCCGTGAACACTACCCGTTTCATGGTTGTATAGGTTTCCACTTGAATCTGCCCATATAGGCGTACTGAATACACCTCTATCAACACAAGCAGTTCTATCAATCTCTCCAAATGACCAAACACCCTCTTTGTAATCTAACGAGATGTATCTATCGTTCTCAATTGATGAGCCTGAAGGATAAAACCACCATATCTCACCGTGTTGAGTGTTATTAACCGCAGACACCTTAGTAATTTGGTCGTAGTTAATGTCTTCAAACACGTAGTCTAATACATCACATTTAATCTCTTTAGCAACTGAACCATCGAAAGTAAAGAACCCTCTATGCCCCATCCAAAAAGCGCCTTCATCAATAGAGACTAATGCCTTTCGTGATGCAATGCCACATGCTGTACCAACTTTCTCAAAGCCATATACATAAGGAGGTCCTGAGTATGTTGCGATATGAGCATCGTTATCAGTCAAAATAAGCGTTCTACCTCTAACAGGTATTCCACACATGATACGTCCTGTGGTTTGCAACTCCATGTCACCTGCCTCATTCGTAGCGCTTGGTGTCCAATCAGTATTGTCTTCTCTATCACACCATTGAACCTTTCTAGGGTTTCCGCCTGCTGCTAATGCAAATACAAATCTCTCTTCTGTTACAAGCATTGAAGCGTTTGATACAGGAGCGTTAGTTAATGCTGTAGGTAATACTGATGTGTTTAACTGCCATTCATATATCTTGCCATCTTTAGATGAACATGCTAATAGGTATTCACCCCATGAGTCTAGTGACCATGTTGTGGCTTCATCATATACACCTGTGTTTGGTCTTTTAGTTCCGAAGAATCCTGTGCCATAGAATGTTCCACCATACGATAGATTCTTTGTAGCGTTTTGGTCTCCTGAAGTTAATCCTACAGGTGTAATATCACTAACAATACTCGATTCTGTTAATGAGTATAGCTTGTTGTATGTTCCTGCTGAAATGTGTGAATCAGCACTATTATCTGCCCAAGTAACAATACCTCTTGGTGGTGCTGCGAATGCTGATGTTTTTCTACTTACCCAACCACCAACAGGACGTAATGAACCATCTTGCCATCTAACAAGGTGAGTATCTCTCCAACGGTTAGATGATTCGAACTCTGTTCCGTTTCTGTAAACACCTGCGGGTAATTGTAATGGTATTAAACTCATGCTGCTATCTCCGTCCAACTATCTGATGATGGTGTAATGTTTGTCCATGACTCTGAGCCTTCAGCTATCGATTCCCACTTCTCTCTACCGATTGTGGTAGTTCCTGATGTCATGCTTGTCGAAGCGCCTGAATGTTGCACTCTATTACACGTTGCTGTAATAGTAGATGTTGATGTTAAGTCAGCACCCGAAATGTAAATAACAGTAGCACTAGCAATAGGTGTGGCAGTAGCTGAAACAACACTGTCAGACTCTCTTACCCTTTGGCTATCACTTGTAGTTGTACAAGCTGATGACATAGAGCCACCACTTTCTACAGTCTTAGCACCATCACAAGATGTAGAGGAGCTTACTGATGTGCTAGCTGAAGCACTTACTACCGTTACACCTACCGTAACAATAGATGAGTCTCCCATCACTATTGCACCTGACTCTCTTACTCTCTGACTATCTGCCGAAGCAGAACTCGTCATTGTAATAGGTACTACACCTTCTTCAAGGTCCGCTGTTGAGTATGCTGCTTGACCGTATTTAAACGCTCCGTATAGCATCTTAGTCTAGCGTTATATCTAGGTCAGCATTAGGAACACGGAACACATCACCTGAGTCAATAGTCTTAGATGTTGTAAGTGCAGCGTAAGCCATTAGGTTGCCTGATGTTGAAGCATCAAATACACCTACGTGAGTTACTGTACCCCAAGAAGCGCCTGCTGTTGGAAACTCAACTGCTGCGTTATTTGAAGTTGTGTTGCCTGATGTAGTGAATGCTACTGATTGACGAACGTAACCTGTGCCTGATACTTCCGTACCGCCACCTGTCTCACCTGGTGCTGCTGTGTATAAAGCCAAGTAATGCGTGCCTGGTGCTGTGTAAGCCGCGCCTGCGAATACATGGTCTAAGATTTCTGTTTCTAAAAAGTTTGTAAATGACATTATCCTTGTCCTCTGATTTTAAGTTTTAAGCCTGAGCCACTAAATCTAGCAATCTCAGATGCTTCGTTTAATCGTGACACAGAAGCAGAATACATCTGCGCCCATACTGCGACTCTCTCGTCTTCTCCTAGATACGGTGCTGAATGTAGTAGTGCGCCATAAAGGTACACATCAGGTGCTTCTAGTAAAAGCCAATTATCAGCATTACTTGAACTAAGAGCAGTTGTCTTAGCGTAGTAAAGCAATTCTGTGTTTATCTCGCTTGATGGTGTTGGGTAGAACTGAAATTGACCATCTGCGTGTGTGTAGTGTGTTGGTGTTCCTATAGCATCATTATTAGAGGCTCTCTTGTCTGCCATAGCCGCTCTTGATATTAACTCAAGAGGTGATGTTCCGTTGTCTGTGATGTGAAACCTAATAGTCTCCATCCAATTAGCAGGAACTTGTGAATACTCATCACTAGCACTCTGTTGACCACTTGCTCTAGTCTCCATCTTCCAATGTCGAATATCTCTGTTAATCTGTGCTTCTGCTAATGCAATGAAGTTCTCAATAGCCGATGTTAGGTCGTCTCTGTTGAGAAAGTCTGCTATTGCTGATTTGAGTGTAGTAAACGTGTTTATAGCCATGATTTCATTATATCCCTATTTGATTGAGGTTGGAGGGTTATTGTTGTTTTACAATATGTTGAACATAATCTGCTTCGCTACCTGTCCAATTATCTTGTTTCATCCAACGCTTCATCTGCTTTTTAGTAGGTGTATTGCCTACATTTTGGTATCTATTTTTATAAGCAGACTTCATACCTTTAATTATTACTTTATCAGTGAAATGCTTTAAAGATTTCTTACTGCCTTCGTGCTTAGTAATTGCCTTAATCATCTTAAACATGTCCTTATCAGATAGTTTTGCAGTAGGCGATACACCAACATCATTAGCCACATCCTTAATGTAAGCCTTAGTGTTGTTCTCCTTGCCTTCAGGTGCGTATGTATTCAGTATCTTAGTAATTGTATTGAGACCACGCTTACGCTTATTGGTTAAATCTTTTGTCAACGCTCTAACACCGTTTTCAGGTGTGTCGAATTGAACAAAACTACCTTCTGCAACATCACCGCCCGACTCTGAGCCTGTCATGCCATCCCACTTTATTCCAAAGTCTTTAATATTGCCAGGGTTGTTGTTACGAACATTACGCACCACTTTAGGCTTCTTAATGCCATCAAGTAAACTATTCATAGGTTTCTCAGGCTCTGTGTATAGTGGTGGTTTAATTTCTTCATCTGCCAATGCAATGCCACCAACACCAATACCAACACCACCTGCTAACATCTTTTTGTTAATATCGATGTAATTGACGCTTTGCGTAGAATCAGGAATACGAGCCTCATCTGAACTTGTATTTATAAAATCCATCTCTACCTTTCCTGAAGACGAATTATTTACGTTAGCAATTCTTTTAGCAGCACCCGGCAACTTGTTGTCATACAGCTCTTTGTATAAATCCTCATAAGTATCACTCCACGCATTGACCTGTTGGCTTGAATCCGTCCATGCGACCCTATCAACACCTTTTTTCTTAGCCATCATAATTGCTTTCTCAAGACCTGCTTGAATCCAAGCGTCATCCTTTAAAGGAGCGTCAGGTTCTGCTCTAGCAAACGACTCTTTAAACTCTCTTGTTTCTTTACTTGCTTTTCTTATTTGTTCCGACAGCTCAGGATTAGCAATTTCTACTCTTTTCCTTGCCACTTGACTCATATAGGAGGACCTGTTGGTTATTAGATTTTCCATCCTATCTTTATCACGATTTAGATGTAGTTCAACGGCATTTAGGTCAAACTTAGAGTCTTTGTCTTTAATATATCCTTCATACTTACTAATTTGTTCTGACAATTCAGCTATTTCTTTTTCATTTCTATCAAACGCCTTCTTTATTTGAGAGTCATCAAAATCAGCAACCATCTCACCCCTATTTGGATGAATCTTGGTTGGAAACTCTAGCGTTCCTGTTTCATCGAAAACTTTTTTTATTTCATCCTGCTCTTTTGCTATAAGGTTTTGTTCTTTAAAGTAAAGCTCTCGTCCTTTTTTTGCAATCGGCTCAAACTCTTCTTGGTAGGCTGCGCTTGACTTATCGGCATATCCTACTCCCTTCTGTCTGCCTGATTGATGTAAGTCAGATTGTAGTTCTTCAATGAATAAAACCTTTCTTCCACTATTATCAGTCCTAACAGATGTTCTCATGTGTAGTGCAACATCCTCGATGTCACCAAGGTGAGGTCTGTAAGAGTATCCACCTTTGTTGCCAATCATATCTGATGTTATATAAGTCTCTTCATAGGTGTTAAAGTCTACGCCTGGTTGAGTGTGTGCAAAATGCTTAGTCTTGCCAACACCTGTATCACCAAACTTATCTTGTAGTTTTACAATGGCTTCACCGATTGAGTCTACAGGCTCATCGAAAATGTCATTATCTGCATTATCAAATCTGTCACTAGGTCTAGCAACATAACCTTCGTCCGTCTTGTAAACAAGAATATCTTGACCGTCTGCCACAGTAACTTTTTTGAACACTACAGGAGACTGTTTATATTGACCTTCATACATGTCTATTAAAGCAGAATCTAAGTCATAAGACGTGTTCATATCTAAGCCGTCATATCCAAATTCGTCAAGGGTGTCAAACAACCTACCCTGCCACTCTGCCTCTTTACCTACAGGATATTTCTCAGGGTCATGTTTACTTAGAGCAACACCAAGCTCTTCATAGTCGTCAAATCCACTAGCGTCACTGCTGAATGCCTCATACGCATCTTGCGTTTTTTTATCTATCTTATCATCCTTCCAATAGTTATCAGCAACTTCCCAACCGTCATCATTTTGCAGGTCGTTCCACATATCCTTTCCACCGCCACCAAGAACAACTTCTGACTGTCTAGGCTTATTATCATCAATAAAATCTAACAGATAATCTTTAGTTACCTTTTCGCCTTTTGATGCCTTTTCATCCAACATCTTAAAAAGACCCATATCATTCATTTCGTTATTAGTAACGCCTTGCTTACTAAGGTATCTCTTAATATCGTCAGGACTATTGATTACTTGATTTAGGTCTAATGCTGCTTGCTCTGCTCTTGAATAAAACCCTGCTTCATCAACCTCTGCTTTAGGTTTTGTATCAAACTGAGCTTGTTGTTGAGCTTGAGCTTGAGCCTTAACATCTGCCTTCTGTTGATTTAACACAATTCTTGTTTGCGAATCAACAGGCTCTTGCCTTAATAAACCACCGTCCTGAATAATATTCTTCTCTACAGGTGGTGTTAAACCCGGCATATTCTCCATGAACTTGGTCATTGCTTGTGGGTCGGTTAATGCGCTCTTGGTAGCTTTAGCTAATCCGTATAAAGCAGGGATAGACATACCAAGCGTTAATTCCTCGCCCATGTTCTTTAATCTAGCAACAAAGCGCTCTTCAGCAGAAGCATCGTCACCAACCTTAGAACCCATCATCTCAGTAACAGCATTCTTATATTCTGTAGTGTTGACTAAGTCAGAGATATTACCTTCAGTTACATCAAGCGTTCCACCTGGTACTGATACTGCAACAGCCTCTTTCAAGAATCTAGTGAACTTACTAGCACTATTGGCATTACCCATAACTTTAGCAAGTGCGCCATAACCACCAACTAACTGCGAACCAAACTTGGTTAAGTTGTATGCCGTACTGTCTTCAAATTCCTTTTGTTGGTCTTCAGAGTAACCCATATCCCATAACTTAGATGACTTCTCTGTATCAATTACATCATCAGAGCCTAATTTATTAGCGCCATAGTTAATAGCATCAACACCTAAGTCGATAGTTCCTTGTGGCAGGTCATGTAATAAACCTTGAGCAGCACCTCTAGTAAGATTCAAGAATAAGTCTTTAGCCTCTTGGTTTCTAGGATGGTTTTCATTCATCAGGATAGCAGGCGTTGTATCGCCCAACATAGGCATTACTTTATCAACAATATCTTCACCAACACCCATAACTTTAGCGATACCTTGCTTAATATTGAAGTCCATCTCAGCACCCTCATTCCAAAAGTCGGTAGCAGTTGGGTCAGGTTTGAATGCTTCAGGCTCAGGAATAACATTAGGTGTAGTTCCGTTGACTTTGTGCATTTCTGTCATTGGGTCATAGCCAAGTCTGCGGGTATTAGCTTCTTTAGCTGAACTATCCCATTGGAATCTGTCTGCTTTGTTTAGTGCTTGGTCAATGTCTTGCTCGTAAGCATTAGCATCAGGAATGATGTTACCGAATGAGTCTCTGTCTGCAAGTGATTCATCTATATTATCTAACTGAGAGCGATATTGATTCATGAAGTCGCCCATGCCAATCTTGTTCATAGCATCAGCAAACTGAGTTTCTGATAGTGCTTTACCTTCTGCCTTGAAGTTAGCCATCATTTCCATAGCTTGAGATGGGTCTACGTTAGGTGTTAAGTCTTGGAATGTGCCTGTATCTCTTTGTGCAATTCTCTCACCACCTTGGTAAGCGCCCATAACATTACGAGCATCAGTGTAATCTGTTTGTTCAGGTAGCCATGGTGCAATAGTTGCTTGTTGGTTCTGAGCCATTGACTCTTGACTGCCTGGCATGAATGATGATTGCGGTACAGGTTGCATCATTTGTGGTGAAGGCTGTACAACTTGTTGTCTTCCTAAGTCGATTGTTTCTGTTGGAGCATCTAATAATCCCGATGTAAACTCAGGTGTAGCAAACATAGGACCTGAGTTCTCTGATGTGTGTCCTGGGTGTAGAGGTGTGCCTACTTGTGCTTGGTAAGCATTACCTTGTTCATCAAATCGTGTCTCCCAATTATTTTGAGTTGGGTCATAAACCGTGCCACCACCTGTTAAATTAACACC
>Ga0233429_1005870_pt1 | contig 9998 bp, 10 predicted proteins | sample SI_118_April2016_3_FD_179879 | JGI IMG/M metagenome (GOLD analysis project Ga0233429, IMG submission 179879) | Seawater microbial communities from Saanich Inlet, British Columbia, Canada - SI_118_April2016_135_MG | ecosystem: Environmental > Aquatic > Marine > Inlet | place: Canada: British... | reverse complement strand
AACACCAACTGAACCAGTAACAGAAGAAGCAGAAATAAGTATTGATTCAGAAATATCTGAAATAGACACCCTTGATGCAGACCTAGACCTGGAAGAACTTGACAATATAGAAGCAGAATTAGATGAAATAAATTGGTAAATGTTTAAATAGGTTATTTGGATTAAAAATAGAAGATTTTTAATACAATACCTTCTTTCTTTTTATTATGATTGAATTAGACGGTTCATACTTAGAAGGCGGCGGTCAAATAGTAAGAACAGCCCTGGCTTTATCCTGTATAACCCAAAAAGCCTTTGAAGTAACCAATATAAGAAAAGGACGCAAAAAACCAGGTCTTAAAAACCAGCATTTATTCTGTATAAAAGCTTTAGAAGAACTCTGCAATGCAAAAACAGGCCATGCAGAGCTAGGTTCAGAAAAACTAAGATTCATTCCAGGCAAAATAAAACCTAAAACATTATCCATAGATATAGGAACTGCCGGCTCTATCTCGTTATTATTACAATCTTTGTTTATACCAACAATATTTGCAAAATCTAAAATAAAAATAAAGATAACAGGAGGAACAGATGTTTCATGGAGTCCTCAATTTGACTATCTGCAGCAGGTTATAATACCTCAACTAAGAAAATATGCAGATATTGAAACTAGTTTATTAAAAAGAGGCTATTATCCAAAAGGTGGAGGAACAGTAGAAATTAAGATAAAGCCAAAATTCAATCTGGAAAATTTAGAAGAAACACCAAAAATAGATTTAACAGAGCAACACAACATAATACTTGTAAAAGGCATATCTCATGCTTCTTCAGATTTACAGGAAGCAAATGTAGCTGAAAGACAAGCCAAAACTGCCAGATTTATACTAAGTAAACTAAGCTGCCCAATACAGATAAGAACAGAATACTGCCAGACATTATCAACAGGCTCTGGAATTACATTATGGGCAATATTCTCAAAAGACCCTGAAGAAATTGACGCTCTGCATCCAATCAGAATAGGAGCAGATATTTTAGGAGAAAGAGGCAAACGTTCAGAAGAAATTGGAAAACAAGCTGCTGATAAATTATTAAAAGAAATAGAAAGTAAAGCTCCAGTTGACCAAAATCTGGCTGACAACTTAATTCCATTTCTTGCTTTAATGGGCGGCAAGATAAAAACATCAGAAATAACCAATCATACATTAACTAATATTTATGTCTGTGAACAATTCTTAAATACTAAATTTGAAGTTAATCAAGAAAATAAAACAATAGAAGCAAAGCTTTATAAATGAATTCCAAATTCTAAGTGTTATGGTAAAAGAACAATTAAAATGTGGTTCATGTAAAGCAATTATAGCAAACCTAACTGGTTCTGCAAAATTTCAATGCCCTAAATGTGGAAAATCAACCATAATTAGGTGTAAACACTGCAGATCAATTGCTGTTAAATATAAATGCCATGAATGCAACTTCACAGGACCAAACTAAAATGGCAAAAGTAGTTATAACAATAAAAATAATGCCTGAATCACCAGAATCAGATTTAGCTAAAATAGAAGAAGAATCTAAAAAACTAATAGCTGAATTCGCAGGTGAAGGCGAAACCAAAACAGAAATCACACCAGTTGCTTTCGGATTAAAATCATTAAGTATCTTATTCGTAATGGAAGAATCAAAAGGCTCAGCAGATCCAACTGCTGAAAAGATAGCAGCACTAGAAGGCGTTAATTCTGCTGAAATAAGCGATGTTAGAAGAGCTATTGGTTAAAATTTGACAAAATTTTAACTTTAAAAATCTATGATTTTTATATGATAATTTTCAACAACTTCTCCAAAGAAATATCTGATCGAACACCTCTACCGCTAAAATGAGTTTCGCAAGCTTTATATCCCTTCTTCTTTAGCTTTTTGATCAACTCTTCTTTTTTAGGTATCTTAACCTTATATCTCTTAGCTATCTTATGTAGATCATAGAACCCGATACCACCAACCCTAGACTCTTCAAGTATAATCCCCAAAATTTTGTTATTCTCTTCAACCTTATTACCCTTACCCATTTTCTCAACTAATTTCTTATCCCATAAAGAACCTTTCCAGATAGGGCCTATGTCTTCAAAATGCCCATGCTGCTTAAGAACCTTATCAACTTCTTCTTTACTCTTCTCAACTTTAAAAAATATCCTCATATAATGGTCTTTAGAATAAGAAAAAACAGGAACTAACGCTTTATTAAACTGAGCTCCAATCAACTGCACTTTTCTTATCAATATCCTGATTCCAACCTCATGCATCAGTTCATTACGCAAAGGCACAGCCCAATATTTACGAAGACACGCTTTGGGGTAAGTACCGCATAAAGCAGATGTATCAGTAGCTGTAACAGCTAATATTCCCTCACGAGATATTCTCCTAACAGCAGAATCCAAATAAGAATTAGGCGTTCCAAACGGATCAATATCAATATAATCAAAACCTTGAGAATTAAGCAAGAACAAATTTGCATCTTCATTTCTAAGAATTATTTTATCATTAATTTTTATCTTATTCAATCTAAGATTACTTTTTATTGATTTAACCGCACTTAAGGAATAATCATTGATAGATATAGATTTAATTTTGCTTTTCTTCAACTCCAACAAAAACCGAATTGATCTTATCCCGCTACCAGCTAAAGGATCAGCTATATTAAGACCATTCTTATCAATAGAACTCAATAACAAAATAGAAATATCTCTGTTAAATTTCATCACGGGATTATAAAATACATCCATTTCCTTGCTGACTGTCTTAACAACAGGAACTTTAATAATTGCCCTACCTTCTGTTATCATAAACAAAGAAAAAACTAATCCAGTATAAAAAACTATACTATATCTAACAGAATATGCTGAGTATCTCTAAATTGATCATTCCCAACACTTATCTTAGTAAGATACTCTCCTGCAGGAACATCTGAAGGAACACGTATAAACAACCTTTGCACAACATGGTCTCTTTTAGAAACATCTGAAGGAACAGAGCTATACATTAATCCTAAATCATAGATATACATTTTAACATTAACATCTTCTACATTAGTATTAAAATTATTCCTTACAGTAACATAAGCTGTCTCAAACTCACCTCTTGTTAAAGGTTCTTCAATAAAGAATCTTCCAAGAGAATGAAAGTTAACAAAACTAATAAAAATAAGAAACACCAAGAATATACTTAATTTATTCATATTCATATTCAATTCACCCTTTTCCCCTAGCATAAACTCAATTAACTATCTTAGGATACTAACTAATATATAAAGTTTTATTTAGTTAATCATAATGTTTAAAAAGGATATTTGATTCCTACAGACTTAGTAACAAAAAATGACAATAAGAAGCCCTTTATGCGTTGTTTTAGCGCATGTGGATCATGGAAAGACAAGCATCTTAGATAAGATTAGAGGTAGCGCTATCACAAGAGGAGAAGCAGGTGGAATTACCCAGGCAATAGGTGCTTCAATTATACCTTTAGAAATAATAAAAAAAATGTGCGGCAAACTGTTAGAAGCCCTAAACATGAAATTTACCATTCCTGGACTTTTATTCATAGACACTCCTGGCCATGCAAGTTTTACAAGCTTAAGAAAACGTGGCGGAAACTTAGCAGACATAGCAATTCTGGTAATTGATATAAATGAAGGTCTTAAACCACAAACAATAGAATCCATAGAAATTCTAAAACAATATAAAACACCATTTATCATAGCAGCAAATAAGATTGACTTAATTTCAGGCTGGCAATCCAAAGAAATGCCAATAATAGCAAATATACAACAACAAGGAGAAAACATCAAAAGAAGAGTAGACACAAAAATATACGAATTAGTAGGAAAATTAGCAGAACTTGGTTTTGACTCTGAAAGATTTGATAGAGTAGATGACTTTACCAAAAGAATAGCAATAATCCCTACCTCTGCAAAAACAGGAGAAGGCATACCTGAATTGTTGATGATATTAACAGGCGTAGCTCAAAAATTCCTTGAAAACTGCTTAAAATGCGACACAGAAGGGCCTGCAAAAGGAACAATTTTAGAAGTTAAAGAAGAAAAAGGCTTAGGTACCTCAATAGATGTAATCTTATACGATGGAAGCCTAAAAAGAAACGACACAATTGTAATAGGAACATTAACAGAACCAATAGTAACAAAAGTAAAAGGATTATTTGAACCATTTCCATTAAAAGAAATGAGAGATAAAAAAAGCAAGTTCAAGCCAGTAAAAGAAGCCAATGCTGCAACAGGCGTCAAAATATCCGCTAACGACATTGATGAAGTTCTTTCAGGAATGCCAATAAGATCATGTCAAAAAGACGAAATAGAAAAAGTAAAAGAAGAAATAAAAACAGAAATTGAAGAAGTTTTGATACAAACAGACCAGGAAGGCATTGTAATAAAAGCAGATACTTTAGGCTCATTAGAAGCGCTCCATAAACTACTAAAAGAAAAAGACATACCAATTAAAAAAGCATCCATAGGAGATGTAACAAAAAAAGATATATCAGATGCAGAAGCCAATTATGAAAAAGATCCATTGAAATCAATAATTCTTGCTTTTAACGTTTCTGCAGACATAGAATCAACTAATGTAAAGATTATCGCAAACAGCATAATTTACAAATTATTAGAAGACTTTGAAAAATGGCAGGTTGAAGAAAAGAAAAGATTAGAATCAAAAGAATTAGAAGAATTAGTAACTCCATGTAAATTTCAATTGATGAAAGGCTATGTCTTCAGACAGAATAATCCTGCTGTTGTAGGCGTTGATGTTCTTGCAGGAACAATAAAAGTAGGAACACCATTAATGAAAGAAGACGGCAAAGAAATAACTCAGGTTAAAAGCATGCAAATAGACCAGAAAAACGTAGAAAAAGCAGAAAGAGGAAAGCAAGCTGCAGTTTCAATGGAAGGTGTCACAGTAGGAAGAAATATCAACGAAGGAGAAATTCTTTACTCATCAATACCAGAAGAAAATTATAGAAAATTAAAAACATTAAAAAAATACCTGTCAGAAGAAGAAAAACAGATACTAAAAGAGGTAGCAATAATAAAAAGAAAACAAAATCAAATATGGGGAATTTAAACCTGCGGTTTAAATTCTAACCTCCCCACAATAGCAGAACTAAGAAGAACTGCCCACCCCAACATGGGAAGTGTTTAGTACACAACTAAAATAAATTAAAAATGCAAAATTTAAAAATTCTTAAAAAGAAGGATAAAAAGAGATTCTTAGAATTATTAAAAAAACAGTTTGGTTTTGAAGAAAAACTGGATTATAATTTTCTTATAAACACTAAAAATAAGATATTTATCATAAATAAAGATTTAGTAAATATTAATATAGATAAAATAAGAATCAATTCCATTGGGCTATACATTGCAGAATTCAGAAATGATGAAGTAAGGCTAAGTATAGAAGGCTCTCAATTGATAGGAAAGAAAGCAAAAAAGAACATCTTAGAGCTAAACGATAAACAAGCAAGAGACTGGATGAAAGGCAACGATTTAGAACTCGAAACCAAAGAAAAAAGCTTTCTAATTATAAAAAACAATAATGATTACCTTGGCTCAGGCAAATCAACATTAGATAAAATCCTAAATTTTGTGCCAAAATCAAGAAGATTAAATGTTAGTGATTAAAATATTAACCTCCTTTAGGTTTAAATTCTTGATACCTTTTAAGAAAATATGCAACTACATCTTTTTCATTATATAATTCTTGAGCAGCCAAATTATAATATTCAATAGACCCCATAAGCTCGACAATTCCCATAAAAACATCATATTTTCGCTTTAAATTACGATACACCCTGTCCATCTCCTCCCTAACCCATAAATTGATTTCTTCACTTCCAAAATGCCTCATCAATTTATCATCAGGCAAATTAACTAATTGACCCCCTTCTCCAAATCCCCATTCATATGCAAAAGGATTTACTATGCTTTCCCTAGGATCTGGAATTGCCCCAAAAAATCCTTTATCAAAATCAATCACATCGAATCTTTGCAATGGATCTAAGATAATATTGGCACCATTATCCATATCATAAAGAGATAAAAAATATGCAATTACACCCAATTTAATCAATTCTCTCTTTATGTTTGGGTCATTTAGAATAGTATGTTGCTTCTGATAAGCCTCTAATATTGTAGGACCTTTTGTTTCTATTTCTACAATAGAGGATTCTGAAAAAGCCATACAGTAGTCTCTACCCATAGCCAAATGATATAATGCTCCCAAGAATAACCTATTCAAATTCATTTGTTTAACATATAATGATTCCATATCAAAGTTGCCATCACCAAACTTACCCTTCTGCTTAGGCGCACCTATCTTGTAAGCTACCCTAATAGGCAAAGTACCACCATAAATCATGAAATTTCTAGATAAAACAGATAATTCTTGACTTTTGTCTCTAACCAACAATGTTCTGCCAAGTTTTTCACATCCATCAATCGCATCAGATATGTCTCTAGTTCTTTCATTATCAACAGGCCATACCTTGTTAGAAATTGGAAAACCATCTGGTACATCAATAAAATTTATTCCCATGACCTTATTATAAGAAGGAAAACCTCTGTCTTCAGAGTGAAAGATACCTCGATTATAAAAAAAATCACAAGTTTGTTTTGTAACTGTATTTAAATCAGTTATATAATCTATGCTGGTTTTACCATTTACCATATCTAAAAAGTAAATTCATACATTTATAAACTTTTCTATTATGTAACTACTCTAAAGTAATTATCCTTATTTCAATCTGAGTATCAGGATCATTCAATTTCTCAATCAATTCTTTCTTTAAATCACTGCAAGCCTTATCTGCCCTGACACCAAAAGTCCTATCAGAACTGAACTCCCCAATTCTTACAACAATCTCTTCATCATCGTCAAAATTAGGATTTCCAAAAAAAACAACCTCGTCAGAAATATCATCAGCAGTAATTACCATCTTAAGTTTATCACTTTCTTTAATCAATTCCTTCAAATCATATAAACTAAAGTTAGATTTAACCCCTAATATACAATCACCTTGCAAAGTTAACTCTTTATCTTTTGTAAACTCAAAAGTTCTTTTATGCTTACCAGTAACATTTTCATGTCCAAAAGCTGTAAATGAATATTGCATTAGTATAACCTCTCAAACTCTTCAATATACTTCCGAGCAATAGTTTTATCATGAATTATCAAAACATTCTCATCATTTTTCCCATCACCTGCTCCAGTAGGGTTCATCGAACCTGTTATAACGATTCTTTCATCTATAATAAAAACTTTGTGGTGCATGGTAAAACCATTAGTATCTAACCTAACATCAATTCCAAAATCCTTTAACCGATTATATTGAGAATACTTGCTTCCAGAACCCCTTTTCTCAAACAAACCCTTAACAACTGCCTTATCATTAAACAAGATAGCATCTGCTATTTCTTCATTTGTAAAACTAAATACCATAAAATATATTGATTTTGAAGCACCATTCAACTCATCAACTATCCTGTCAGCACAATTATCTTCAGGACAAAAATAATTTTCAATTTCATGACCATTCAGATAAATTACAGGATACTCTACAATATCACCTTTGCCAAAAGAACCATTCCATAATTCCTTAAACTCATCTTCGTAATTAATAGCCAGATACTTAGAATAAAGAACTAATAAATTATTATTATTCTTGTCTGCGCCATTATCAGTAGGATTCATCGAACCTGTTGTAATAACCTTACCATCAACAACACAAAATTTATTATGTGAAAACTGTGAAGAAGTATCTTTTCTGACTCCAGGACCGATTATAGAACCATAATTCTCATTATCTACAACTAACTTAACCTCAACTGAGTAACTTTTCTTACCAATAACATTTATCAAGTCCTTTAAATCAAGGTCAAAAAGCGCACAATGAACAGATTTAGTAGCAGAATCAATAACATCAATCAAAACCTGCTCACAATCATCCTGGGGGCAGAAATAAACAGACATATCATTCATAGTCTCTGATGGAATATCCCTGACAACTTCACCAGTAACCTGCATTTTAGAGCATCCAATAAAGAAAACCAAAACAAACAAAACAAGTATTCTATTTTTGACCATTTTTTGTCACTACTCTCGGATACTACTAAAAAGAAAAGTTTATATATAACCTACGCTTAATTTATAGTGATAGTAATCTATCACCTCTTTTTTCCCAGCAGAGCTGAATAAGCTCTGCTCGGGTTTATATTCACTTCAAAATCTTTAGATTTTGAAGTAGGAAAATCTATGATTTTCTGTTTGTTTTTCTTTTAGCCTTTTTCTTTCCTTTAGGAAACTTTGAAAATAAATAACCAATCAACACCCCAATAGCTAAAAACAAAAATGGTTTAACTTCAAACCTAATAACAGGAAATTTTCTGATTTCTTTAAAATACATATCCAAATTACTTAATTCAAGAGCATACTCTGAATAAAGTAAAGCAGAATATTTATCATCTATTTTAAGTTCATCAGCATATTCATAATAAGAATAAGCCAAAACAGGAAAATTACCCTTATTTATCTGCTTTACAATATTATTCTTTGCTGCATTTATCTTCCTATCCAGTATATTTGCTATTTTATTATCCCCTACCCCACTAACACTCAATATAACATCAGATTCTGCCTTTGCCTTTGTTGCTTTAAACAAACAAAGTTCATAATTCCCCTCCTCCAGGTCATTATAAGCATAATCAATCTCTTTTCTTGTACCCGCCAGATCCAAAACAGGATAAAACAACAAAACATAATGATAACGTTCTTCTGCTTCTGCTATCTTGCTCTGGCATGAAGACTTAAGCGAATCTTTGCCAAAATCAAATTCCTTGCCCCTATTATCAAAAAAATTAGCCCAGGAAAATGCAGAATAAACTCTTTCAAAAGAATATGCTAAACTATATACATCATTAGGAGTTATATTTACCGAAGAAGTTACATTAAATTTTGTAGACAAAATTTCTTCTGAATATTCCTTAGATTCTGTCAACCGTTCTTTTACAATAGCATACGCTTCAAGATCTGTAACTGTTTTCTTCTCTTTTTTATCAATACTCTTCTCCAAATTTATAACATTCTTTTTAATAATCTCTATTTTTTCTTTAATATCTAATTCATTTATATTTTTCAAAGAAAGCAAAAGATATGTTAATTTGACATTAGCCCCAAAACAATAAGATGCTGCAGAATAATGCTTACTGCCATTAACAGCAACTTTAGCCTTATCAATAAGATTCAATATAGAACCCATAGTATTATTATATTTAATATCTAATGGTTCATCAATGCTTTTCAACAACTTATCACTCCTATTACAAAGAACAGAAGCTAAAGTTGACATTGTCCCCCCATATCCCTTATCAATAATCAATTCATAATCTTGTTCCTCAAATTCTCTGCCTGTAAACTCATATAAAACATCATTAATATCCGAAACTTCAACTACAGTTAAACCATTTTTCTTTCCATATTCAACTAAATCAATAGTTTTATTTTGTATAGAAGAATTTTCAAAAATAGGTTTAACCCCTATAGGCAAAGTTATTGTTTCTATTACTTCTCTATCATCTTCAACAATCCTTTCACCTTCTGGAATAAGCACTTTCTTTAATCCTACTTGTTTAGCAGCATCTATCTTTGCTTTTATTCCTCCAACAGGCCCAACTATGCCTCCAGAATTTATTGTTCCTGTAATACTAATACTTTCATCAACTTCAAAACCCTCAAGCAAAGAAATAGTAAGCAAAGTAATAGCTCCTCCAGCAGAAGGTCCAGCTATTATTGGAGAATCTGCCCTTATCGTATAGATAAAATCATATCTTGAGCAATCTTCATCCAGATAAGAACATGCTATATCCTTCGCAAACCTTGTAGAAATCTGAGTATCAACTTTTGTCAAAGGAAATGTATCCAGAAAAATCCTGCCAGAACCCTTTACAATCTCTAAATATAAATCAGCAG
>Ga0233429_1005869_pt1 | contig 9999 bp, 8 predicted proteins | sample SI_118_April2016_3_FD_179879 | JGI IMG/M metagenome (GOLD analysis project Ga0233429, IMG submission 179879) | Seawater microbial communities from Saanich Inlet, British Columbia, Canada - SI_118_April2016_135_MG | ecosystem: Environmental > Aquatic > Marine > Inlet | place: Canada: British... | reverse complement strand
TTACCACAGGCCAAAAAAATCGCCCGCGCGGTGGAGCCGTTTGAGCCGTTCTGGTTCGAAGATCCCATCAAAATGAGCAATCTGCGCAGCCTGAAGGAATTCAAGGATTCCACGCGCATTCCCACCACGGCGTCCGAGACCATCGGTATGCGGGGTGAGTTTCGCGAGTTGTTGGAACTCCAGGCCTGTGATTTCGTGATGTACGATCTGAGTTGGTGCGGTGGTTTGTCCGAAGCGCGTAAAATCGCTGCGATGGCCGAGGCCTGGCATCGTCCCGTAGCCCCCCACGATTGCACCGGCCCCGTGTTGTTGACGGCGTCTGTGCATCATTCCATCAATGCGACCAATGCACTGATCCAGGAAATGGTGCGGGCTTTTTATTATGGCTGGTATCAGGATCTGGTGACCGAATTGCCCCCCGTCGAAAACGGCATGATCCGACCACCCAGCGGCCCCGGTTTGGGCACGAAGTTGCAGCCCGACGTTTTCAAGCGCTCGGATTGCCACATTCAGCGCAGTAATCTGGGCGACTAGTCAGGGCGAAAAATCAGGCGGCGACCACTTGGCGGCGGACCTGCACCACCGTCAGGGCGGTAATGGCGAGGAAACCTGCGACGGAGTAGAACACAGCCTCCGGATGGCCATGATCCAGGGCTACGCCAAGGACCAGTGGTATGGCGGCAGAACCTAGGTCCAGGCCGGAATAGACAAAGCCGAAGACCCGGCCCGAGGCACCTTTTGGCGTCGCTGCGCGCACCAGCATGTCCCGCGACGGTGTGGTAATGCCTGATGCTATGCCGGCGGCAACGAACAGGCCTAAAATCAGGCCGGGGCCGAAACTGTTCATGACAATAATCAGGACAAACAGGGATGAGGTGATCATACCCGCGATCGCGATACGATCATGGCGGTCCGTTCGGTCGGCGGCAATGCCGCCAAAGAAAATACCCCCCGCCGTGCCGAGAAGAAAGCCCGTAACCGTACGCCCGGCCTCGGCCAAGGTCATGCCAAACAAATCCACCATGGCCGGCATGCCGAAACTTTGAATGCCGATCAGGGCGGCTGCCAAAAAGGCGAAATACAAAAAGCACGAGATGATCGTGGTGGAGAACAACATGCGGATATTGTCCTCCAGTTTTCCCATGGGCACCCGGTCAACCACGCTGGTGGTGCCGGTGCTAATTGGATCATCGGCCAAATCGGCACCCCAGATCAAAAAGGCCGCAACAATGGTCAGGCCGATTAACCCGGCGCAAATGACGGCGACCCGCCAATCCCATGTCTGCGCGATGGCGATCATAAATATGGGTGCCGCAGCCCAACCTAAGTTGCCGCACAGGGCATGCGTGGCATAGCCACGGCCGAGGCGATGGCTGCTGACCTTGGCCGTCAGGATCGACAGGTCGGCGGGATGAAAGACACTATTGCCCAGGCCTGCCAATGCCGACAGCGGGATCAACATCCAATAGGATTGCACCAGACCGCAGGCCAGGGTGGCTATCGACAATAGGCTCAGGCCCGCCAATAGGACACGCCGGGCCCCAAAGCGATCCACCAAAAAGCCCGCCGCGGTCTGCGCAATGCCTGAGGAGCCGTATAGAACCGTGGTCAATAGCCCCAGGGCAGCGAAGGAAACCTGGAATTCGTCGCGCAATAACAGGAACACCGAAGGCAGGACCAGATGAAAGAAATGGCTGGCCCAATGGGCCGCACCGACAAGGCCCATGACACGAATGTCGCGGCCCAGAGACGGTTGTGATGTGGGAAGGGTCGTCATAACTTTGTTAGATCAGACCGGCATGATCAGGTCAACCGGGTTGGCTTAGCCGGCCGGGCTGAATTGTAATACGGCGATGCCGATGGCGACGATACAGGTTGCCAGAATTCGCCGGCTGCCAAACGGCTCGTGCAACAAAATTGCACCGATCAGGGTGGCGGCAATGACGGAGGTCTCACGCAGGGCTGTGACCATGGCCAGCGGGGCCTGGGACATGGCCCAGATGGCCAGGCCATAGGCGGTTGCCGAGAGTGCCCCGCCAACCAACGATGGCAGCCAGTAGCGGCGCAATGCTGCGCCCAGCACCTGCGGGCGTCTGAGAAAGGGTAATAATAGCGGCATTGGCAGGCCATCGAGCAGGAACAGCCAGGCGATATAGGCCAGGGTATCCCCTGATAATCGACCGCCCAGACCGTCGGCGATGGAATATCCGGCGATGGTCAGGGCCGTAAACAAGGCCCAGGTGACGGCGTGCCGGTTCCCGTGCTGGCCCCGTCCGGACAGCGCCAAAGACAGAATGCCGCCCGTAATCAACAAAATGGCCAGGATGGCCCACGGCGGGAGGCTTTCCCCGGCCCAGATCCAGGCCACGGCTGCGACCATCAGGGGAGAGGCACCACGGGCCAACGGGTAAACCTGACCCAGATCGCCAAAGCGATATTGCATAATCAAACCCGCATAATAGGCCTGATGGATCACCACCGAGGCGGCGAGATAGGGCCAGCTTTCCGGGTTTGGCAGGCCAACAAAGGGCAGAACCATCAAGGCAAGCAGGCTGTGAGTTAGATTGACAAGAGAAAGGGATACCACGCGGTCGGCGACAACTTTGACAATCGCATTCCAGCAGGCGTGCATGAGGGCGGCTGCCAATATCAACAACAGCAATGATGTCGTCATTGGAATAACGCCGGTTTCTGGTGCTGGGCCCGCCCAAGAGACTGTGGGCCCGATTCGTGATAGGCAGACATATGGCGAAAGACTACTACCAGAGAATGCAACATTCCGTCCGCCGTTATCCCCGGTGGCTGCGCCTGATTATCGGCGCGCTGTTGCTCCTTGGGGGTATTCTTGGCTTCCTTCCCATCCTGGGTTTTTGGATGCTGCCCCTTGGCCTGTTGGTCCTCTCCTATGATCTGCCCCCTGTGCGGCGCTGGCGTCGGCGGTTCGAGGTTTGGTGGTTGCGACGTTGGCGGGCCCGCACTTAAAACCGGGATTTGGGCCTGATGTGGCGGAAAAAGGGGGTGGAGGCGCGGACCGGAATCGAACCGGTGTTCACGGCTTTGCAGGCCGCTGCGTAACCACTCCGCCACCGCGCCATCCAGCCTGATATAGATATTTGCGAATTCGACCGCGCAATGCCATATCAAGTCACACGCTTCATAGTGTGCCTTCCATGTCTGGTCAATGTCTGCTTCGCCGATCTGCCGCTTTCGTCAATGGGATCATTGTTTTGCCGGGCCCGCGCGCCTATAACAACAGGTAACGGTTACTTAAGCCATGGATGTGTGATGCAGGATGTGTGATGCAAGATAATGCTACCGCTCGGCTGAATATGGTCAACAATCAATTGCTGACCAACAAGCTTACCGATGATCGGGTGGCCCAGGCGCTGTTGTCTGTGCCACGGGAAAATTTCGTCCCCAAGGCACTGCGCGGCGTTGCCTATGTGGACGAGGATATTGCGCTGGGCGCGGGGCGCTTTTTGATGGAGCCCATGGCCTTTGCCCGAATGATCCAGGCCGCCAACGTTGGTGCGGAAGATGTTGTACTGGATGTCGCCTGTGCCACAGGGTATTCAACGGCTGTATTGGCGCAATTGGCGGCAACGGTCGTTGGCCTGGAGGCTGATGATGAGGCCGTGGCGGCGGCAGAGGCACAACTGTCTGCATTGGAGGTCGACAATGCTGCTGTTGTCGCAGGTGTGTTGAGCGATGGCTGCAGCGAACAGGGGCCTTACGATGTTATTTTCGTCAACGGTGCAGTGGCAACGGCACCTAGCGCTTATGCGGATCAGTTAACGGAAGGCGGGCGATTGGTTGTTGTAGAGCGCGAAGGGCAATCCAGTCGGGCTGTGATATACACGAATAAAGACGGCTTGATCTCGCGTCGGGAGCTGTTTGATGCCATGATCCCGGTATTGCCGGGATTTCAGGCGGTTGAAGCATTTCAATTTTGATACGAAGAAGCATTTTTTGGCAATTGCCGTAGGCACTATTTAGGGCGGTCGCCTGTGCGACCGGAAAGTTTTGATGATAAGACATATTGTTCGACCGCGTGTTCGTTTGGGGCTGCTGCCCTTGCTGGGTGCATCTGTTGCGGTCGTCGCGCTGTCGATTCCAACACTGGCAACGGCAGAAACTTTGTTCGAAGCGCTGGCCAGCGCCTACATTTCAAATCCCACCCTGCAGGCTGCCCGTGCTGCGGTGCGGACCACGGATGAAGGTGTGCCCCAGGCGTTATCGGGATGGCGTCCCACGGTCTCCGTCAGCGGATCCGCGGGTGTGCAGAGCAGTGAAACGAACGCGTCATCGACGACGACGGACCAGGATTTGGTGCCCACGACACTTAGCGCCGATATCAGCCAATCCTTGTACGCCGGTGGTCAAACCGTCGCCGGGACCAGTCAGGCAGAAGCCAACGTCCAGGTCGCCCGGGCCCAATTGGCGGTTGTTGAACAACAAGTGCTTTTGGACGGTGTCACTTCGTTTCTGGACGTATTGCGTGACCAGGCAACTGTGCAGCTGACGAAAAATAATGAAACCGTTCTACAGCGTCAGTTGGAGGCGACAAAGGATCGTTTTGAAGTGGGTGAGGTTACCCGCACGGACGTCGCCCAGGCGGAAGCCAGACTGTCAGGGACAGTTGCGGAACGGGTAAATGCCGAGGGTGCTTTGGCGATTTCCCGCGGCGCTTATCGCCAGGTCTTTGGTGCCATGCCGACAACGTTGCAGGCCGCCCCGCCTTTGCCGGCCCTACCGGCGAACGTCGCAGAGGCAATTGCCACGGCCGAGGCGGAGAACCCCGCTATTCTGGTCAATCTCCAAAATGAAATTGCCGCGCGTCATGCTGTCGTCGTGGCCAAGGGCAACATGTTGCCCACTGTTGATTTGGCCGGGCGTCTGCGCCGTACGGATGAAGCGTCTATCGAAAACAGCGACACGACTTCATCGTCCCTGATCGCGTCCGTTTCCATTCCTTTGTATCAGGCCGGTGCCGTACATTCGCAAATCCGCCAGGCCAAGGAATTGCTTAATCAGCGCCGCATAGAGGTGGAGCAAAGTCGTCGCGACGTGGTTCAGATTGCCAGTCAGTCCTGGGACCTGATGACCACGACCCGATCGCAGATTTCAGCGAGGGCGGAGGAAATTCGCGCCAATGAAATTGCCCTTGAAGGTGTGCGTCAGGAGGCTGAGGTCGGTTCCCGCACCACATTGGATGTGCTGGATGCGGAGCAGGAGCTGTTGAACTCCCGGGTGACCCTGGTTGTGGCTGAGCGCGATGAATATGTGGCCGGCTATACTTTGCTGGCGGCAATTGGCCGTTTAACGGCGCGCCATATCGGCCTGCCGGTAGAAGTCTATGATCCCGCCCGCCATTATCAAAAGGTGCGGAATAAGTGGTGGGGCTGGAATACGGTCAAAGATTAGGCATTTTTTAACCACGTTACGTTAACAACTTCTTGCAAGTGTTGATGATTGCAGTATTAGCCTTTTTGGCCGGCATCTTTTACAATGCAGGTGAATCACTTTTCCTTCAAGGGTCGCGCCCATGACTGACGCCGACGAACAAGACGACGACCGGGAACCAACGATGGAGGAGATTCTGGCCTCTATCCGCCGGATCATCTCTGACGACGAAGAAGAAGGCGGCGACGCTGACGCCGAAGAGGCTGAAGGCGAGGAAGAACCCGCTGAAGACGAACCCGCCGAAGAAGAACCGGCCGAGGAAGAGGAAGAGATCCTCGAATTGACCGAAGTGGTTGCGGACATTGATGATGTCCCTGATCTGGAACCGGAACTCGACCCCGCGATGGAAGAGGGCGTTGCGGAGGAGGAAGAGCCGGTCCCCGTCGATGATTTTGATAGCATCGAGGTTGCGGAGCCGGAGCCCGAGCCTGTAATTGAGCCCGAGCCCATTGCCGCCGCTGCCCCCGCACCATCCCCCGCTACGGATCTGCACACCTTGTTGTCGGACCATGCTGCGGATGCGACGACTGATACTTTCAGCGGTTTGACCGGTGCCGTATCCGCTGCCCGTGGCATGCCCATGGGCTATGCCCATCAGACTTTGGAAGATCTGGTCAAGGATCTGCTGCGTCCCATGTTGAAAGAATGGCTGGACGAAAATCTGCCGGCGCTGGTAGAACGCCTTGTCGAAAAGGAAATCGTCAAGCTGGTCGGACGGGCAGAGAACGAGTAAGTACAGCCAACAACGCCTCGTTTGGGCTTTACCTAATCTCCTGGCCTGAAGATTATTTCCGCGATTATTTTGTATATTTGGCGGTGTCGGCTGCGAATTGGCGGCTGCTGCCCGCCCTGTTTTGAAAGAGGGTTCGGCGATGCTGGACAAGACCTTTACGCCTTCGGAAGTTGAGGGCCGTTTGTATCAACAATGGGAAGACACCGGTGCGTTCGCCTGTGGTGCCCCGTTGACCGCCAACTCTGGCGATGGCGCCGACGCCGAGCCTTATGCGATCGTTATCCCGCCGCCCAATGTGACGGGCAGCCTGCACATGGGCCATGCCCTCAACAACACTTTGCAGGACATCATGATCCGCCTCAACCGCATGCGCGGGCGGGATGTCTTGTGGCAACCGGGCATGGATCATGCGGGTATCGCCACGCAAATGGTCGTCGAACGTATGCTGGCGGAGGAAGGCAAGACACGCCAGGACCTGGGCCGTGAGAAATTCATCGAAAAAGTCTGGGAGTGGAAAGAGCAATCGGGCGGTACTATCACCGGGCAATTGAAACGCCTTGGTGCCTCGTGCGACTGGTCGCGGGAACGCTTCACCATGGACGAGGGGCTGTCCACCGCCGTCCGCAAGGTTTTCGTTGATCTACACAAACAGGGTCTGATTTACAAAGATAAACGGCTGGTCAACTGGGATCCGAAACTGCGTACGGCAATCTCGGACCTGGAGGTTCAACAGACGGAAGTCGCGGGCCACTTATGGCATATCAAATACCAGCTTGAAGATAGTCCCGACAAATTCATCACCGTTGCCACCACCCGTCCGGAAACCATGCTGGGCGATACCGCTATTGCCGTCCACCCCGACGATGCCCGCTATAAGGATTTAGTTGGCAAGTATGCGATCCTGCCCCTGGTCGGACGGCGTCTGATCATTGTGGCGGATGATTATGCCGACCCCGAACAAGGCTCCGGCGCGGTGAAGATGACCCCGGCCCATGATTTCAATGATTTCGAGGTGGGCCGCCGGCACGATCTGGAAATGATCAATGTGCTGGATGATCAGGCCCGCATCAATGACAACGCGCCCGAAGCCTATCGTGGCCTGGACCGTTTCGATGCGCGGGAAAAGGTTCTGGCTGATCTCGACGCCCAAGGTCTGATCACACAGATTGATGAACATACCCACATGGTGCCCTATGGGGATCGCGGCGGTGTGCCCATTGAACCATGGCTGACGGAACAATGGTACGCGGATGCCGAAACCCTGGCCAAACCGGCTATTGCAGCTGTACGTTCCGGTCGAACCAAATTCGTGCCGGAGATGTGGGAGAAGACCTATTACGAATGGATGGAAAACATCCAACCCTGGTGTATCTCACGCCAGCTATGGTGGGGCCATCAGATCCCGGCCTGGTATGGCCCGGATGGTGAAATTTTTGTCGAGATGACGGATGACGCAGTAGAAGCTGCCGCCCTGGCCCATTACGGCGAAAAGGTTGAGTTGCACAGGGACGAAGATGTCCTGGACACCTGGTTTTCGTCCGGCCTGTGGCCTTTGACCACCCTTGGCTGGCCTGAGAAGACACCGGAGCTGGAACGTTACTATCCCACTGCGTTGTTGGTGACCGGTTTCGACATCATCTTTTTCTGGGTCGCCCGGATGATGATGCTGGGCCTGCATTTCGCCGACGAGGTACCTTTCGATACCGTCTATATCCATGCCCTGGTGCGCGATGCCAAGGGACAGAAGATGTCAAAATCCAAAGGCAATATTATCGATCCCTTGGATTTGATCGAAAAATATGGTGCCGATGCGCTGCGCTTTACCTTGGCCTCCCAAGCGGCCCAGGGGCGGGATGTAAAGCTGTCGGAGCAGCGAATTGAGGGTAATCGCAATTTCGCCACCAAGCTGTGGAATGCGGCCCGTTTCTGCGAGATGAACGGCTGCACCCAGAAGCCGGGCTTTGATCCCGCAGCCGTCACCGGTACGGTCAATCAATGGATGGTCGGGCAGTTGAAGGCGGCCCAGAATCGCATCAATACGGGTTTGGATAGCTATCGCTTTAACGAGGCTGCCAACGATGCCTATCATTTCGTCTGGGGCACATTTTGTGATTGGTATGTGGAGTTCTCCAAACCCGCGCTTCAGGGCGAAGATGGCCCGGCCAAGGATGAAGCCCAGGCCACGGCTGCCTGGGCCCTGGATGCCATTCTGTGCCTGCTGCACCCCTTTATGCCTTTCGTGACGGAGGAGCTGTGGGGCCGCACGGGCACACGCGATACCATGTTGGTCCGTGCGCCTTGGCCCGATTATGGCGATGAACTGGTGAACCCTGACGCCACGGCGGAAATCGATTGGGTGATCCGCATGGTCAGCGAAATCCGCTCCGTCCGCTCCGAAATGAACGTACCGCCCGGCGCGCATATCCCCATGCTGTTGAGCGGTGCCAATGCCACGACAATGTCCCGTCTGAACAACCAACGTGATTTGATCACCACCCTGGCCCGGATCAGCGACACCGGCGAACAGAGCGGTGAGCTGCCCGCTGGTTCCGTCCAGACCGTGGTGGACGAGGCGACATTGGTGCTGCCGCTGGCTGACGTCATCGACATAGACCAGGAACGCCTACGGCTGACCAAGGCGCTGGGTAAACTGGACGGCCAGATTACCGGCATGACCAAAAAACTCGCCAACAAAGGCTTTACCGACCAGGCCCCAGCCGACGTGGTTGAAACCCAACGCGGTTTATTGGCCGATGCCGAACAAACCCGTGCAAAATTGGCAGATGCCCTGTCAAGGTTTTAAGGGCCTTTAGCGTTATGGCTGTTCAGAATTCATGAACGCGGTTATGGCGTCCGCAGCTTGGCTGGCAGTGGCGTATTGCACGTTTATCAGGTCTTCGGGCACCTGATAGCCATGTTGGGCCATCATGGTGCTGTCTATTGACCATGTGGTTGGGGGGCGGTTTTGCCATTGTCTTTGGGTTTGCGCGGTGTCCGCACGCTCTATGGTGCCGCCGAACGCTGCGGCTATTTTACGGGCGCGTTCTTCGGCCAATTCAGGACCGCCGACGAACTTATCAGCCGTTTCATGCCTGAACAGTTTCTGCATACGGGCGTTTGTCGCATTGCTGGTTTCCACGCCACCGCTATTCAGTATTTTGGCGATGACTTTTCCGCCTACTTTGACTTCGGCGAATGTGCCTTCTGCGGGAATATTAGGCACACTGAATAGTCGCGTTAACATTTTGTGTAATCGCTCGACCATGTCCAAGGGGGCGGCGATTGGTTCTAGATTGGAAACATCAATCGCTGTCAGCTGATTGACGGGGATGCGGCCTTTTGTATCGGATGTCGTTAAGGGAGCGGAGGCGGCTGTGAGAGAAGGCGGTGCCTTTTGGCTTCCGCCGCTCGTCGTCTTTGGTTCGGCAAATTTTGCCGGGTCCAGTTCAAATTTTGCCGTGCCGGTGGACGTTGGCGGCACTTTGGATTTATATAAATTTGGCCGATTTTCGTTGTTTTCGATCTGCATGGATACACTCAACCCCTCGAACATACTCAGTGATACCAAATATGCTGCAATTTCCATGCCGGACCGGCCGTGGGTGAATTCTATCGGTTGGTATTAACGCTCCTTGGTGAAATGGAAATGGCCGTCCGCATACAATTCTTCCGTAAACGACGGCTCATAGGCGTCCTCGGGATTGGCGCGGACTTTTTCGTCCAGAGCGTAGGCATCGTCACCCACCAGAATGCGCCAGCGGTCCGCTTGCACACCGTCCAGGATGATTGCCGCCGCCTCCCTG
>Ga0233429_1005840_pt1 | contig 10030 bp, 5 predicted proteins | sample SI_118_April2016_3_FD_179879 | JGI IMG/M metagenome (GOLD analysis project Ga0233429, IMG submission 179879) | Seawater microbial communities from Saanich Inlet, British Columbia, Canada - SI_118_April2016_135_MG | ecosystem: Environmental > Aquatic > Marine > Inlet | place: Canada: British... | reverse complement strand
CGTGGCAGGTCAAGAAAGGTATTTTTGCATCCCTTCCGACCATTGGTCTGACACTGACGGCCCTGACCCCCAAAGTGCGTGACAGGTTTGGCATTCGCTGGGGGTCGACCGGCGTCGTCATCACCCTGATTGATCCGGAAAAGGCGACCAACCTGGACCTGCAACGTGGCGAGATCATCCATCAGGTCAATCAGAAGCCAATCTGGGATCCTAACGATCTGGTTAAAATGTATATCAAAGCCAAAGGGGAAGGACGAAAGTCCCTGCTGTTGCTGGTCGAAGGGATCGGCGGTTTCCGGTTTTCTATCCTGAAAGTGAAATAAGCCCTTGCCTTAGCCTTTACGGGCTGCCGCGACCATTTGCTTCAGTTCATCCATACCAATGGCGCCAGGAGCCAGTTCCTGGCCAACGACAAAGGCAGGCGTTCCTTCGATGCCCAGGCTTTGCGCCAGTCTCATATTCTTGTTGAGCTCATTGGTAACCGGTGCTTCGTTCATTGCCTTGGCAATGATGCCGGCATTGATGCCCAGGTCTTCGGCGATTGACAGGACTCTCTTTTCACTCAACTGTCCGCGCACCGTCATCAGGCTGGAGTGGAAATCCATGTATTTTTCCGGCGCCTTGTTCCAGACGGCCAACGCCACCTGACTGGCGATCACAGACTGTGGCCCCAGTATGGGAAATTCTTTAAGGACATAACGGATATTGCCGTCTTCTTTAAGCAGCGCCTGAATGGTCGGGAAAACCTTTTTGCAGTATCCGCAGCGATAATCGAAAAACTCGACAATAGTGACATCACCATCAGGGTTGCCGATCACCGGGGATGCGGGGTTGCTGTTCAAATCGGCGGCCAGGGTGATCAGGTTATTGCGGGCTTTTTGCTGTTTTTCGACCTGCTGGCGCATTTGATAATCCTGCATCGCACGCATCAGGACTTCCGGATTGTTGACGATATAGTCCTGGATGATTTTCTCGACCTCCATTTTTTGGGCGTCGTTTAGTTCATCACCAGCGATGGCGGAACCGGAAACGACAACGGAGGCGATCAGGAAGGCGGATAAAAGGAATTTTCGCAGCATTCGACAATAGTCCTCAGATTTGAATAATATTTACGCGGGCGACACAATGCGTCAGCGGGCAAATGGAAACAAGCCCTGGCGTGGCAACTTTCACCACAATGTGATGGCTTTCGTTATAACCCCTCGGTCGGGCCAAAGAGTTTTTTGCCCTGTGATTTTCCGGCGCCGGCGTTTTCAAGGTCAGAATTCGGGCCATCAGTCAAAATGCCGAACAGGTTTCGGAATATTCCCGGGGCCAGTGCTGAAAGCGGGTTAACGTTCACTTCCGGGTTTTCCATGGGGCCTGTCATTCTGTAGGTTGCAGCAAAAATACCGCCACCTTCTTCGGTTCCCGTAAATAAGGTGCCAAGCAGCGGAATGTTACCCAGAACACTGTTCAGTGCGTAAGCCGGAACCACCGTGCCTTCGATATCGAAGACTTCTGCATGGCTGTAAATTCGTCCCTTCGCCGTATAGCCCAGCGACAACCCTGTCGCCTTGACGTCGGTGAGGTCGATGACGCCATCCTTCATCACAAAGGGGGCCTTGAATTCGCTAAACGATAACCCGTCGCCTTGCAGGGCATCTGCGATACCGGTCAGGGTTAGAATGCCAACCAGCCGTGCCAGGGCGGGTGCTTCGACCAGTCGGTAATCCGTGATCAGGACCTTGCCAGCTAAAGGATGGCCACGAACGGTGTCGTCAAAAGTCGCTTTGACTTCAAGATTGCCGCCGATCATGGTGTCGTAGACATCCAGGGTGCGCAGCATGTCACCGGCATTGTCGGCGGTGATGATAATATCCCGCTTGCCCCTGCCGCTGGGCGTCAGGTTGACAAGAAAATGCTCGCCGTTAGCAAGCGCGCCATCAACGCTAATACCGCGCCAGCGGTTGTTGGCCCGGTTAAAAGTTCCGGTAATCTGTTTCAGATACCTTTTGTCGCCGATCCAGACCTTGTCGACCTTGGCAGAAAGACTGAGTTTGAGGTTGAAACGATCCTCCTCATCAGGTGAACCTTTAAACAGGTCGTCGAACATTGGCGCCAGATCGAAACTGGGGCCATGAAAACTGACCGTCCAGCCGCCATCGTTTCCAGGAATGACAACACCGGCCAAATTTGTACGTTTCAGGCTGAACTGGTTGATGTCGACTTTGCTAATACCGGTTCCGTTTTCGTCATAACTGGCCGATCCATTGATTCTAAGATCACCTGCAGCGAGCGAGAACCGGGGAATGTCGGTCAAGCGGGTGCCATCGATGTCAAGGTCGACCTGGGCAATTCCTGCGCTACCAATTTGCTTTGTCCAGCCCAATGCAGGAACGTTGAGCGATACCTGGTTTAAATCGAGGCGAACCTGAACCTTGCCTGTACCGTCATCCTGGGTGCTTAGGCCAATATCGACGCCGACGCCGCCTTCGATAAACTCACCGTGCAGGGGCGACAAATCGATGCCCAGGTCGCTCAGGTTGCGGATGTTGTCGATGTGCGAGGATATTTGGTACTGCGCCCGAAAGGGAACGTCGTCGCCAAAATTCCTTCGCCATTGCAGGTTCGCAGGAATGTTCGCCAATTTGACGTCGCCGTTCATATCAAGCCCAAGCTTGCTGACTTTCAGGTCAAGCTGGCCATCCTTGATTCCCTGACCGAGAATGATGTTGTCGATGGTGACGTCATGCATCTTTGCTGCGACGGAAATATCGATGCCATCGGTGGTGAGTGTATTTTCAAGAAGAAAACCCAATTTCACATGGGCATCGGCGTTTCCTTCGGCGTGTTCGGGGTTAATGCCAATGGCAGAGGAGAAACCAAGCGGCTCGCTTTCAATCAGTTTCAGGGCATTTTTCAGGGGTCCTTTAATGAAAAGGTCCATGTCCGCGTATTGATCGACCTGATCCATGCCGCTGAAGGAGATGATGCTCTTGCGGGTGGTCAGTCCTTCGGCCTCTGCGCCGGTGATGAAGATGTCGAATTTCTTCTTGTTGAAACGGGCCGTCGCATTGGCGTTGACGGCCTTGGGCATGGGCGGAAGATAATCGATGGTGACACCGCGAATGTTCATGTCGCCAGTCAGGCTCAGCACTTCGACATCGCCATTCTTTTTGGCCCGCACCTGAAGTGCGGCGCGGGCTTCTGGCACCAGGCCGTTTGAAATATGATCAATGATCCAGGTGCGGGCATCCGTGGCCAGTGTGCGCGGCCAGTAGCGGGACAATTTGTCCGGTTCCATGTTTCGCACAACCCCGCTGGCGCCAATTGAAACGCCTTCCTCCTCGCCAATCATGTTGAGCGCGATGGAAGCCTTGGGACCATTAAGATCAAGTTCGAGAACATCAAGTTCAAGGCGCGACGTATTCCACAAATACCGGCCCCGGGCATTCAGGTTTTTGATGGGCATTTCATGTTTGACAGGGTCCGGCAGATAGATTTTCCCATCCTCGCCAAAGTCGATATTCAGGCTATTGATTTCGACTTTCTCGTTGCTGCCCTCGTAACGACCCCTGAATTCAACACCGGCGACTTCGACCCGCTGGGCCAGGGAAAGAAGGCCCATTGATTGCGCCGTTTTAATGGGAATGGACAACGCCCCTTTTGACGCGCCCACATCAAAGCCAAAGCTTTCAACAGACCCGTCGCTTAACATCGAGAACGTCAAGGTGCCCTGAAAAGGAAGCTCCATACCGGCCAGCATGGAGAGTTTCGGTGAAAAGACGGCGAAAGCGGCAGGGGTGACAGCGTTGAAATCGACGCCAAAATCAAATCTTCCCTCGTTCGCTAAATATGTCCCCAGCACCGATACGTTGGCTTTGGTGCCGCCAACAAGAACATCCATGGTGACATCCCCCTTGATGCCGCTGGCTGTGCGCCACAGCTGCACCTGGGCGTTAGGGGCGCTCCACGTCGATTCCAGTCTTTGGTCGTAGACCTGAATATCCGCATCGAAGATATTGACCCTGGAGAGGAAACTCATGGGATGGGTCGGGTCCGGTTCGGCCAGTAACACGGAGAACATCAGTTGCGTGAATTCCTGCGAAGCCGGTGACTCCGTATTGAATCCGACTTCCAGTGTGCCGTCCCGGTGGCGTTCTACCTTCAGGCTGGGGCGGAACATCTCGATGCTTTTTGGGGCGACCATACCCTTGACCAGTGCCTTGGCGCTAAGGGACAGGGAAAGTTCGGGAACGCTGGCGACAATGGCATCGTCCTCGCCCAACACGCGCACATTTAGGACCCTGATATCGAGGGTTCTTTCCCAGCCGGCCCAGGTCAGAATGGTGTCATCAAGGCGAATGCGTAAAGAATTGTGGAATGTCGCCAGGGTGCTTTCGATATAGGGTGTCAGGAAAGCAAGCGAGATCGGCCCGCTGGAAAGTTTCCAGGCCGAAAAGACCATCATAATGGCCAAGCCGGCGCCCAGCCCACCCAACAGGTGAACGGTGCCGCGCAGAAGTCGCCGGAACAATCCGTTCGTCATACTTTAAGCCGTTATTTTTATACGGTTAGCCATCTTGCCGGTCTATCAGATTGCTGCAAACAAAGGGTTAACGTCTTTTAAGGGCGATAGCGCTTATTCAGTGTAGCCGAAATCACCGATAAAGGGTTCCAGCGGCTCATAGGTCGGCTCAAGATGTTGCCGGTATTTTAACCACCTTCCGACAGCGTGAGTATACATCGGAATGGTCATGTCGCGAAAGCCGGGTGTGGTGATTGGCCTGGCCAGAATGCCATCGCGGTATTGTTTGATGTCGTCGGACCAGGGAATGTCGATGAAATCAAGCACACGCCGGGAACAAGCCTCGAAATCACGAGTCAGGTCTTCGTACCTGAATTCAATCCATGGCAGCGCCATATTCTGGCGGCAATGCAGCCAATATTCCATGACCAATTCATAAAGCTGAACGCTGGACTGTAGCTCGTTGAAATTTGTCATCGCATCATCAGGTTGAAAACCCTGCATGAAACAACTCAGGCAAACATCTCTGGGGTCACGCAAGGCGGTTATGATTTTGGCATTGGGTAGAAGTCTGTTGATGAGCCCCATCTCGGCGATATTAAGGGGTGTCTTGTCGATCATCACCCGCCCATCAAGAGGCTCGCCGATAATGTCGTGGGCGAAATCGGCGAACAAACCCTGCCATTTTTTAATATCCCCGGGCTTTGCGGTGCCCAGACATTCAGGATAATTTCCTTGTTGATGAAGATAATTTCTGAGCCTTTCCAAAGGTGAGGCTTCGCCGGTGCTGACGACCCCCGGATGGGTGCGCAGTATCTGTTCCATAAGAGTGGTGCCAGAGCGGGGAAAGCCAACAAGGAAAACCGGTGCCAGCGTGTCCTCGTCTGTCGAATCCTCCCAGAGCTTCAGGTTTTCCGCTGTGAACCAGTTTCTGTCCCGGGCCACGCGGGAGCGATAGCGGGCCGGGTCTGAACCTTCCAATGGCTGCAGAGTATTGGCCTTTGTAAAAATATCAAAAGCTTCATCGGGTTGACCGGATCTGTCGAGAAGATGTCCCAGTTCAAAAAGGATTTGAGAGTGAATGCCGGGCTTTAAATTTGTTTTCAAAAGGCCGCGTAAACTGTTGGCTGCCTGCGCTTCCCGGCCCGTGCGACGCTCAATACGCGAAGTAATCAGTTTTCCGCGGGCGTTGACAGGTCCCGTCGCTTCGAGCTTGAACACCAGTTCTGACGCTTCGGCCAGCAGACTCATGTGTTCCAGGCACTGAAGAAGGTTGGTCAACACTCTGGCATTATCGGGGGCCAAAGTAGCGGCGCGGCGCAACGGTTCCAGTGCTTCCTCATAAAGGAAGTCGGTCATGAGCAGGACGGCAATATTATTCAGGGCGTCCACATTGTCGGGCTCGGATTCAAGTGTTTCGACAAAACAGTCTTCGGCTTCCCGATTTTTCCCCATGGTGCGAAAGGCTTCGCCTAAATTGTGACGGGCCTGTGTAAAACCCGGGTCAATTCGAATGGCCATCTGATACGCTTCGACAGCTTCCTGATTGCGCCCGGTTTCCCTTAACAGGGCGCCCAGTGTGTTGTGATATTTGGGGTTGGTGTCATCTCGCCTGATCGCCTGGGCGATGAAGACTTCGGCCTCCTGATGGTGATCCTTGGCCAGTTCGATGATTCCCAACAAGTGGTTGAGTTCGGCGTTCCCGGGGTTCTCCTCGAACAGTTCCCGGTAAACCGGTTCAGCCAGATCGGGTCGTCCAGCCCGGTGTTGGTCAAGGGCCTCGTTTAGCCTGAGGTCGAAATTTTTAGTCATCGGTCCATTCTTCTGCAATTATCTTCACACGTTTACTTGGTATAATCGCTCAGCCATCCCGTTAATAGTTTTCTGTGCCCCATGACATTCTTTTTCACCAACGCCGAGAACAATAATTCCGCCACTGCTGCGGACCCTGAACGCGCTGCCTTGGGGCTGGAACGCTGGCGCGACGCTTTAGGGGCTTGTGACGACGCGGACACGCGCGCCCTCGCCGAAGCCATCCTTGCCGATGCCGGGGCGCTGCGAATGCTTGAAGCGGTCTTTGGCAACAGTCCTTACCTGACCCAAAGTCTTGTTTCGGATCTGGTTTTTTCCTGCACATTATTCAGGCAAGGACCTGAACGGGTGATGAAGCAGGTTCTGAAAAGCGTGACAGGGACGCATACCTCCATTGCCGCAACCGCAGAAGGGACAGCAGAACTGGCCAGGGTTTTGCGTCAAGCCAAGCGCCGGGCATCGTTGGCGATTGCCCTGGCCGATATTTCCGGCCTTTGGCAGTTGCAACACGTGACCGGGGCCCTCTCGGATCTTGCCGAAGCCTCGATTTCAGCCGCTTCGGCGCATTTACTTCGCCTCGCCGCCAGTCAGGGCTCGCTTGTCCTTGAGAACCCGGCAGACCCTGAGAGCGGCTCGGGATTGGTTATCCTCGGCATGGGCAAGTTAGGGGCGCGGGAGTTAAATTATTCCAGCGATATCGACCTGATTATTCTTTATGACCCGGAGCGCCTTAAAACCGAAAATCCAGAAGGACTGCAAAACAACTTCGTGCGCTTCGCCCGCGGCCTTGTCAAATTGCTGGAGGAGAGAACCGCCGACGGCTATGTCTTCCGCACCGACCTTCGCCTGCGCCCCGACCCCGGTGCGACGCCGCTCGCCCTTTCGGTTCTGGCCGCCGAAAATTATTATGAAAGCATTGGCCAGAACTGGGAACGGGCGGCCATGATCAAGGCCCGCCCCGTCGGTGGAGACCGCGAGGCCGGGGACGCTTTCCTGAAATGGCTGACGCCGTTTATCTGGCGTAAGAATCTCGATTTTGCCGCCATTGACGATATCCATTCGATCAAGCGCCAGATTAACGCCCACCGCGGCGGCGAAGCCATTAGCGTTGCCGGTCATAACGTCAAGTTAGGGCGGGGCGGTATTCGCGAGATTGAATTTTTCGCCCAGACCCAGCAATTGATCTGGGGTGGCCGGCAACCGGAGTTGCGCCCGGCCCCGACAGAAGAGAGTCTTGCCGCCTTGGCCCGCTGTGGCCAAATAGAGAAAACGGTTTGTGATGATATGATCACTGCCTATCGGTACTTGCGTCGGGTTGAGCATCGCCTGCAAATGATCGACGATGAGCAAACCCATTCCTTGCCAGTAGACGAACCCGGAATTGCCGCCGTCGCCGCTTTTCTTGGCTGTGCCGATGTGGCTGCCTTTGCCGACCAACTGACGGGCCACCTGAAAACCGTCGAGACCCATTACGGGGCGCTTTTCGAGGATGCCCCATCGCTAAGCGCCGATGATGCCGTTTCGGGAAATCTGGTCTTTACCGGTGGCGACAGCGACCCCGAAACGATCAACACCATCGCCGGTCTCGGTTTCGCCAATGCGGATATCGTCGATACAACGGTGCGCGGATGGCATCACGGGCGCTACCGGTGTATGCGCAGTGCCCGTTCGCGTGAATTGTTGACAGAATTGTTCCCGGTGCTGCTTAAAGCCATCGCCACCACACCCGACCCGGACACGACGTTTCTGAAGTTTGATGAATTCCTGTCCGGGCTGCCATCGGGGGTGCAGTTGTTTTCCATGTTCTATTCAAACCCTGGCCTGCTTGATCTGGTTGCTGAAATTATGGGTGGTGCGCCAAGGCTGGCCGAACATTTAAGCCGCAGGCCGCAGGTCCTGGAAAGTGTTTTGACCCCGGGATTTTTCGATAATCCACCATCGAAGGATGAGATGACCAGTGAACTGGAGCGCATTCTGGAGCGTTCGGACAATCTGGAGGATGTTCTTGTCGCAACCCGGCGCTGGGCCAATGACAGGCGTTTTCAGGTGGGTGTCTTGAGCCTGCTTTTGAAACGTGATCAGGATGCCTGCGCGCAATCCTTGTCGGATATCGCCGATACTTCTATCACGGCCCTTTTTGGAAAAGTCGAAGAGGAAATGGCGGCCCAGCATGGCCACATCACCGGCGCGGCCATGGCGATTTTGGCTATGGGCAAATTGGGTAGCCGCGAAATGACACCGGAATCCGATCTTGATCTGGTTTTTGTCTATGATGTGCCGCCGGGTGTTACGGCATCTGACGGACCCAAATCGCTCACACCGGGGCATTACTTCGCACGTTTAAGCCAGCGCCTGATCAACGCCATAACCGCCCAGACAAGCGAGGGTGACCTTTACGAAGTGGACATGCGTCTGCGTCCATCGGGCACGGCCGGCCCTATAGCCTCAAGCATCGACTCCTTTAGTCAATACAATGACGAAGCCGCCTGGACGTGGGAACAGATGGCACTGACCCGGTGCCGGATCATCAGTGCCTGGGGGGGGCTGGAAGAAAAAATTGCCACCATTATCGAAGCGACGCTGACCCGCCGTCGCGACCCTGAGGCACTGCTTGTGGATATAGCCGGGATGCGGGAGCGGATGCTGCAAAGCCACCGCACGGATTTTATCTGGGATGTTAAACATATTCGTGGTGGCCTCGTCGATGTGGAATTTATCGCCCAGTATCTGCAATTGCGCCACGCCCATGATCACCCCGACGTTCTCGCCCGCGATACCAGGACGGCCCTGAAAAATATGGCGGACAAAGGTTTACTCGATGCCGATGCCTGCGCTGACCTGACACAGGGGCTTGATCTGTGGAAAGACTTGCAGGGCATGTTACGGTTGACCATCCCGCGCCAGTTACGTCAACGCCGCGACCACGATATCCCCGAAAGTCTGCTTGAAAAGCTGGCTCAAATTGGCGGGGCAACTGATGCCAGCGCCTTAAAGGCCAAGATGGAAGAGACGGCGGCAAAGGTCTTGGCTCACTTCAACACCATTATCACCGACCCGGCTGAACGATTGAAAAATAAAAAAGATGTTAATCGATGACCATAAACCCCGGAGACAAGGCCCCTGATTTTGATCTGCCAATAGATGGCGGCGATTCGTTATCGTTGAAGGAACTCTCTGGCCAGATTGTGGTGCTGTATTTCTATCCGAAGGACAGCACCCCGGGGTGCACGAACGAGGCCAGGGATTTTCGCGATCTACATTCCAAATTCAGGAAAGCGGGCGCGGTTGTCCTTGGTGCATCAAAGGACAGTGTTAAGCGACATGATAACTTCAAAGCCAAAAACGAATTGCCGTTTTCTCTTCTATCGGATGAAGAAGGGACCCTGTGCACAGCTTACGGCGTGTGGATCCTGAAAAAGCTTTACGGGCGGGAATATATGGGAATCGAGCGAGCAACATTTCTAATCGATGCTCAGGGTGTCGTCAGGAATGTTTGGCACAAAGTCAAGGTCAAGGGGCACGCCGAACAGGTGCTTGAGGCCGTGAAGGCATTATAATCGTTTAGTCATAACGTTCGTCATGGTTATAATGGGTCAAATATAATGCTACGGCAGTTGGGCAGGGATTTCACCAATGAGTGATGAAGAAGAAGAATTAGAGGAAGACGAAGACGGTGAAGAAGAGGATGAAGAAGAAGGATCGGGCGGC
>Ga0233429_1005838_pt1 | contig 10031 bp, 8 predicted proteins | sample SI_118_April2016_3_FD_179879 | JGI IMG/M metagenome (GOLD analysis project Ga0233429, IMG submission 179879) | Seawater microbial communities from Saanich Inlet, British Columbia, Canada - SI_118_April2016_135_MG | ecosystem: Environmental > Aquatic > Marine > Inlet | place: Canada: British... | reverse complement strand
AGAACTACCATTTATAAATCTTTCCACCTTAGTTACTCGTAAGTGACAAAGACTTAACTACATAAGGGCCCTCTAAGGTATAGCCAAGTTTGTAATAATACTCTCTAACACCAATGCCAGAGATAACAATTATCTTATTTTTATTGTGTTCTTTACAAATGTTTTCTGCTTGGGCCATTAACTTCTTTCCCCATCCCTTGTGTTGGACATCTCCAGACTTACCAATGCCAGCAGAAGTTCCGTAAACGTGTAATTCTCGAACAATAGCAGAATCTTTAGTAATTTCTTCTCTTAATGATTCAGAAGGAAATCTTAGCCTTAAGAAACCAATAAGAAGATCATTCTTAACATCTTCAACAGAAATAAAAAATTCTTTACCATTAGAAGCACCATATTCCTTAACTTTAATTTCTACAGAGTCCCAATCAATTTCTTTTCCTTTTGGTTCTCTACATCTAATACATCTACAAGCAGGATTATATTTTTGGAATAAATATTGCCTTAAGTTAGTCATCTCAACACCCGCAGCAATTTGATAAGTAGGAATGTCTCTTTGGATTCTCATAATTCTACAATACTCTGGAATAAATGGTTTGAATTCTGCAATTAATTTAGCTGCTTGATCTGCGTTTAGGGGAGTAAACTTACCCTCTTCAAACTCTTGAAATAATTTTGTTCCTTTAGTAACCATACAAGGATATAATTTTAACATGTCTGGGCAATAATCAGGATCAGAAAATAATTGTTTCATACCTTCTAAATCTTTATCATAATCAATTCCTGGAAGTCCAGGCATATGATGGCCAGCTACTTTAAATCCTAAATCTTTCAAAGTTTGAATTGATTTCTTTGTATCTTTTGTAGAATGTCCTCTTTGAATTCTTTCTAAAGCAGCATCGTAAACAGATTGAATTCCTAATTCTACTCGAGTACAGCCCAACTTTAACATTTGGTTACCTTGTTCTAATAATCCATAATCAGGTCGAGTTTCAATACACAAAGCCACGCACTTAACTTTAGAAGACTCATTGTTAGTTTGTTCTTCTAATAATTCACAATCTCCTTTTAACTCAAATAGTTTCTTCTGAATTCTTTCTGTTCTTTCTGGATCTCCTAAATTTTCCACAGGCAGTTCAAAAAATTCTTTAAATTTAAGATAATCAAACTCTTCATTAGAATAAAACATTTTAGAAAAGTCGTTCATTGCTTTAAATGCATATTTGATGTATTCATCTTGATATTCAATAGGATAGCTGGGAAATGTCCCACCCATAATAATCAGTTCAATCTTTTCACAACTATGTCCCAGAATAACATATTGTTCAAGTCTATTAAACACTTGCAAATAAGAGTCATACTTGTTTCTAATTCCCCTCATAGTAGCTGGTTCTCTTCCAGTATATGATTGGGGAACATCGCCAAATTCTGATTCTAAGCCGCCAGGACACATAGTACACTTTCCATGTGGACATTTCATTGGCTTGGTCATAATTGCAACAGGAGAAACTCCAGAAATGGTTCTAGTGGGCTTGGTAATTAACTTTGATTTTAAATTAGTAATTTCTTTCTCATCTGCGTTTAATAGAATTTGAATATTAGTTGGAATGTATTTTAATTTATGCTTCATGGACAAATCTCTTTTTAATTTGGCCCATTGACTAGCATTGGGGGTAGATTTCTTCAGTTCTGAGATTATTTCTTGGTAAAAGTCCATTTTTAGTTAACTTTGAAGTGTTTTTATTAAAGTTTCTGGCAAGAATTCACTATTGCATAAAAGTAACAAGGTCAAAAAATTTATAAAGAAATCAACATTTTAATATATATAACAATTAATTTTACAATAGAGGATACAAAAAATGACTGAAGATTATAAAGTAAGAAAACTTATTGATTTAGCAACTGATGCTCCAGCATTAAAATTTGATGCAGGAAAAGATTATGCACACATGTTAAGATTTGCAGACAGAGAAAACGTTGCCAATGTCGTTAATTGGTTACAACAAGGAAGGCTAGAAGTTTACTTAACAGCAGGAGTTCTAGACACCAATCTTCGAGGTGAAGGAAGACAATATGGTGATGTTGATTTATTAGCAGTTGGCAGATTAGATCAAATTGGCGAAGTTGGAGAACAATTACATTGTGCTAGTAGTGAAGAGGCAAAAGATTTCTTTAGAACAGATAAGTTAGTTGGGACTGAAACAAGATTACCTTTTGAGCATGGTTAAACTAGATTTGGAGTAACAAATACTTATGAATGGCGAGAACCAGTAGAAGGTGAAACACGTTTAGTTTCATTATATCTTTCATTACAACCAACGGACAGATGGGGTATTAAAGCTGTTGCTCCCTTGTGGAAAGGTTTATTCTCTTCTGAAATAGATTTAGTTTTAGCTACTCATGAACAAGTAGATGAAGGAATTATAGACGCTAAAGGTCAAAAGCACATAATTGGTCCAATAGATCTACGGTATGACGCTTTGGATGGATTTATGGATGGTAAAAAACCAGGTAGTCCAGACGACGAATAAGTAATTGCGTGGGAATATCTACCGATATCTTTATAAACCAACTATTAAATTTAAAGCAGAATAGTAACAGAAATCAAAATTTCTGGGACTCTCTTCAATTATAGGTAAATCAGATGGTAACAAGAATAGGAACAAAGCAAAGGAAAACAAGACATAAGCTTACACAACATTACAGAAATAAAGGTAAGGTCCCTTTAAGTCAATACTTTAAAATTCTTAAAGAAGGAGACAAAGTTGCTTTGGTAATAAACCCAAACATCCAAGAAGGCAGATTTTTTCCTAGATTCCACGGAATACATGGAACAGTAATGGGAAAGAAAGGATTTTGTTATAATATTCAAATTAAAGATGGCGGTAAACAAAAAACATTATTTGTCCATCCAATGCATTTAAGGAAGTCAGAAACGACAAAACCTGTAAAACAGATTTAAGGTAACTAAAATGGTAAACCCCCAATTTATTGAACAGAAATCAATTTCTTTGTTAGAAGCTAAAGAAGCAATAGAATCTATTGAAAAAAGAGATAAAGAATTAAATTACTTGTCTAATAAAACCAAGGAATACTTAGACCAATTTGTTAATCTTAATAGAGCAAGAAAGAATGAATTAGAAAAAAAGTTACAAGATCTTGATCTAACTAGGTTAAAAGAAGAACATATTGCTAAAATCTGCGATTTTCTACCCCAAACAGTTGACGAGCTGAAAGTTGTATTACAAGCATACCCATTAAGTATGCCAAAAAAAGACCATGAAGAAATCGTTAAAACTGTTAAGGCATTCATTACTCAATAAAAGCGAGCTTACGTTTTTAAAGCGTAATTTTTATTAACTCTGAAATATTTATAATACAAAAGTAACTAAAATGAACCCAACTGAAAAACCTCAAACTAGGGAAGAGAACGCGATTGTGTTAGATTACCTAGAACATGGGTATCCTTTTGAACAAGGAACCATGAAGACGCCTATAGTGCAAGCTTTAGGTTTAACACATCTAACTATCATGGAATTAATCCCTAAGAAAGGAGTTCATTTACAACCTTATCAAGAGATTTACATTGGAGAAGGTAAAAGAGAAGAAATCCACCACATTAAAGGAAAAATTCCAATGGAAAAGTTAACTTCTACTGCTAGAAATGAGTTAAAACACGTTATTGAAGAACTAATAACTAAAGATGAAACTCGGTTCATTAAATTCTTTAACAGTGCTCAACCTTTAACAATGAGGATGCATCAGTTGGAATTACTTCCAGGACTAGGAAAGAAACACATGTGGGAAGTTATCCTAGCTAGAAAAGCTAAGCCTTTTGAAAGTTTTGAAGACATAAAAGCAAGAGTAAAGTTAATTCCAGATCCAAAAGGAATGATTATTAAAAGAATTCTTGCTGAGTTAGAAGGAAAAGAAAAGTATAAGTTATTTGTAGCCTAGTTCAAGTATCTTCTCAGCCAAAGTATTGGGCAAATACCAATCAGGGAATATTAATTCTGGATCTTTCTCAAATCTTCTTCTTGTTTCTGTTTCATCACCAAATCGTTTAGGAGAAACAATTACTGAAGGCAGACTCATCATAACTCCATCTGGGCAAAAATAAATGTCGCTATGATCAAGAGTATAATCTCGAAAATGCTGTTCAACTAAAGAAACAATTCCAGCCCGACCAATATTTAATCGATCTTCTGGAGGTAATGCCACATGTGTTTGTCCCCTAAATCTTTCAATTGCGTAACCTTCAGATTCTATTCCGGGGATAAGACGAGGATTAATTCCAGGCGTATTACAGTCTCTAATATCCATTAAGAGATCTTGAACTTTAAGATATATAAAAATATAGGCACAAAAATAAAATAATGACGCTAGAAACCGTGCAGAAAACAACGATTTTCTGTGGTTTTAGAATCCATAGGGGATTCTAGAAACCTTTATAAATAACCCCAAATTCTAGCTTAAACATGGCTAAATTAAGAAAGTTTGCAGCATATCACCGTTTGGAAAGACCATACACTAGAATTAGTAAGTTTACTAAAAAGAATTATGTTCGTGGTGGATTCCCACACATGAAGGTTATTAAGTTTGATATGGGCGACCCAAGAAAAGAGTATGATACTGTTATCAAACTAAATTCTGGAACAGCTATGAATTTTAGACATAATGCATTAGAATCTGCAAGAATGACGTCTAACAGATTACTTGAAAAAACTATTGGTAAAGATTATCATTTAAGAATCAAAGTTTATCCATTTCATGTTTTAAGAGAAAACCCATTAGCTTCTGGTGCTGGTGCAGATAGAATGAGCACGGGTATGAAGAAATCTTACGGAAAGTCCATTAGCTGTGCTGCTAGAGTTAAAGAAGGACAAACAGTAATGGAATTAAGAATTAACAAAGGAAATATTAAATTAGGTAGGCTTGCATTAGAAAGAGCAGCTAAAAAGTTTCCTTGTACTTGTAAAGTTAGAGTTCAATAAAAGAGAAATCCTCCAGATTTCTGGTCATTCCTTACGGAATAGAATCTTATTTTTCTAATTTCTGTTTTAATCTTGCTAACTTCTCTTCAACATCTTGTAATTCATTCTTTGGTAAAGGATTCTTACCTTCAGTTTTCTTAGATATTCTAATAACTTCTTCTTGGGCTTTTCTTTCTACTGCTAATTTCTCTGGAGATTTAACCTTCTTCTTAGGAAAGATCTTTCTAAGTAACAATCCTGGATCTCTAGTACTGTTTGCTAAGGTACTCGTTACCTTGTTCAATTCACGATCTAAGAACTTATTTCCATAAGGTTTCTTTCTGTCTGGTATTCTTGTAATAACCTTAATATTTTTTGGGATGCGTTTGCCTGGTTGAGTTAACTCATTCTTAACAAAGTCTAATTCTTTGCTTAATTTAATGTTTTCTTCTGAAGCCTTTATTACAAGTGGTTTTCTTGCAGGATAACCATGTAATTTAGCATCAACTTTTCTTAAGCCCCTTTGCAGAACTAATTCTTTAATTCCATACTTATTAACTTTAAGTTTCTGCTTAACTTCTTTCTTAATTTCTGGTTGAGATAATTTTTGTTCTAATTGTAATAGTTTTTGATTAACAATATCATATTCATCTTTTAATGAAGGTTGATCCATTTTTACTTTCTTATGCTTGCCTTTTTGGATAACAATTGGTCCCTCTCCATCTTTGGTTATTCTTTCTTCAGGAAAGAGCTTCTGGATTACCGTACTCTTTCTAATTTTTCTTCTTTTGTTAATCAAACTAATTACTTTTATGATTACTAATATCAAAAGTACAAACAATACAAAAGATACACCGTAAGTCAAATAGATATCAAACTCAGGCACTAAGGCAATTGCCCCACCAAATAAAGGAAGGTCTTCATTAATTGCTTTCTCTCCACTCAAAACCGACTCTTCAGTTACTTCTTCTGATGTTCCTCCTATTTCTTTTGGAGCTTCTTTTACTTCTTCTGGGACTTCTTCAGTAGGACATATCCCACAATCACCAGGACAACTATCACAGGTTTCTCCACCAGCACATACAGTATCTCCACAAACCACACTACTACCACCACCGCCGCCACCAGAAGAACCTCCCGTAGGTGTTTCAACAGCCACAGCATAATTTTGGGCAATGGTTCTGTTTACATCTGCCCAGTTTGATTCAGAAAGATTATCATAAGACAAACAGTTCCAAGTATAAGTTCCAACACCAAGTTCTAAAGTCCAATTACTACTATTAGAAGTTCCCGTAATGTTTGTAGTTTGATTTAATGCAAAGTTATTGTTAGCATTATCAGTTAAGTATAATGAAATATTTTGCAAGTCTGTTAAGTCCGTAGCATTACATTCAAAGGTAACGTTAATAATTACAGCAGAGTCATTAGTATAACTAGCTGCAGGAGAAACTAATTCAACAATTGGATATTGGGTAACGTTAACCCAATATGTTTCTGAACTTGCAGAATAGTTCTGTGTTGATTGATACAAACAAGTGATGTTGTATAACCCTTCAGAACTGAAAGTAGTAGAGTTTCCTAAAGGAGAAGTTCCTGAATTAATTAACGTGCCGTTATTGTACAAGTAGACATCACTTTCTCCAGTTATTAAAGTACAGTTCAAATCAATTGTTGATCCAGCAGCCAGAGAAATATTACTCTCTGAATTATTTATGGTTGTGTTTACTTCTGATGATGTTTGAGCAACTGTAAAAATTTCTTCATCATAATAACTAGAGTAATTACTTTGATCTGTCCTTACAACAGTAAAATTATAACTTCCTACTGCCAAAGATTGCACAGAATTATTAGTTGTAGAGGTTCCGTTCCGATACAGAATAAATGCAGAAGTACAATTAGTATATGCTTGGAAAGCAGCTGGATAAGTGAGTGGAGATGTTTCATTAAATCCAACATCACAATTCTCTATGTTTTGTGCAATTGTAAAGTTCCATTGATCTGTAACGTTCCATTGGTTAGTTGAATCATTAGCATAAGACTTCCAATAATGTGTTCCTGCAGATAAGATAGTGGAGTAATTGTAAATTGTTGAAGTGAGGCTATTCATGCTATAATTTGTAGCAATGCCAGAATAATTAGATTCTAAATAAACTGTACTAACAGAATTATCATCTTGCCAAGTTACGTTGAAGTAAGATTCGGTTGAAGAGGAGTAAGTTGCTACAATACTAGTTGTGTTAATACTCCAGTAAGGATAATTATCAGAGGTATAATTCAAAGTGATAGTTCTGTTCTCTGCCCAATCTGTTTGAGAAGAGTTATCATAAGCTAGGCAATTCCAGGTGTAATTTCCAGTTGTTAAATTTAATGACCAAGAAGTGCTGTTAGAAATTCCAGTAATGCTCGTAGTTTGATTTAACACAAACGATTGATTAGTTGAGTTTGTTAAGTACAATGAAATATTCACCAATTGATAATCATCTGTGGCATTACAAGAAAAGTTAATACTAGTAGTTGCAGCAGAATCATTTATGTAATTAACTGCTGGAGAGATTAAAGAAGTACTGGGAGAATTATCAACCATAGAATCTTGAGTACTATAATTACTAAAAGAAGAGACTTGTGCAATTAAAGTTCCAGTTGTGTTATCATAAGAGGTGATATTACACAAAGCAGAATTATCATCACACCTAACCTCATTCTTTAAAAGATAAGGTTGAATAGAATAATTCAAACTATAGAAAGTTATTTGTGCCGAACCATTTAGACTAAGAGCACTAGAATTATCTATTAACCCTATTGTATTATTCTCTAAGAAAATAGTTTGTCCCAAGATTAAAGGAATTGTGGTAGTGATGTTATCTGTAGTCCAATTAATCATTCCATAAATATTCTCATAAGTGAGAGAATTATTATAATCGGAGGAGGAAGTGATCTCATAATTTAATGGAGAGATGATAGTATTGTTTATCAAAACATTGTCTCCCCCATCTAAAGAAACGGCCACATCATTTGAGGAAATATTTATGGTATTATCAATGAATCTCATATCGCCAGTACAACTAATTGGTCCATCAATTTGATTACTAGTAAAATTATTGTGGTGGCTTTCTGAATTCCCCATGTGGATAGAATTTTGGATATAATTGTCCTCAATGATACAATATGATCCAGAACCAATTTCCATTCCATAAATTCCTGCGTAAAGAGAATTATTTTTAATGAACAAGTTATTGGAATAAGAAATGCTAATAGGAGAAGGATCACCACAGGCGTAAAATGGAATGACTCCACAACTAGCATTCACCACATTGTTAGATATGTTTGTACCGGTAGAAGTTATAATTCCAATCCCAGGAGTATCTCCCAAATAATATCTCACATTGTTAGAATAAACATTTTCTTCATTACTATACGCCAAGATAATCGAACTTAACAAATTCCCATTATAAGTATTATTAGAGGAATAACTAGAGTATATACTATCTGCCTTAGGATTATAAAAAGAACTATTTAAGATGTAAGAATTATTAACTCTAAAAAAATCAATTCCATCTGAAGCAACTGTAATATTAGAATATGTAACATTATCACACCAAGCGCAAATGATTTGACCGTATGTTGTAGAAGCATTTACATTACTTAAAACAATTTCATTGCTAGCAGAAAAATTATACAATAATGACAAACCATCAACGGTGTTGTCAATTCCAATGGTGTGGTTAAAATGTTCAATTAAAGTTCCCTCAATGTATAAGGAGAAGTCCTCCGTAGAGTTAATACTATTGTTATAAAAAGTATAATTAATTCCATCTTCAATATACACACCATGAGCATTCTGAGAATAAATAAAGTTTCCATCTAAACTGATGTCATTACTGTCTGTAAACTCAATCCCCGGAGAAGTAGAAGTGCCATTACCAGAAATAGTATTGTTAATTAGATAAAAGTTATTAACATCATTTAGATTTAATGCCTCACCATTATTGCTTTCAGAAAATAAAGTGTTGTTTATTAAAGAAACATTTTGAGAAGATTCTATTTCTAAAGCAGGGGACTCTTGGCTATAAGACTTAATGTTGCCATAAATAATATTGTTCTGAATAATAGAGTGACTACAGTTATCACAATAAACACTAGGAGAATAAAAACTAAGATTATTATATACTTGATTATTAGTAAAGGTTAGCCCACTAACGTTAGTGAAAGATATGCCATTACCCACATATTCACTTGCATTCTCTCCCTGGATTAATATACAATTACTAATATTTAAACTATTGATATTTTCTGCACTAATAACATAAGACAAATTATCTCCTGCATCTAATCCAGAATAAACAAAATATCCATTACAATCTATGATTACATTAGAGCTATTAATATTAAAACAAGTTCCTGTTGAAGTTACGTTTGTAATAAGAGTAATATTTCCATTAACTAATCCGCAGCTAGTAGAGTTTGCTATTGTTGTGCTTTCCACTGCTGCTTCTGCCAATACAGTTAAATTTCCAGAACAAACTTCTAGGCCATCTTCAGTTCCATCATTTGGTGTAACACAAGTACTCCAATTCTCACCAAGAGAAGTTTCTTGTGAAACTATTAAATCAGTTCTGTTATTGTAAAGAGCAGAGATTTGTTCTGCAGATAATGAATGATTGTAAATCTTAAATTCATCAACAGTTCCATCAAAGTTTATGTTATTGTATTTTCTAGTTCCAATGGACAAAGTATCTTTAGTGGGGGTTGCATTATTTCCACTGACTCCTTCTTCTTGGCCATTAATGTAAATAGACTGATTAGTGGCATTTTGCACGGCAACAATGTGGTACCATTGTCCAACAACCGGAAGTGTTGTAGAACTTACTTCTCTCCATTGACTAGAATAATAAACAGCAAAAGTAATATTCCCCGTATTAAAATCAGAGTTATCAATTCCTAAAATAAGATCATCATTAGTAAAAGGAGTATTCAAAGACAAGATTGGTTGTTGTCCAGTATTATCATTAAACTTAGCCCAAACTTCAATAGCATAATTAACGTGATTTAAATTGATGTTAC
>Ga0233429_1005834_pt1 | contig 10035 bp, 4 predicted proteins | sample SI_118_April2016_3_FD_179879 | JGI IMG/M metagenome (GOLD analysis project Ga0233429, IMG submission 179879) | Seawater microbial communities from Saanich Inlet, British Columbia, Canada - SI_118_April2016_135_MG | ecosystem: Environmental > Aquatic > Marine > Inlet | place: Canada: British... | reverse complement strand
GCACCATCGCTGTCTCCGTTGATCCGGATGCCGATGCACCGACGCTGAATGTGGCCGATGTCTCCGGTCTTGAAGACAGCGCCATTGCCCTGAATATCACAACGGGCGTCACTGATGACAGTGAAGCCATTACCAGTCTTGTTATTGACGGTATTCCGGAAGGCGCGATCCTGACCTCTGGTACGGATACCTACACAGCACCAGCAGGCGGTGGCTCTGTTGACATTTCTGGTTGGGATCTATCCGCCCTGAACATAACTCCATCTGATGATTCGGATGTGGATTTTGCCCTGACGGTGACTTCGACCTCAAGCGATGGTTCAGATACAGCCACGACCTCCGGCACCATTCAAGTTTCGGTGGCTGCCGATGCGGATACACCAACACTTGATCTTTCTGCAACGACCGTCTCCGGTGTTGAGGATACGGTGATTGACCTGCCGGATATCACGTCTGGTTTGACCGATACAGACGGTTCGGAAAGTCTGAGCTTGAGTATTAGCGGCATCCCGGAAGGTGCGACGCTGACATCTGGCACGGATACCTATACTGCTCCGGCAGGTGGTGGCACTGTAGATGTGACAGGTTGGGATTTGACCACCCTGCAGATCACACCACCAGTGGATTCGGAAGCTGATATTCCGTTGACCGTAACGGCGACTTCAACCGAAACCGACGGAAGTGATACGGCTTCGACCTTTGGCAATATTGTCGTATCGATCGATCCGGAAGCTGAGCCACCAGTTCTGACATTGGGTGATTCTGAAGGCGCGGAAGATAGCGCCATAGCCCTGAATGTATCTGCAGCCGGTGTAGGCGTGGCTCTTGCCATCGGCGGCATTCCTGCAGGGGCGACCCTGACATCTGGTACGGATAGCTACACTGCCCCTGAAGGTGGCGGCTCGGTTGATATCACTGGTTGGGACTTGTCCAACCTGACGATTACGCCTCCGGAACACTCGGATGATGATTTTAATCTGGTTGTTACAGCCACAAACGACGACGGCACAACAAATGATAGCTTGTTTGTCGATGTCTCAGGTGTTGCTGACGCCGCGACTGTAACGGCTGTTGATGTATCGGGTGATCAAGGGACATCATTTGACCTGGATATTACTTCTGCTTTCGTTGATATGGATGAATCAGAAAGCATGACTGTTGAAATCAGCGGTGTGCCGGATGGCGCAACCCTGAGTGCCGGTACATCTTCGGATGCAGGTGATGGGACCACGACATGGACCCTGACCCAGGATCAGTTGGAAAACCTGCAAATCACTCTGGATGCAAGTTCCGGCGAAGAAGGTGGTGAAGGCGGAGAAGGTGGAGAAGGCGGAGAAGGCGGAGAAGGCGGCGAGGGCGACATCGATATGGCTGACTTCACCCTGACCGTTACCGCAACCACCTCCGAGGACGGTACCGAGGCTACGTCAACAACCTCCTTCGTTGTTGATGTTACAGACAATGGTGTTCAACCAATTTCGGGCACAGAAGGTGATGACAATCTGACCGGAACATCCGGTGACGATAGCATCGATGCCCTTGGTGGCAACGACATGATCTACGGCGGTGATGGTGACGACACCCTGTCCGGCGGCACAGGCTCGGATTACTTGTCGGGTGGAGATGATGACGATGAACTGAACTACTCTGCAGATGGTACCTGGACCAGCAGTGCAGCGGCGTACAACGTTGAAACCGAGGAAGTCGTTAATCTGGATGGCTATAACAAGTCTGAAGATGTATTTGATGGCGGCTCCGGAACTGACGTTCTCAGTCTGTCTGTCGGCGATGACGCAATCTTCCTGGATGACCGCTACAGCGTCTTCCCGGATGGCGAGGGCGCGCAAATTGTTAATGTAGAGACCATCAACGCTGGCGCTGGAAACGACCTGGTCGATTTGACCAGCAATATCTACGCCTACGGAGACGTTACAATAAATGGCGAAGATGGTGACGATATCATCTGGTCGGGTGCTGGAGACGATACCCTGTCTGGTGGTGATGGCAATGACATGCTGTATGGCGGTGCTGGTGATGATGATCTGTCTGGTGGTGCCGGTGATGACACACTGTTTGGTGGTACCGGGTATAACGAAATCGATGGCGGAAGTGGAATCGATACCGTCGATTATTCTGCTAGTGGTGTTGCAGTCAAAGTGAAGTTGAACGACGACTACGGAGAAGATCGAAATGGTTCATCCTTCTATGACGATCTGGATGACATCGAAAATGTCACAGGTTCGGCATTTGACGATTACATCAAGGGTGATGGAAATGACAATACTCTGACCGGTGGTGATGGCGACGACACGCTGAAAGGTGAAAGTGGTGCCGATATCCTCTTTGGCGGAGATGGTGCTGATACCCTCAAAGGCGGGTCGGGCGCAGATCAATTGTATGGCGGCGCTGGCAATGACACGATCAGAGGCGATAGTGGAGATGACTTCATTTATGGCGGCGCTGGCGATGACAACATCAATGGCGGCGATGGCAATGATTACATCGTCGGTGGTAGTGGTGCAGACACACTGAAGGGTGGGAAGGGTGACGATACTTTCCGCTTTGAATCACTGGATGATCTTGGTGACACCATCACAGATTACAAAGCCGGTGACGATGAACTGTCGTTCGACAGTGATGCATTTAATGTCAGCTTCGATGCGAGCACCGGCATGCTGGATGCTTCTGAATTTGAAGAAATCGATAGCTCAGCCGGTGAGACGGCTTCGGGCGATGCAGCCTTTGTCTTCGATACATCTACGGATGAATTGTATTACGACCAAAGTGGATCTGGTCAGGGCTATTCCCTTGTCGCCAATATTGAAGACGGCGATATCGATGCCAATGAAATCAAGATCGAATAAACGAAATTACGTTTAGTAACCGAGTGGTAAATGTGTGGTAAATGAGTAGTTGAGTTTAGTTAGTGTAAATTAGACGGGCACTCCTTCGGGAGTGTCCGTTCTTTTTTGTCTGCTGGTATCAGGGGTTCGTTCAGGGAGATCAGGCTTTACGGTGAAGCCACCAACCCTCTTCGTTGAGCGAAAATATGGGCCTGTAGTGGCGGATGGTTTTTGATTCCACCACTTTCTTAATCTGGTTATCCAGAACCAGAACCTTGCCCTTCACATAAATCGCCAAAACAGCGTGGGCAATTTTTAGGTTCAAATCCTGCACAACAACAATTCTCATGGACTTGGAGGGAATACCCAACGCCCGCAATGAGAGAAATTTGACAATGGCGTAATCTTCGCAGTCACCGTATTTTGCAAAGAACTGACCCGGTGTTGACCAATAATCCTTAACGCCCCAATTCATCTTGTCGACGACATATGGTGCCCGGTTCATAAATTTGTTGACCCCAAGGATTTGTTTCCAGGGGCCTTTGTCCCTCAGGTCATCAATCATATTGGCCCAGGTTTGGTAATAACACTTCTTACGGGCCGTTGGCTTGCATTTGCCGTCGTTCTTCTGCTTTTCGTTGAGGAACCGTTTCATGGCGCCAGTCCACTTAGGAAACGGCTTTAACCCCTTTTTCTTTATTTCAATTGTATTGAAAATGCCGGGTTTGCCCTTGATGGCAGCTTCCGCGTCATCTGCCAATACTAATCCTATCGCACCTACCCCGGCAGAACCTATGAGTATGCTGGCAGTGCACAACAATCTTCGTCGGGAAATTCGACGGATTGAAATCGGGTAATTTTGAACTTCGGTAGACATAAACTGAATTTACCACATTTTGTCCGCATTTGCGGCAACTATCGTTTTGAAATTACATAAAATTGAGTGTTTCGTGAAGTGGTGACTTTTGATGATTTTGCATTCAGGCTTGCGCTCAAATTAACCTTTCACCTACAGTTCTGATGCACGATGCGTTAGAACAGCCCGGATGAAAGAAAACCCAGGCGCGGGAAACGGAATGACCGACGAAAACGACACAGAGACAGCGACAGAAAAAAGCGAACCTGAACAAGCTTCCGGTGGTGGTGGCGTCGAGAAAGAAACCGTCAAACGGGGCGTTAACAAGGTTGTGCTGATCACAGCAATTGTTCTTGTTGCTTTGGCCATTGGCGGCGTTGCGGGCGTTTTCTGGTTTATCGAAAGCGAGCGTGCTCGTGATCACCAGGCTTGGCAAGTACGCCTCGGGATCGTTGCAGATAGCCGGGCTGCTGCGGTTACCGAGTGGGTAGATGCGCAATATTCGGTACTGCGTGAGATGTCCGAAAATGCGTCGCTGCAGCTTTATATGACTGAATTGATGCTGAGCGAGGGGGATCGCAGCCAGATAACGGACGAGCCGGCCCAGGCAGGTTATTTGCGTAATTTGCTGGTCGCATCAGCAGATCGCGCCGGATTTTCAGCTCCCACGTCTGCTGGTGAAGTCAGTGCCAATGTCGAAAAGGCCGGTGTTGCCGGATTGGCATTGACCGATGAAAATGGCGAGACGCTGGTTGCAACACCCGCCATGCCACCCATTACCGGAAGGCTCAGGGCAGCTGTAGCTGCCATGTCCGAGGGCGATCCTGGATTTGTTGATATCTACGTTGGCCTGACCGGGTTGCCGACCATGGCCTTTATTACACCGGTATATGCGGTGCAGGGCGGCAGCGGTGGCAGTGACTTTATTGGCTTGATTATCGGCGTTCGGATCGTTGGCGATGATCTTTTTGAAAATCTCGAACAGCCGGGTGAAATTGAGCAAACCGCGGAAACCTACTTGGTCAGGTCAGCTAAGCCGAATGTTGAATATGTCTCACCTCTCAAGGATGGAACGAGGCCTCTTAAGCGTCGTCTTGCCCTGAATACACCTGATCTGGCATCCGCATTTGTTCTGGATACAGCGGGTGGCTTTGGTATCAAGCGCGACTATGACGGGGCTGAAGTCCTGGTCACGGGGCGACCATTAACCGCTGTTCCATGGACATTGGTTCGCAAAGTCACAACGGCAGAAGCCCTCGCAGATACGGATACACGCCTGACGACAATGCTGGTCGTATTCCTGATGCTGATTGGCGGCATGGCTGTCACCTTGATTGCGGTCTGGCGACACGGCACAAGTATCCGGGCTGCAGAAGCTGCAGAAGGGTTCAGGATTGCTGCTGAACGATTTGGCAACTTGTCAAAATTCCTGAAAGTTGTAACGGATGGTCAGCCAACATCAATCATGGCGGTAACAGATGCCGGTGTAATCACTTTCGCCAATTACCAGGCGTCGGTTGGCACTGGGATCACCCATGAAGAAATGCTGGGGAAATCCCTGTCCAGTGTGATCGGTCCGATAAAGGGTAAATATTTTCTCGATTATAACGCCGAGATCATTCGCAATCGTGAAGAAATCCTGGCGGGTGACGGACGTGTATCGAACGAGAAGACATTTGAGGACGAACGCGGTCGCCATATTATCCGGTCCTATCACATACCATTGCTACCAGATCGAGACTTCCCGCCTGGCTGTCTGATGATTCTGGATGACATCAGCGAACTGGTTGAGCAACGCGAACGACGTAGCCTGATAATGAATCAATTGGTGTCTACATTGCTGACCGTCGTCGGGCGGCGTGACCCTTTTACGGCAGATCATGCCTTGCGTGTTTCTGATGTGGCTGAATGTATTGCCAAGGAGATGGAACTGGAAGATCAGGCCGTTCAAACGTCCGGTATTTCCGGAAAGCTGATGAATCTTGGCAAGACCCTGGTACCAGTTGAAATCCTCTCCAAGGAAGGTGCCTTGACCGACGAAGAAATGCAAATTGTGCGTGACAGTGTCCAGGTCAGTGCTGATCTGTTGCAGGAAGTTGATTTTGATGGACCCGTTGTGGATACCATCCGTCAAGTGCAGGAAAAATGGGATGGTTCCGGACCCAAGGGCATGTTGGGAGAAGACCTGGAGATCAGCGCCTGTATTGTTGCCGTTGCCAATGCATTTGTCGGTATGGCCAGTGCCCGGCCTTACCGTGCCGGCATGGAATTCGAAAAGGCTTGTGGCATTCTCGTTGGCCTTGGGGGCAAGGAATTCAGCCGCCGGCCTGTGGCAGCCCTGGTTAATTACATTGAAAATCGGGGCGGTCGTGAGCGCTGGGCACATTTTTCGGTGCCCCCCGAGGCCTGAGCCAGGCTAAACCCGGAAGCGCTCAAATTCTTCAATAAAGCGGCAGTCCCAGACGAATGCCGATGTTATAGCTCCACAAATGCTGTGGATGACTGTCTCTTGAAACTGATTTGGCGATTTGTGGGAAATAGTACCAGGACCCGCCGCGTACTGTGCGACGATCGCAGTTCCCGTCTGTACGTGGTGTCTGATTCTTTGGTGCAAAGGCGTGGGTTTTGTTGTGACAGTCCAGGGTCCATTCCCAGATATTTGCGTGCATATCGTAAATACCCCATTGGTTCGGTTTGAACGATCCTACAGGTGCAGACTTTTTGCCGCTCCATTTCGTGCCACATTTACGGCAATTGGCATATTTTTTCTTGAGCTTGTCACCCCACCAATAGGCTGTTGTTGATCCAGCTCGTGCCGCATATTCCCATTCAGCCTCACTCAGCAGACGATAAGGGCGGCCGGTTTTTTTTGCCAACCATTTGGTGTAATCCTGCGTCTCGTTCCATGACATATTAATTACGGGCCGCTTGCCTTTGCCCCATTTGTGGCTGTCCAGATCGCGTTTACAAGCTCCTGCTTTTTTGCAGGCTTGCCATTCAATCCATGTGACTTCGTAGATGCTGATCGCCAGGGGGCCCTTGATAGTAACTTCATGTGCCGGGCGCTGGTTCTTTTTTCCCTTGTCGTCCCCCATCAAGAATTTTCCACCAGGAATGACGACCATCTTCGGGCACTTTTTACAATCCTTGAAAGTTTCCCCAACTTTCGCGGAAGCGGCAAGTGCGATATCAGATGCAGTTAGACCGCCTGACAGGATCAGTACAAACGTGCCAACAGTCATCAGTACCGTCCGCCACCTGAATGGTCGGGCAGCACAAAGGTTTATTGCGTCGTTTTCTTTAAGTCGTCGTCCCATTCGGTATCAGTCTTTTCTGTTGCCGTTTTTTGTGATTGGGGCAGGACCAGTGTCGAAACCTTGTCGTCCGTAACAGGTTCGTCATCTTCTTCGGTCTCAAGTTCCCTTACCGCTTCGTTTTCACTCTCTTCGTCATCCACAGGATTGTTGCGACTTATGCTGTCGTCATCATCTTCTTCAATTTCATCTTCGATTGAACTTTTCTTCAGTACATCGGTCTTCTTTTTCAAAGACAGGCCGTCATCGTCATCCGTACCATTTTCATCGTCCCCGCTCTTTTCAGCAAATGGATTGGAAGTGGAAGCTTCGCCATCATCTTCTGTTTCGACATCATCCTGGCTTTTTGCCGCAAATGGATTAGCGGATGCGCCATCTTCTGCTTCTTCACTTTCATCTTCATTTGAAGGTGCGGCAAATGGATTTGCCGCCTTTTCATCACTATTCTCGTCTTCATCGTCTTCGCCATCTTCTTCCGCCGGTGCAGCAAAGGGGTTTGCAGCTTCGTCGCCGTCTTCGCCTTTGGCAGGTGTTCCGAATGGATTCGCGGCGCCTTTTTGAGCAGCATCTTCTGTTGTTCGATGAGCGACGGTTTGAAGTCTGCCTATGCAACGGTCTTCGTAATGTTCTTTGGCTTTGGCATTGACCTCAGGCGAATATTCCAGGTCCAGAATATCGACAAGGTTCAAGCCCTGTGCTGATGCCAGCCGGTAAATGGCCAACACCTCGTCATAAACGGCTGCTACTTCGTTGATCTCAGCGTTGAAGACTTCTCCTTCGGCGTCCAGCACGTTGATTGTTGTTTCCTGGCCAGCTTCCTGCAGGCGCACCCTGGAGGCATGAACCTCGGCAGAGATCAGCACGGCATTAACCAGCAATAATCTGCGATCGCAGGCAGTCAGCATACTTTGCCAGGCCAGTCGCACTTCTTCTTCGATGCGCCGGTTAACGAACAAGTGATTGTTAATAGTAGCAGAATAGCTATGGGCCGCTTCAGCAACCGAGGAACGAGTTGAAAAACCGGAAAACAGATTCCAGGTTGCCTGCAATGTAACCGAATAATCCCGACGGTTTCCTACAGTGCCTTCACGGTCGTCTTCATAGTTGGCAGACCCAACAACATCGACACGAGGGAAATAGTCAGATTGTGCCGACCTCTGTCGCATGCGCGCAATGTCAATCTGGCGATTGCTGTTGGCGATCAGTGGGTTCGCCGCAAGTGCAGCCGAAACGGCGGCATCGATATCAGTTGGGACAAGCACATAATCAAGCTTTGGTGTTTCAAGAGTTTTCAGATCGGGCGGATGTCCGAACAGTTGTGTGTACCTGGTAACCGCATCTCGCAAATTGCCCTCAAATACAATCCGTTGCTCTTTCGAACGCTGAAGCCGTGTTTTCGATAACAGGACATCAACCGCTGTACCGCCACCACGTTTGACGCGTTCGTCTTCAAGGTCCAGCTGAAAGGCGATGGCCGATTCACTTTTCCGGGCAAGGCGTGTGAGCGCTATTTGGCGCAAGACATCGACATAGATGTTCGCAGCTTGCAACAAAAGCGATTGCCGGGTTTCTTCGAAAGAACCTGCAACAGCTTCCTGGTTCAGTTCAGCCGTGTTCTTGTCATGGTTCTTGCGGCTACCATCGAAAATATTCTGTGTGACTGTCAGGGTCAGTTTTTCAAAACCCCGGCCGAAATTTTTACCGGCAGCGCGGCTCGTCGGATTGTCAATTATCTTGTAACCGCTATCACCGTTCAAGCTGACTGTTGGCAGGAACAGAGAACTTGCAAAGTTAACACCTTCGCTTGCTGCCGCGACATTATCTTTGCCTGCCTTCAGCTGTGGGTGTTGTTGCAATAACAGTAACAATTCCTCTTTCAAATTTGCAGCCGTGGCCTGCGGAACGTAACTGAAGGTACCAACAACAAATGCAAATGCGGCAACAAGGTGTACAGGCGTGTGAAAACGCGCTGCAACTCTCAAAGCTGCCGCCTTTAACTGTTCCACCCTGTAGCGCCTTACAATCAAACTGGTTCCCGTATCAAATTGATTGGCCTCGAGAGACCTGGAATACTTGCACACACGTCGTTCAGCTGCCTTGCCATTCGACAATGGCAACAAGGCATACCCCACCAGTCCTCCCCTTTTACAGGAAGGCCAAATGGCGCAGATCTGCGCGGAGCCTGGTTTTTATTCACCATACAAATAACCCTTAGTTCCGCTCCTGGACTATACATCGTCTTTGACAGCCTTGTCTTTAGATGTTTTTTGGCGGATTCAGGAATTTTTGTGGAATTTCAGCGCACTGTGCTATGCTGTTTGCCAAAGATTGGCTCGTCTGGCCGGGGGAAATATGGCTGATACGACAGTGCGAAGTAGTGAAACCGATGATGGTCCCGGTTTTGGGGCGCGTCTGCTGGAAAAATGGCACAACCGCAAACGCCGAACCTGGCGTCAGCGTTTCAAATCCTGGTTCAGCCCAAGTCGCTTGATTGCAATAGCTTTGTTGCTTTCATTGGGCGTAGTGAGGACGCTGGACCTACCCCCAATTGAGCCGCTGAGGGTGAAGACATTTGATCTTTATCAGCGACTAAAACCGCGAGTAAAAACAGGGGATCCCGTTTCAATTGTCGATCTTGACGAAAAATCACTGACAGAACTGGGCCAGTGGCCCTGGCCGAGAAATATTATTGCCCAGATCGTCGTTAACCTGGCGAATGCCGGTGCTGCTGTTATCGGGTTTGACGTATTCTTTACTGAACCAGACCGTTTGTCGCCAAATCTGTATGCCCAATCAATGCCTCATATGCCGAAAAATGTCGCGGCGGCATTGGCAAAAATGCCAAATAACGACGAAATATTTGCGAACGTTTTGCGCCAGACAAATACAGTGCTGGGACAAGCCGCTATTCATGAAGTTATTGCGGGACGGGCAGAATTACCAAAACCTACACGTTACGCAGAACTAAATGGTGATCCGAAGGAGTTGCTGGAAAATTTCAATGGGCTGACGGGCAACACGA
>Ga0233429_1005833_pt1 | contig 10035 bp, 10 predicted proteins | sample SI_118_April2016_3_FD_179879 | JGI IMG/M metagenome (GOLD analysis project Ga0233429, IMG submission 179879) | Seawater microbial communities from Saanich Inlet, British Columbia, Canada - SI_118_April2016_135_MG | ecosystem: Environmental > Aquatic > Marine > Inlet | place: Canada: British... | reverse complement strand
TATACACTTTTTTTACAAAACATGGTATAATTTATTAGTTAAAATTTAAAAAAGCAATATGTCAGTTGGAAAATTTATTTTAGGGATAATTATTGCTGCTGTTGGTTTTTTATTAGTTTGGAAAAGCGAATGGCTTATAAATAATTTTGGTAGAATTAATTTTGCTGAGCAACATTTAGGTTCAATGGGTGGTAGTCGTTTGATGTACAAACTTCTTGGAAGTATTATCATCTTTATTGGTTTGATGATTGCTTTTGATCTATCAGATAATGTCCTAGCCTGGTTTGCTGGGTTATTTGGGGGCAATAAAAAATAGCTAATATTAGCCAAAAAACAACAAGAAAACAAAAACAAATAAAACTAAATTGAAAGGGGGTGAAAACAAAGTGCCAAAGAAAAAAAGAAAGGTAGCAAAAAAAAGAGTAGTTAAAAGAAAGGCAGCTCCAAAGAAAAGAAAAGTTGCTAAGAAAAAAACTACTAAAAGAAAAACTACCAAAAAAAGAGTAGCTAAGAAAAAACCTGCTAAGAAAAAAACTACTAAACGGAAACCTGCTAAAAAAAGAAAGCCGGCTAAGAAAAAAGTAGCTAAAAAGAAAAAAGCAGCTCCAAAGAAAAAAAGAAAAGTAGCTAAGAAAAAAACTACTAAACGGAAACCTGCTAAAAAGAAAAAAGCAGCTCCAAAAAAACGGAAAACTACTCGTCGCAAAAAAAGATAATTTTGCGGCTTCAAACATAAAAGCCCATCTACATCCAGTGGAGTAAGTGGGTTTTTATGTTAAAACAATTTAGTTTGTTTATTATTTTTAGCAGCCGCTTGTTCTGACTCAGAATATACCAATACTTTTCCATATTGACCGTCAAAGCCCGGCTCAATATGTATGTCATTGTTACGCATTTTGATAATGCCTTGAGATAAATCTTCAGGCATTATTTTATTTAGTTCTTCTTCAGACAAATCTAATAGAATTTTGAATTCATTACCGGCTTTATTTATAATATCTAGATACAAACTCTGTACTCGCTTGCTAGTCCTACCCATACCAAAATAATTAGCAATAATATTTGGTAATGGGACGATGCTTTTGTATGGCACATGTTGAGATTTATTTATTTTATCTTCTTTGATGTCAGATAGCTTATTTACCTGACTCATGACCCCAATAGTCAGGGGTTTTTTGCACTCAGGGCAAAGTCCTTGATGTTGATTTTTAGTATCATCTGGATGACAGCTAAATTTGCAATCTCGATGTCCATCCCAATGATACATACCCTCTTCTGGATAAAACTCTATAGTATACAAAAACTTAGTTTTGTTTTTAGTTTTAATAATATTATATATTTCGCTATAAGTTTCTTCTCCTAAATCCATGACATTAGCTTCACGACCAATATGTGGACCAGAATGAGCATCAGAATTGGAAACTATAGTCAGATTATCAAGCTCAGATAGACGCCAGTTCATCAGTGGATCAGAAGACAGTCCAGTTTCTATAGCATATATATGTGGAGTTAATTCTTCAAAGCATTCTTCTAGACTATCAAAACCAGACTTGGAACCAAAAACTGCAAACCATGGAGTCCAGACATGAGCTGGAATCATCATGGCTTTTTTGTCAGCTTCTAACATAAATTTTAAAACCTGTTTGGCACTCATACCCAAAATAGGTCTGCCGTCACTAGCTAATTTTGCACCTGCATTTTTTAAGAGTTTATTAAACTTGCCAGCTGATTCTAGACTTGGCATTAATATACACAAATGCACTCGCCTAGTTTTGTCGTTTTGACGATAAATACAAGAAACTTCTGTAGATATTAAAAATTTTATTTGAGATTTATTATTTTTTATTTTATAAAGCCCAGAGTTATTTATTTCTTCTAAATTTTTTTCTAAAATCTCAAACCAAGCTGGATGAGTAAAATCAGCAACTGATATAATATCCACGCCTTTGATAGCTGACCACTTGGCCATTTCTTCTAGATCAAAAGCTTTAGATGTAGCTCTAGAATATTTACTATGTATATGAAAATCTATTATCTTACGCATAAAATTATCTTAACAAAATAACAATTTTTAAGCAAAATAAAAAAGGGCATGATTCTCGCGACGACCTACTCTGACAAGCCTAGGTGGCTTACTACCATCGGCGCTAAACTGCTTAACTGCTGAGTTCGGAATGGGATCAGGTGGAACCAGTCCGCTAGCATCACGAGAATCATACCCTCTTTGGGTGTGATTTTAGACTATTTTATCTATAGGGGTCAAAAATATGACTAGACCTAAAAATAAAATTAGTCCTAGGAAAACCAAAATGACTTTGGTTGTTCCGTTATTGTTTTTAATGTTCATGAGCATCTTATTTTAGACACCTACCCAAACTAAAAAATATAAAAAATTTATAAAATTCTTAGTGGTTGCTTTGATCTATTAGTACTCCTCTGCTAAAGACATTACTGTCATTACACATAGAGCCTATTAACCTGGTAGTCTCCCAGGGATCTATAACGAATTCTAATCTTATGGACGGCTTCGCGCTTATATGCTTTCAGCGCTTATCCGCACCGAACGTAGCTACCCAGCAATGCCTTTGGTAAGACAACTGGTACACTAGAGGTTCGTTCCTTTCGGTCCTCTCGTACTAGAAAGAAATCCATTCAAAATTCAACGCCCATAGCGGATAGGAGACCGAACTGTCTCGCGACGTTCTGAACCCAGCTCGCGTACCGCTTTAATAGGCGAACAGCCTAACCCTTGGGAGCTTCTCCACCCCCAGGATGCGATGAGCCGACATCGAGGTGCCAAACCAGATCGTCGATGTGGACTCTTGGATCTGATCAGCCTGTTATCCCCGGAGTAACTTTTATCCGTTGAGCTTCCGCCGTCCTATTTCGTACGGTCGGATCACTAACTTCTGCTTTCGCAACTGCTCGAGTTGTAACTCTTGCAGTAAAGCTGGCTTATGCGTTTGCACGACAACTCCTATTTCCATCAGGAGCTAGCCAACCTTTGTAAACGCCTCCGTTACATTTTGGGAGGCGACCGCCCCAGTCAAACTACCCATCAGATACTGTCCTCACACCGGATAACGGTGCAGAGTTAGATTTAAAAATACACAAAGGTGGTATCTCACAGGCGACTCCACACCAACTAACGTTGGTGCTTCAAAGTCTCCCACCTATTCTGAATAAATGTATCCCTAAATCAATACCAAATTGTAGTAAAGCTTCACGGGGTCTTTTCGTCCAGCTACGGGTAACGAGCATCTTTACTCGTCTTGCAATTTCACTGAGTCCTTCCTTGAGACAGTCTCCAAGTCGTTATGCCATTCGTGCAGGACGGAACTTACCCGTCAAGGAATTTCGCTACCTTAGGACCGTTATAGTTACGGCCGGCGTTCATCCGCGCTTCAGTTCACCCCGTGAAGGGCTCCCCTTAACGTTCGGACACTGGCCAGGCATCAGCCCCTATACATCAGCTTGCGCTTTAGCAGGGACCTGTGTTTTTGATAAACAGTCGCTCGGAGTCTTTCGCTGCGGCCCTCAAAAGAGGGCAGACCTTATCCCGAAGTTACGGTCGCTGTTTTGCCGAGTTCCTAAAGGAAGGTTCTCTCATACACCTGAGGATACTCTCCTCACCCACCTGTGTCGGTTTGCGGTACAGATACTATTAGCTTAGCTCTAGAGGTTTTTCTAGGTGATCCTTCAATTTTCGTTGACTTTGGCCGAGGCCTCAGTCTTCCAGCACTATCGTCCTTGATGTCTCCCGGATTTACCAAAGAGACAGGATTTTAGCGCCGACGCACATAACCAAATTACGCGAAAACATCCAAACCACGTCGCCCCATCGAAAACTAATAGCAGGGCAGGAATATTAACCTGCTCATCCATCGACTACGCCTTTCGGCCTCGCCTTAGGACTGCCTAACCCTGGGTTGATTCACATTGCCCAGGAAACCTTGGGTTTGCGGTGTCAGGGATTCTCACCCTGATTTTTGCTACTCATGCCAACATTCTCACTTCTATACACTCCACGACTCCTTCCGGTATCGCTTCAGCGCGGTATAGAACGCTCCTCTACCGCGTGTAGATAAATCTACACACTCCAATCTTCGGTACTATGTTTAGCCCCGATAAATTTTCGGCGCAAAATAACTTGACTAGTGAGCTGTTACGCTATCTTTAAAGGATGGCTGCTTCTAAGCCAACCTCCTAGTTGTATAAGTTATAATACCACCTTTCACACTTAACATAGATTTTGGGACCTTAGATATGGATCTGGGCTGTTTCCCTTTTGACCAATGAAGCTTAGCCCTCATGGTCTGACTCCCGAGATATACATAATGGCATTCGGAGTTTGATTGGAATGGGTATGGACGCAATGCCACCCCACCCCATCCAGTGCTCTACCACCAAAATTTAAATCTCGAGGCTAGTCCTAAAACTATTTCGAGGAGAACCAGCTATTGCCAGGTTCGATTAGCATTTCACCTCTTACCACAGCTCATCCCCTAGTATTGCACGGCTAGTGGGTTCGGACCTCCACGACTTGTTACGGTCGCTTCATCCTGGCCATGGCAAGCTCACCTGGTTTCGGGTCTAGTTCATGTAACCTATAAGATTTTATACTCTGCTCACAGAGTGAACAAAGTATAAAACTTATTACGGACTATTAATCCTTGCTTTCACTGTATCTTCCTCCCGAAGGAGTTAAATAGCTACATAAAGCTAACTCGTTGGCTCATTCTTCAATAGGCACGCCGTCACCCGTTCATACGCAAGCGCATGCATAGGGCTTCGACTCCTTGTAAGTATATGGTTTCAGATACTATTTCATCCCCCTCTCGGGGTGCTTTTCACCTTTCCCTCACGGTACTAGTTCACTATCGATCATCAAAAGTATTTAGCCTTAGCGCATAGTGACGCTAGATTCACACAGGGTTTCACCGGCCCCGTGCTACTCAAGAAAACTATTAACACATTATTCTCACTTTTCATATACAGGGCTATCACCTTCTTTGGCCAGTCTTTCCAGACTGTTCTACTAAACAAAAATATAAATGTTTTGGACCTACAAGCTCCAAAATAATAACTTCTTACAACCCCACACACAGCGTTAAACTTGTAATTATTGCATTATCTCTCACTTCATCCGAAGAATCAGATCAAAATAATTTATCACATGTGTGGTTTAGGCTTTTCCCGTTTCGCTCGCCACTACTCAGGGAATCGAGATACTAATTAAAATTAAAGACAAACTAGTTATCAATAATTTAAATTAGTACATTAATTCTTTCTTTTCCTCCAGCTACTAAGATGTTTCAATTCGCTGGGTCTTCTCTAACTAGCCTATGTATTCAGCTAGCAGTTTCCGCGCTTCACACGGAAGGGTTCCCCCATTCGGAAATCTCCGGATCAGAGCTTGCTTATCAGCTCCCCGAAGCTTATCGCAGATTGCTACGTCCTTCATCGTCTTTTGATGTCAAGGCATCCACCATATACCCTTAATTAGCAACCATCAAAAATTTTAAAAACTTTTGACGGATTAATTTATTCAGTCCCTTACAAAGAACTGAATGGATCCAGCTCCTCTCGAGGGGCTGGATGGATATTTTTTTATTTCAAATATACGAGATATTTTATATAAAGATGCTCATAAACATTGTTGATATTTATGATTTGTGTTGTATTCAATTTTCAAAGTTCACTATTGCTTAACAAGCAATAAGTAGCTTTTTAAAAAAGTCGCGTAAGCCTACTTATTTAAAAAACTACTTGCTGCCAGTTAGTCCTTCGACTGCGCTCAGGATGTATTTTTTGAGGTCTAAAAAATCCGCTCGAGGCGGATATTGCATAAAATAAATTTACCCAAAATCCTTTAAGTTTTATTTATTTTTAGATCAACTATCATTGAAATATTTATATTTATTTAATAGTGCTTTTTACAGCGCTCGTATTATATACTATTTTTTTATACTTGTCAAACCTCTTATCTAACAGTTTGTCCCCAGAAAATATGACTTATAATATCTCCATCTTAAGAAATTGAGAACCAAAATTGATAGCATCTACCTTATGCTCCATCCATATATCCATTTGATAATAATACCTCTTATTCATACGATCCTCCACTACAAATTCTTTATCACCAGAATAGTTTGGAAAACGTACAATTGTGCCTTTTGGCAAGAAATTAGTAGCTATAATACCATCTCTAACATGCGTATTAAAGGCTGTAATAAAGGGAGTAGAGTCAGTTTGACCAACTTCACTATTATAAGCACTAACCATAATATACATTATTCTATCAGCTGGCCTAAGTGGTATTTCAGGTAATGTAGGCCCATTATAATAGGCTTTTATGCTTTCTTTGGGCATAGGACCAATAATAGTCCTATTAAAATCTTGAGAAATACTAACCTGTGGAAAGCTAAAAACAAGCATAGAAACCAATAGAAACAAAGGTTTTAAGCTCTTTTTAAGCTCTTTTTTAAAGTTTTTAATTGAATTGTTAATATTATATTTCATAATTTTAACTAAATTAAAAAATCCCTATTCGTTGGGATATGCCTTCATAATAGCATATATTTTTGATTTTGTCAATAGCGAGACCCCTCGGGATATTTTTAGTTGTACTTGTAGAAAAAAATTGATATAATATACAAACTGTTTTTAACTAAAAAAATAATTAATTATAAAAAAAATATGGAAGAAAATAACAGAAGAGAAAAGAGTGCTATTGATAACCTAAAACCAAAGGCAGCTTTCAAAGCTGGTTTATTTAGTGGTCTAGGTATCATGTTTGCCATTGGTTTTTTTGTCCTGCTGGGCATGATGCTAAATGACAAAGACTTCTCATTAGATAAAATAAATGACGATGATGATATCGTAGTCAATACTAATGAAAATAACAACCCACCTCCTGCTGCTGAGATTAAGATAAACGGTCTTAACGATGACGATTGGGTGCGTGGTGATAAAAATGCAGAAATTACTATTATAGAATTTTCTGATGTTGATTGCCCATTTTGTACTAGATTTCATAATACTATGAATCAAGTAGTGGCTGAATATGACGGCCAAGTAAATTGGGTTTTTAGACACTTCCCATTAACTCAACTTCATCCAGATGCTTTCAAAAAAGCTGAAGCAGCTGAATGTGTAGGTGAACAAGGTGGCAATGATAAATTCTGGGCCTTCATGGATAAAATATTTGAAGGTAATGAAACAATAGCCACTGTAGCTGACGTTGCAGCTTCTGTCGGAGTAGACAAAGGTAAATTTCAAGAATGCCTAGACTCTGGTAAATATACATCTAAAGTTCAAAATCAAAGTCAAGAAGCTCAAGCAGCCGGTGGTCGTGGTACACCATATAGTGTAATCATCGTTGGCAATCAAAAAATTGCTATTCCTGGCGCTCTACCATTTGAAAGCGTAAAAACTTCTCTTGATGCTCTACTAAAATAAGATTGATTCTATTAACCCCACCCTTCGCATAAAGCTTCGGGTGGGGTTTTTGTATTATTAAAAAATAATGTATAATAAACTCAGTTAGAAATTCACGATAATTCACTAAAGTAAAATTATAATATCTTTAATAAATTATTTCACTATAATTTCTAACTGGGTAAACTTAATTTTAAACATTAAAAGATTTTATATATATGAAAAAAGAAAATAGAATTTGGTTTTGGTCTATATCTATTTTAGTCTTAGTATTATTAACCTGGCTAGTAATAAATACTGCTAATCCAAATACTAATGGTTCTACAGTGGTAACAAATCAAGAATGGTCTAAGGGCAACCCAAACGCTTTAGTTACCTTGATAGAATATAGCGATTTTCAATGCCCAGCTTGTGCAATATACTACCAGATGGTAAATAAACTAGCCGATGAGATGGGTGATGATGTGCTTATAATATTCAGACACTTTCCCTTACCATCAATACATTCTCAAGCTGAACTAGCTGCTCAGGCAGCTGAAGCCGCTGGACAACAAGGTGCATTCTGGGATATGCATGATAAATTATTTGAAGAACAACGTGCTTGGTCTAATCAATCTGATGCTAAAGATATATTTATAGGCTATGCTGAAGAATTAAATCTAGATATAGCCAAATTCAAATCAGATATAGCTAATAGCGATATTAAAGACGCTGTTAAAGATGATCGCAAAAGTGGCGATAAAGCCTTGATAGAAGGTACACCAACTTTATTTTTAAATGGGAAAAAAATAAATAACCCAAGATCTTATGACAAACTTAGACAAGCCGTTAAAGACGAGCTCTCAAAAATACAATAAGTTAATATATATATTTACGGCCATTTCGCTGCTAGGATTTTTGGACGCTGTTTATCTTACAACTTCTCATTATACAGGACACATTACTTGTTCTGTTATCTCTGGTTGTCAGGAAGTGTTGGTTAGCCAATATTCTGAAATATTTGGCATACCCCTAGCTCTACTTGGTGCAGGCTATTATCTTTTTATATTAATCAATTCTCTACTCTATATAGACAATCAAAACAAATATAGTAAATTAGTTTTGTCTTATATTCCAATATTTGGTTTTTTATTTTCTATATATCTAATCTATCTAATGTTCTTTGTAATAGAAGCTTTATGCCAATACTGTTTACTATCGGCCGGTAGCTCTACTTTGTTATTCCTATTTAGTATGCTATTAATTAAATGTAAAAAATGTAATAAATAATACTTAACATAATAATTTATGCTGGAAGATTTTAAAAAATTTGCTATAAAAGGCAATGTAATGGATATGGCAGTCGGTGTCGTGATTGGTGCCGCTTTTGGAAAAATAGTTAGCTCTTTTGTAGCTGACATAATTATGCCACCTATAGGTTTATTAATGGGTGGAGTTGATTTCTCAAATTTAGTCATTACCCTTAAAAAAGCTAGTGACGAAGCAGTAGCAGTTACAATTAACTATGGCTCGTTTATAAGCACCCTGCTTGATTTCCTTATCATTGCCTTTGCAATATTTATGGTAATCAAACAAATCAACAAATTAAAAAAGAAAGAGGAGGCTAAGCCAGCTGAACCTACTGAAGATATAATGCTATTAAAAGAAATTAGAGATTCTTTAAAAAAATAAACAAAAACTTCAAATAAAATATTAAAAAACCGTTCTTAATTTAAACTAAAAACGGTTTTTTGTTTATAATATATCTTATTATTATTTTGAATTTCTAACTCGACTATAATCACTATAATTTATTATTGTCTAATTTTCTGCAGATTTTTAGTAACGTACAACAAAGCTCTGATTCGCTAGCTGACTGCCCTCAGGGTGGACGTCTTCGACAAAGAGATTGCCATTTCTCAGATTGAAGGCACCTAAAATATTACGATCATCATTAATTGGCTCCATCGCAATGTTCATATTTTCTTTACTAATATCTTGTAATCTAAGCTGAGGACCTAATTCGGCTGGACATAGTTCTAGTCCAAGATCTTCAATCTTTTGGTAAACTTCCTGTGTATCAGTATAATCTTGGAGTCCAAGTTGCTTAAGTGTAAATTTAGCTAAATTGTATGTTTGTTGTTTTTTACTAAATCTAGTTCGTTTCATAATCTCTTCTGCTCTATAATGAACACTTATATTCTTATCTTTGAGAGCTTGCAAAGCTGCTTCAGGAGAATCTATACCAGGATCAGTCTCTAATGTTTGCATAAATATCTCCTTACCTAGACGTGATTCATGAAGATGCTCTATGTTTGGATATTCCTTTATTATATTTAAAACATCTACATTCCATTCTCCCATGTAAACTTTAGTGTTTTCATCTATTTCTTCTGTATTAGTAGCTATTTCTTCTGATGAACATTCAAAGATAATACAGGCGTCTTCTACTGGGTCTCTTTGTTCTTTTATTTTTTTAACTATAGACACGTCATCGCCATCAAAATCTGAGATACTCCTGTCTGTTTTATAGAGGAATACAAGTGCCTCTTGGTTTAATACTTGTTGTTCTTTATTTTTTTTATAAATACCTCTTACTTCTTGTGATCTGATTTT
>Ga0233429_1005830_pt1 | contig 10039 bp, 10 predicted proteins | sample SI_118_April2016_3_FD_179879 | JGI IMG/M metagenome (GOLD analysis project Ga0233429, IMG submission 179879) | Seawater microbial communities from Saanich Inlet, British Columbia, Canada - SI_118_April2016_135_MG | ecosystem: Environmental > Aquatic > Marine > Inlet | place: Canada: British... | reverse complement strand
GCCTCGCTGGCCAGTGCATCGGCGCTTATAAAGCGGCCACCGGCTGTCATCACCTCGCCGGCTGTCCGGGCCATCAATTCGGGGCCCATGTGGCGCCGCAAATCGCCATCGGTCAAAATCCCTTGCAACGCGCCATCATCGCCAACAACGCCCAGACAGCCAAAACTTTTCGCCGTCATGACGACGATGGCCTCCGACATGGCCATGTCAGCCGCGACCAGGGGAAGTTCATCGCCGCTATGCATGATATCGCCGACTTTAAGCAACTGGTTGCCCAGTTTTCCGCCGGGATGGAAAACATGAAAGTCATCGGGCGAGAAACCCTTACGTTCCAGCATGGCGACGGCAAGAGCATCGCCCAGAGCCAACATCGCCGTTGTCGATGTTGTCGGCGCCAATCCCATGGGACAGGCTTCGTCAGTATCGGGCAGCATCAGGGCGACGGTCGCCGCCTTGGCCAGGGTGCTCTGCTGCTTGCCGGTAATGCCGATCAGGGGAATTTCAAAACGCTTGGCGTAGGCTACCAGATCGGCCAGTTCTGCCGTTTCGCCAGAATTCGACAAGGCGATGATAACGTCCTGTTCGGTAATCATTCCGAGGTCACCATGGCTCGCTTCACCGGGATGAACAAAAAACGTCGGCGTCCCTGTCGAAGCCATGGTGGCAACGATTTTACGAGCGATATGGCCACTTTTTCCCATTCCCGAAACAACGCAGCGACCGCTCATGGCCGAGAGTAAATCAAGGGCCTGAATAAAGGACTGGTCGAGATTTTCAGAGAGCGTCTGCAATCCTTCTATTTCCAGCAGCAGGACACGTTTGGCAGAATCGAGCAGGTCTTTTTCCGGTTTGCTTTTTGTCGCGGTCATTTAATTATTATCGTTATCCTGGACTGTACGGATGATCCGCACGTTCTATCGGCGCACTATGGGTGAAGTGGTGCAATTATGGGGCCAACACGTTGATTGGTCAATAAAACCGGGGTCAGGGATGAAGTCCGACAGAAAGTCAGTGATGAAAGATATCGACGTCGATCCATCCCTTGAGGTCAAGGGTGGCACGGGTCGGTAAAAACCTGAAACAAGCCTCAAGAAGCTGGTCGCGGCCTTCACGCACCAGCATCGCATCAAGGACGTCGCGCAGACGATGCAAATAAAGGACGTCAGAAGCCGCGTACAATATCTGATCTTTGCTTAAAGTAGCCGCCCCCCAGTCCGATGACTGCTGGGCTTTCGAGATTTCAATCCCCAGAATTTCCCGACAAAGGTCTTTAAGGCCATGGCCGTCCGTATAGGTACGAGCCAGTTGAGAGGCAATTTTGGTGCAGTAGATCGGATCGCACTCAACCCCCAGATAACCGCTAATCACGGCAATATCAAAGCGCGCATAATGAAAAATCTTGGTCACCGCGCTATCACTCATCAGGGCTTTTAAATTGGGCGCGGCATAATCGTCACCGGCATCAAACTTGACCAGATGGGCGGTTCCATCACCGGCTGAAAGCTGGACAACACAAAGACGATCGCGGTGATTGTTCAGGCCCATTGCCTCGGTATCGACAGCAACAGCGTCGCCAAAATCAAGGCCGGCAGGGATATCACCCTGATGAACTTCTATCTTTGCGTCTTTGGCACTGCTTACATTCACCGGGTTTCTCCTCGGCATTCGCCTTCGAGAAAAAGAAAATGGTGCCCAGGAGAAGACTCGAACTTCCACGACCTTGCGATCACTGACACCTGAAGCCAGCGCGTCTACCAATTCCGCCACCTGGGCACGGGGCTTGTCAATTCAAGCGGCCTTTAAGCCACTTTCGCACTGTCTTTACCCGCCCCGGCGCGACAGGTCAACAGGATGTCGCCGAATGTCGATAAGATTGATTTAATCCGCTGAAACATATGATATGTTGAGACCTTGAATTAAAGTGGGAAAAGTGGAGCAATAGCGATGGCGCGTCGTGTCGTAACAGTCTTTGGCGGTACAGGTTTTATCGGCCGCCACCTTATTCAACGTCTGGCCAAACAAGGCGCTGTCGTTCGTGTCGCCACCCGCGATACCGAAGCCGCCAATTTTTTGAAGCCATTGGGAGAAATTGCCCAGATCGCCCCGGTTCCCGTCAAAATCGATGACGCGGCCTCTATTGCCCGCGCCGTTCACGGTGCCGATCAGGTGATCAATCTGATTGGTATTTTGTCAGAATGGGGCAAGTCGACCTTCGAGAGCATCCACGTTGGCGCCGCAAGCGCTATCGCCCAGGCTGCCGCAAGCGCCGGTGTCCGTCAGTTCGTCCATGTCTCGGCGCTGGGCGCATCGGCAGAGTCTGCATCCTTTTATTCACGCTCCAAAGCAGCCGGGGAAGAGGCCGTAAAAGCCGCCTTTGCCGACGCCGTTATTGTTCGCCCGGCAGCCATCTTCGGGCCGGAAGATCATTTCTTCAACATGTTTGCGGGTCTTGCCCGGATCACGCCTGTGATGCCGGTGTTCGGCTGTCCGTTGATTCCCAAACTGCATCTTTTCGGCATCGACGCGCCGGTCGATATTGATTTTTATGGTCACGGCGGCACCCGCCTGCAGCCGGTCTATGTTGGCGATGTGGCCGATGCCATTGCCGCCATTCTTGATGATAAAGCGATCAAGGGCAGCACCTTTGAGCTGGCCGGGCCGCAGGTTTACAGCTTCAAGGCGATGATGGACATGATCCTGAAAGAAAGCGGTCGTCCGCGTATGCTCATCCCCTATCCCTTTGCACTGGCTTCATTCTGGGCCTGGTTTATTGAGTTTTTGCCCAATCCCATCCTCACCCGTGATCAGGTTACATTGCTGAAGACCGATAATGTGATTTCCGGTGAGCTGCCGGGATTTGCCGACTTAAAGCTAAAACCGGCAAGTGCCGAGGCTATGTTGCCAACCTACCTCAGGCGGTTTCGACCGCCGGCCAAACGCCACCTCAGGGAAGCCTGATCGGCAGGTTCTTACAGGTCCAGCTCGGTTGCAGCGGCGGCGATCAATTCGGCAAATTCACGAAGGAAAACGGATCCACGAACGGTGCGCTGTATCAACACGCTGCGCCGATCCTGCTCGTCAGGCTTACGACGAACCAGTTCAATATCACTTAAACGATCCAGCGCCCGGGTAATGGCCGGTTTGGAAACTTTCAGGGCGTCGGCCAGGCCGCGCACCGTATGGGGCGGCGGTGTCAGATAGACCGTCAGCAGCAAAGCCATCTGGCGAGCCGATAAATCCGGCGCTTCACGACGAACGCTGGTCACCGTTGCCCGGCGCCATAAATCCAGGGCCTGCAATTCTTCCAGTTCAAGCGCCATGATGATTTTGTTTTCCGTTAAATCATTTCGTTATCAAAACTTCTATCCGATTGGGCCCATAATAAGCAACAAAAAACCACCCTCTACTTAGAGAAAAACTCACCGAAATGAACTGATAAACTAGGCGAAACGTTCTTTTAGCAGGGCGAACAGGGCCCTCATCGACATCGCCTCGCCGCCTTCGGGACGGCCCGCGCTGGAGGTTGTGTTCCAGGCCATCAGGTCAATATGGGCCCAGCTTGTGCCTTCATTGACAAACGCCTCGAGAAACAAGGCAGCGGTGATTGCGCCTGCTAAACCACCCTCTGCGGCGTTGTTAAGGTCGGCAACCTTTCCTTCGATCAACTTGGCGTAAGGTTGCCATAAGGGGAGCCGCCAGAGCGGATCGTTTTCTGCCCCGCTATGGCGCGCAAGTTGCCGGGCCAGATCATCATCGTTGGTAAACAAAGCCGGCAATTCGGTGCCCAGTGCAACCCTGGCGGCGCCGGTCAGTGTTGCCATGTCGATCAACAGGTCGGGTGTTTCCTGACACGCCGCACTTAAGGCGTCGGCCAGAACAAGGCGACCCTCGGCATCCGTATTGCCGATTTCGACGCTCATACCATTGCCCATGGTGATCACATCAAGGGGTCGCATGGCATTTCCCGAAACACTGTTTTCGACGGCCGGGATCAGCACCCGTAAGCGCACCGGAAGGACTGCCGCCATGATCATTGAGGCAAGCCCCAGAACATGGGCCGCCCCGCCCATGTCCTTTTTCATCAGTTTCATACCCGCAGCACCCTTTAAGTCGAGGCCGCCGCTATCAAAACAGACGCCCTTGCCGACCAGGGTCACCTTGGGACTTTCAGGATCGCCCCACTGAAGGTCGATCAACCTTGGTGAACGGGTGCTGGCACGCCCAACGGCGTGGACGGCGGGAAAGGCATGGTCGAGCAGATCATCACCAACGATAACCTGAAAGGAGGCGTCATGGGTTTCGGCTAACGCCTGGGCGGCATCGGCCAGTTGCTCAGGGCCCATGTCAGAAGCCGGTGTGTTGACCAGATCACGAACCAGAAACGTCGCCCGGGCCGCGCGGCTCACCGCGTCGCGCTCACAGGTTTTGGGCCAGAGCAAACACGGCATGTCAATCTCGTCGTCTGTTTGCTGACTGGCGTAACGACTAAACCCGTATCCGGCCAGAGCCCAACCAAGGGCGGCCCGGTAAGCTTCGTCGGGGCCTAAGTCATTTTCAAGATGATAATTGCGCGCCGGCAAACCCGCTGACACCCCGGCCCATGTCCAAAGCCCCGAAGGATCATCGTCGCCTAGGCCCGTTAAGACCCTTTCAAGGTTGCCTTGTTCATCAGCGATCAGGCAATGGGTCCCGGCTTTGGCGTTAAAGCCGGTTGCCTCGACCCAGCTTGATATCCTGTCCGGTTGATCAGCAAGCCAAAGGGCCAGAGCCTCTGCCCCGGCAAGCGTTGTCAATGCAATGCTGTCTGCAGCATCTTCAATCAGGTTCAAAGGCACGGGTTCAGATTCCTGCTTTTAGTCGGAATTGGCGGCCTCGATTTTCTTGTCTGTGCTGTATTGGCTTAAAGCATAAACCGACCAGATCGCCGCCGGAATCCAACCGATCAACGTTATTTGCAATATCAGGCAAATGACGCCGGCGATGGGGCGGCCAATCGTGAAAAATTGGAGCCAGGGCAGGAGGACTGCAAGAATAAGGCGCATGTGAAAAACATTCCTTTTGTTTCAACGTTAAGAATAAACAATCTAACCATTCTACGCGTCCCGGCGAACACCTAAATTGGTATTGCACGGACCAACAGCGAGGGTCACTGTAAGTTATCCATTCAAAGGGCCAAACCAATGAGCGACGAGACAAACCTAGAAGGCATTTTTGAGACCGTCAAAATCTATTTCGACGGCATCTATCGAAGCGACGTTGATTTGCTAAGACGAATCTTCCATCCCCTGGCAACCGTCATCGGCTATGGCAGCGACGGGGAGCTGAAAACCATGACGCTGGAGGATTTTCTTGGTTTCGTTCAAACCGTACCATCGCCCGAGACAACCGGTGCGGATTTTGATATGTCGGTGTTATCGGTGGATCGAAGCGGCAAAGCCGCGGCCGTCAAAGTTCATGATTATTATATTGGCCGGGATTTTATTGATTACCTGCACCTGGCGGAAACCGATTCGGGATGGAAAATAACCGCCAAGGCCTTCCATTCGGACGCCAGAGAATAATTTTTCTCCCCTGTGACGGCGATCACAGCATCTGACATTGGAATGTGCTTTTATCATCTTGTCGATGCATTACTTCTCCCCTTGCTCCCGACACTCATTTTGTACCTACCCTGTCAAACTCGCTGGTCCCTTGGAGGACCAGCTTTTTTTTGAGAAAAACAAAGACGAAAAAGCTAGCTTAAAAAGCCGTCGATAAAACTTGAAACGGACTCAGGGTTGGAAAGGTATGCGATGGCCAGAATAACAATAAGCAAGGTGATAGAACCGATAACAATGACGGACGACCTGATACGATCAATGAGGTCCGTAACACGTTCGGGGTGCAGTTTTCCCTTGTCATTGGCTTCCGGTACATCTTCTTCGTGACTTTTCGCGGCGGGTTTATGTTTTTGAGCATGGGATGAACCATGAGAAACAGCGATTCCATCCTGCAAACCACCCGTATAAATGGTTTTGGAACGCTCCTCGCCGGTCTCATCGTCAGCGCTTTCCTGAATGACCTTGACCGCTTGAAGATGCTTTCCGGCTTCGGCGGTTTTGGCTTCCGAAAGGGCCTCTTCCCGGTCATCCGTAACGAACAAGATGGACCAGCGAGCATCCTTGAAACCCATCACTTCATATGAAACGGATGAAACCATAGCCTCACTCTCTTGATTGAACTTGTCATTTAAAAGGATATTCTGCCCGAAAGTATGGAACAATACCATTTCAAAGGCGGCGCAAATTGAAATATCTGGGCTTCATTGCCGATATCAGGGATTGAAAAAAATTTTATTCTTCATATTCCGTTCAGGTTAGTGTTTTAAACGACTAGCATGACAATCAAAAATGCCAATAAAATCCTTATCGTTGATGACGACACCGTCATCATGGATTTCATGACTGAACTTCTGCAAGACGAAATCAGTGTCTCTTACACATCCGAAGGCGCGAAAGCGCTGGAACTTGGAAAGTTGCACAAGCCGGATTTGATCCTGCTTGATGTGATGATGCCGGGAATGGATGGTTTTGAAGTTTGTGCGTTGCTCAAGGCTGATCCCGAAACCCAGCACATTCCGGTTGTCTTCCTGACCGGCAAGGCCGACGAAAAGGATATCGCCAGGGGATTGGAACTGGGGGCCATTGATTATATCACCAAGCCGTTCGATCCCGAACTCATTACCATCAAGATTAACAACATCCTCAAACAAATCACCGCCACCCGTGCTGCAACCAAACCCGCCGGGGGCGGAAATTTCAAGGCCGACAAAGCAGCGGACCGTCGCGCCGATGGGGAACGCAGGCCCGATCGCATTCCAAAAGTCGCACCCGATGGCGCTCAAGAGCGACGCGCCCACGGACCAACGAGGCCGGATCGTTTTCCAAAACCTGACGAAACATCCCCAAGCGGGATGTCGCTAAAGCAATTTCTTCTTATCGCCGTTCTTGTCGCGGTCGCTGGCGGTGGTGGATACGCATGGTACAGCAACACACCTGCCGGTTCTGATAGCGTCTCAAAAACCGGGCCCGCAACACCTGCCCCGACAAACAAACAACCGATGACGCAGAAAGGTTTAACCGAAGACGATATGCAGGCTGTCATTGCCGAAGCCTACGATCAATCAGGAAACTCCTCACAAACGACGTCCTCTGCATCGACGCGGGCGTGTGGTGAACTGCCGAAAGTGCCGTGGTGGGGCAATGTCTCCCACGAAAGCATTATCAGTTACGTCAACAACAAGAACAGCGGCGACTGGGATGCCTACGTTGCCAAGTGGGAGCGTCAGCTGGAAAAACTGGGCAGTATTCAATCCAGGGGCGGAACGGTTATCGCACCAAAACTGGGCACCCGCCTGACCGGCACGGTGCTGGCCGAATATGTAGACCAGGTCGAAACCCGCTTAAAGGTAACCCGCTGCCTGGCCAAAGTTTCCAGTCCGCAATAGCTTTGATGGCGTTGAAATAAACTGACGATCAAGGGACACTGGCCGTGTGGTCAGATAAATGCGAATTGGTCTGTGTATATCAGAAGCATTTGCCGGGTACGAACAGCCACAGTCGATGTGATCGCCCTCTTTTAGTTAGCCATAACAACCTGATTGACGCGCCAGCCGCTTGGTCAGTGCCAGCACGACGTCTACAGCCGGGGTAGGGGTTTCGGTCAAGCAGCCCAACTCCTGAACGGCGCCGATCAGGGCATCAATCTCCATGGGCCGTCCGCGTTCCAGGTCCTGCAACATTGATGTTTTATGGGCGCCTACGTCTCCGGCTCCCTTGATGCGTTTATCAACATCAACCGGAAATTTGACACCCAGTTTGCCGGCAATGGTTTCAGCCTCGATCATCATGGTACGGGCGACGGCGCGGCTGTCAGGGTCGCTGACGATATCTTCCAGGGTTGACCCGGTTAAGGCGCTGATCGGGTTGAACGATAGGTTACCCCACAGTTTTACCCAGATTTCATTACGAATATTGTTTTTTACCGGCGCTCGTAATCCGGCGTCAATCATGGCCTTGCTTAAAGCCTGGGCGCGATCTGACTTTGATCCGTCCGGCTCGCCCAGGGTAAATCTGTTGCCTTCAATATGCTCGATGACGCCGGGTTCAACCACTTCACATGCCGGATAAACGACACAGCCAATGGCGCGTTTGGGGGTAATGGCGTTCCACAGAACACCGCCGGGGTCGACGCTTTCAATACGGCGGTCCTGCCACGGGCCGTCAAGTCCGTGAAAATACCAGAACGGGATGCCGTTCATGCCGGTGACGACGGCGGTCTCATCGCCCAGCAAGGGGGCCAGATTGCCCGCGATGGGCGGAACCGAATGGGCTTTCAGGGTCAGGATGATATAGTCCTGGGGGCCCAGGTCGGCAGGATCATCACTGGCTGTTACGGTGGCGGTTTTCTCTTCACCGGCGATGCGCAAGCGCAGACCGTTTGCGCGAATGGCCTCAAGGTGCGCTCCGCGCGCGACAATGGAAACATCATAACCGGCGCGTTTTAGTTCAACGGCCATATAGCCGCCGATGGCGCCCGCTCCGAAAATGCAGATTTTCAAGATGTCAGCCCCAGTTTTTCGGCAAGACCGATTCGCTGTACCTTACCCGTCGCACCTTTCGGGATTTCCTCAAGGATGACAACTTTACGCGGCACCTTGAAGTCGGCAAGGCGGCTGCTGGCGTAGTCGCGAATAGAGCGCTCGTCCGCTTCGCTGCCTTCATTCAAGACCACGGCGGCGGCGACTTCTTCACCCAGTTTGTCATGGGGCATGGCGAAGGTGACGATCTGGGCAATATCGGGATGGTCGAGCAGAACTTCATCGACCTCACGTGGCGAGATTTTCTCGCCGCCGCGATTGATAATTTCTTTCAGGCGTCCGGTAATGGTCAGGTAGCCCTGCGCGTCAAGATTTCCCTGATCGCCGGTGCGAAACCAACCGCCCGTAAAGCCTGTGGCGTTGGCCTCATCATTGTTCTGATAACCGGTGGTGACATTGTCACCCCTGATGACGATCTCACCTGTGTCACCCTGGGCAAGGATATTGCCATCATCATCCATGATGCCAACCTCGGGCCCGGCGGCTATGCCGACAGTGCCGGGCTTGCGGTCCATCGGTTCAAGCGGGTTAGAGGCCATTTGATGGGCTGCCTCGGTCATCCCGTAAGCTTCAATGACCCGACAGCCGAATGTCTCCTCCAGTTGCAGCAAGACCTGCGGCGGCAGGGCGGCCGATGAAGAGCGGACAAAACGCAGTTCGGCCCGTTCAAGACTTTCGACGTTGCGCGGGGCGCGGGCCAGAATCGTCTGATGCATGGTCGGAACCGCCGTGTACCAGCTTGGGCAGGCATCATCCATCCAGCCAAAAAACTTAAGCGCGTTGAAGCCCGGTGTGCAGAAGATGGAAGCCCCGGCGGCCAGGGACGACAGCACGGCGGCGATCAGGCCGTGGATATGAAACAGCGGCATCACGTTAAGGCAGCGGTCGGTTTCGCTTAAAGCCAGTGTCTTGCCAATGTTGATGGCCGAGGTGCAGACATTGCGATGGCTTAAGGGAACGATCTTGGGCCTGGATGTGGTGCCAGAGGTATGCAGGACGAGAGCGACATCATCGGCCTGGGCGGAACCGCCGTTGGCTGTCTTCACGGGCACGATGGTTTGGTCTTCAAGTTGCAGGGTAAAGGATCCTGCAGGGGCGGCTTCATCGACAACGAGTTCAATAATCATAACGCCGTGCTTTGCGGCGACGGCGCGGGCAGGCGAATCCATGCCCTGCCCGATGACAAGGGCGCGGGCGTTCAGGTCGGATAGATAAAAATCCAATTCATCTTCCCTGTAGGCCGGGTTTAAGGGGGCGGAGGTCGCCGCCGATGCAATGGCGACAAAGGCCGTCGCCATTTCCGGGCCGTTGGGCAGAATAATGGCAACCGGGTCGTTGCGGCCAATGCCGAGGTCGTTCAATTTTAAAATGGTGTCGGCAACCAGCTGGTTCAGCGCGCCA
>Ga0233429_1005829_pt1 | contig 10039 bp, 6 predicted proteins | sample SI_118_April2016_3_FD_179879 | JGI IMG/M metagenome (GOLD analysis project Ga0233429, IMG submission 179879) | Seawater microbial communities from Saanich Inlet, British Columbia, Canada - SI_118_April2016_135_MG | ecosystem: Environmental > Aquatic > Marine > Inlet | place: Canada: British... | reverse complement strand
TATGGGACCGATCAAGTTTGGCTGGCCTCTGTTGGTATCAATCCCGATTGCAATTGTCTGTACCTCCATTGTGGTTCTGATGGTGGACTATCTTGTGTTTCGCCCGCTTCGCAACAGCAATGCCTCGCGCATTACTTTGATCATGGCCGCTTTCGGCCTGTCGCTGATGGGGCGCAATCTTATTCACCTGTTTGCCGGTGGCGATCCAAAATATTTCAGCTTCTATATTCCCAAGGCTATCGAAATTTTGCCCGGCGTTAAAATGGTGCCGGATGACCTTGCCATCATTGCCTTGTCAGCCATCGCCGTAGTTTCGTTGCACATGTTTTTGACGCGCACGAACATGGGCCGGATGATGCGGGCAGTTTCTGAAAACCCGACCCTGGCGCGGATCAACGGTATCGATCTGAAAATGATCATTCGCATGACCTGGATCATCGGTACTGCCCTTGCCGTGACGGCAGGAACGTTGCAGGGGCACATTTTTCAGGCCAAGGCCGAGATGGGTTTTGATATGTTATTGCCCATGTTCGCGGCCCTGATCCTGGGCGGCGTCGGCAACTTGTACGGCACGGTGCTGGGGGCTCTCGTGATCGGCCTGGCTGAATCCTTTGCCGTCTATTTCGATCTCTCGGCCTATCGGGCGGCGGTCAGTTTTATGATCATGCTTGCGGTGCTTCTTGTGCGACCCCAGGGCTTGTTGGGGGAGCGTGAATAATGGAATTTCTCGGCATCCTTTCCTTCCTGATTTTCTTTCTGATCCAGGCGTCGTTCTTTTCCCTGACCTCAATCGGTCTGAACATCCAGTGGGGTTTCACCGGTTTGTTCAACGTCGGCATCGCCGGGTTTTTTGCGGTCGGTGCCTATACTTCCGGTATCATGACGGGCCCCAGATATGCTGAGACCTGGTTTGGTGGTTTCGGATTGCCGGTGCCGCTGGGATTTTTGGCAGCACTCATCGTGACCGCCATTGTAGCAACGTTAATCGGCTATATCACCTTGCGTCTGCGGGAGGATTTTCTGGCCATATCGACCTTTGGTATTGCCGTATCGATCCAGCTGGTAGCCAACAATCTTGACGAACTGACACGGGGTCCGGAAGGTCTTTATTCCCTGCCCAAGCCCTTGTCGGAGTTGTCAGAATCACCGCTGGTGGATAACGCCTTGTACCTGCTCATATGTGTGGCGGTCATCGGGCTGGTTTACTGGGCGTTCGAACGGATCCTGCGCTCGCCCTGGGGGCGTGTTCTGCGCGCGATCCGCGAAGACGAACATGCAGCCATGGCCATGGGCAAGAATGTATTTCTCTTTCGCTTGCAGGCTTTTGTGCTGGGTTCAGCCACCATGGGACTTGCCGGCGCCCTTTATGCCAACTTCATTGGCTTCATCAGTCCAACCGATTTTCTGCCGATCTTCACCATCCAGATTTTTGTCATGGTGATCGTTGGCGGCAGTGGTAATAACCTCGGTGCTATAGTCGGCAGTGTTGTCATGTGGGCCGTCTGGTCCGCCAGTGACAGCCTGATCGCCGCCGTTGTTTCACCTGATTTCCAGACCCAGGCTGCGGCGGCACGGATTGTGCTGATCGGCCTGATCCTGGTTCTGATGCTGCTTTATCGGCCACAGGGATTGTTGCCAGAGAAACACGTGGTTTCGGCAGCCGGGCGCATGAAGTTAAAGGGCGAGGACTAGGCCCTTACTCCATACCCCGCTGCCACCAGTCTTTTGGCAATACCCGGGCGCCATAGCCCAGACGGTCGTCCAGCCACAGCATGAAGCGGCGCAGGCCAGTGCCCATCAGGCGCTGGTACAAGCGCATGGTCCACCTCGAATAGTCCTTGTTGTAGGGACAGGCGCGCATGCAGATGGCGCAGTCAGCCCGCAACTTGGTCCAGTATTTGAAACATTTTTCGGCGTTTGACGTCCACTTGGTGACGCCCTTGATCGAAGACCGATTGGGGCCGCCCTCTTCGGGTGGACCTTTTGGCAAGGCCTTGGGCGGACAGGCATCGGCGCATTTGTTGCAGATGCTACAAAATTCGTGCACGCCGAAGCGTTTGGGTTTGTTGTGCACCAGCGGCAGGTCGGTAAATATCTTGGAAAATCTGACGCGGGGGCCAAATTCCGGTGTGATGATCATCTGGTTGCGGCCATATTCACCCATACCGGCCTTGATGGCATAAGGGATGCTGAGGGCGGTATCGTTGGATGAAGCCACAGCCTTGTATCCAAGGCCATGAATAAAGCTGGCAATCGACGTCACAATCGCCGCTTCATGGGAATATTCCCGTCCCGTCGCTGCCGCTGCCAGGGCAGACGGATAGGCCCGGACCAGTTCGTGATCCATATGGTGGCCCAGCACGATAACTGTCGTCATGCCGGACATATCCACATTGTCCTTTTCTTCCCGCGTTGGCGTATCGATGCGCGCGGCGTGGGCATAGACCCAGCGGTCATCATAGGCTGTCACGCCGAACAGGTCAGCGCCCAGAAATTTTGCTACCTGTTTGACCCGCGCCGTTGTTTCAATCTCATTTGGCAGATCGGCTTTGTCGCCTGCCTGGGGCACAAATGTTGCGAAGCTGTCGAGAAATCCCTCCCGTACACCATCGGCCATGCCCCGGGCGGCATAATCACGCGCCACAGCCCATGAAGAATTCAGCAGGGCAAAATCCCATTGGGTATAACCGTCTCCCTTGCGGGGGTCGGGGCGTTGCTGGGCGCTGTAAAATGCGACAACGTCGTCACTCATGACGGCTTCATCCCACCAGGCCCGGTTAAAGATATCGTCGCGCTGGTCATAGCGCTGGAAATTTTCGCTGATTTTGAACCCGGCTTCCCTGTCGCTCGCCAGCGTGGCAGCGTCCGGGGCCTCCGGCCTGTTGGCAGGCCAGTTTGCAGCGTATCCGGATTCTTCCTTGATATCGTTGGACATGGAACAGATTACTCCTGGAACATCATGAAGACGTGACAAGGTGCATTTGATTTTCAGAACCATAAAATGTGGAATTTTCAATGTGTTAACAAGCTAAAAATCGAAAAGAATTTTTACAGGTTGTCAGAAAATTTTCTATTAACACGATAGCGGGCAACTTGATTGCAGTTGCGACAAAGTCGCGAAACAGTATAATCTTATACCAAGGAAACAAAATTTCCCGCTCTCGTTTCAAAATTGACAGAGCCAGACCGGAAACTGAAAGCAAAGCTTCTTTGATTTCCAGAAAATAAACAGGGAGAACGTCTTAATATGTCTAAGCCAATTTCAAGGACTCTGAAAACGCTTGCGGGTGTGGCAGCATTTGGTGTTGTCGCGTCGTTCGCCAGCCTGACCCAGGCAGCAGAAACCAAGCTGACCATGATCCACCCCTTCCCGGATTTCCTGCAATATACGAAGAACTGCAAAAATCTGGTTGCTGTCATCAATGAACGTGGCAAGGGTGTGGTGAACATCGAGATGTTGCCTTTCAACTCGATCAAGATGTTCCAGCAACCAGGGGCTGTCAGCAAGGGTCGCGTTGATCTGGTCTGCACACCTGCAGCATTTTATGCGCGTGGCATTCCTGAAAATGAAGCTGTATCAACAGCATCTTCATCTGCCATGCAGGCACGTGCTGCTGGCGGTACCGCCATTCTCGATGGCCTTCACCAGAAGCACTTCAATACCAAATATCTGGGCTGGACGTCTTCGGGTAACCGTTTTCGCATCTACATGAAAAACGCCCCGAAATTTGGCAGCAATGGTTTGCCTGACTTTGGCGGTGTGAAAATGCGGGACAACCCGATTTATGGTGCGTTCCTGAAAGCCTTGAAGGCAACGACGCATAACCTGCCTTCATCTGCGGTGTTCTCTGCCCTTGAAAAAGGTGTGGTCGATGCCAGTGCCTGGGCAACCCTGGGTCTCAAGGGCCTGAAGTGGGACAAGTTCCTGCGCCATGCAGTTGCTGAAGAATTCTACCAGACTGATATCGGCTGGATGATGAACCTTGATAAGTGGAAATCACTGAGCCCCGCTGCCCAGAAGCTGATCCAGGATACTGTCATCGAGTTCGAACGCATGAACTATTATATCCTGACTGGTATGGCCGATGGTGAAACAGCGACGCTGAAAGCGGAAGGTATGAAGTTCCATGCTGTTCCAGCAGCGGCAACGTTCACCAAGATGGCCGTTGATTCTGCCTATGCCCGTATGGACGAGCGTCTGACCAAAGCCGGTCGCGACAAGTCCAGCATTGCCAAACTTCGGGCTGCATTCCAGCAGTAGACCATTGACGCCCGCCGGTCATACGGCGGGCGTCTCTTTTTGCCCAAAGACGTAATTAGTCGACGGATAATTCTGAATATGCTGAGTGTGGTTGACCGCATCTGGGAGAAGGTTTTGTGGTGCCTGATGGCCCTGGCTTCCCTGTATGTCGGTCTGATAATGGTTGCGATTATCTACATGACGACCAGCCGTGCCATGGGTTGGTCCTACAACGGGCTGACCTTTGTCTTCATCGAATATGGCTTCCTATACATCATGTTTCTGGGATCACCCTGGCTGATCCGTACGCGCAGCCACGTCTATATCGAGATGCTGACGGCGGCTGTGCCGGACCCGGTTCGGGTTGTCCTTTCCCGACTTATTTGTCTTGTCGGTGCGATCGTCTGTTTGATCTGGGCCTGGTACACTTTCCAGATCTTTCTCGAACAGTTTGATGATCCCATGGCCTATGATGAACTCCGCGCCCAGTTCGACCTGCGCCTTTGGGTCAGCACTGTTATTTTCCCCATAGGCTTCCTGCTCATGAGTATTGAATTCTTGCGCTTTGTTTTTACGGCCGAGCCCATGCATACGGGTCATGCAGGTGTTGCCAGTGACCGGGTAGAGCTGGAAGAAACCCGGCGCAATATTGAACAGGAACAATCAGCATCGGCAGGGCTTCGCTAGATGGAGTGGTACTGGACGCTTTCGCTGCTGCTGGGCTCGATCCTGTTCCTGATGTTCATCGGCTTGCCGGTGGGCCTCGCCTTCATTCTGGTCAACACGGTTGCGGCGGTGGTCCTGTTTGGCCGATTTGGTGATCTTGATGTCAACATGCTGGAAGGTATTCACCAGCTCACAGACAATGCCTTTGCCAATATAACAATCTTTGCCATCGTGCCGATTCCGATGTTCCTGTTGATGGGTGAGATGTTTTTTCATACCGGCCTCGCCAACAAGATGTTCAATGCCGTTGAACAACTGATGGGCCGGGTGCCAGCGCGTTTGTCTTATGTGACTGTCGCAGGCGGCACGGTATTTGCCACCCTGTCCGGGTCTTCCATGGGCAGCACGGCCTTGCTTGGCACCTTGATGATCCCCGAGATGTCGGAGCGCGGATACAAGAAAAAAATGTCTATCGGGCCGATCCTGGGTACCGGTGGTCTGGCCATGTTGATCCCTCCCTCGGCCCTTGCCGTATTGCTGGGGACGTTGGCGGAACTGGATATCGGTCGTTTGCTGATTGCCGGAATTTTGCCAGGGCTGATCCTGGCCGGATTTTACATCGTCCTGATTTTTGTACAGGCGACTTTGGATAAGGATGCCGCCCCGGCTTACGATGTCGTGCCGGTGCCTCTGGCAACCCGGATAAAACTTGTGATGACGGATGTTGTGCCAATGATTTCGGTGATCGTCATGGTCATCCTGTTGATCATGTTTGGTATTGCCACACCGTCCGAATCAGCGGCCTATGGATCACTGGGTGTGATTTTGCTGTCGATGATTTATCTTTTTATAGTGCCTTTGTTGCGCGGTGACACGGCAGCCGCCAAAGCGTTTTGGCCCCAGTTTACGAAAGCCTTGTGGCGTTCCATGTGGGGTGCCGGGCGGGTGACAGTTATTGCCATTTTCATTTTGTTCGGCTCGTCGCTATTCAGCAATGTGCTGGCGGCATCCCAGGCCAGCGTCGCCTTGATTGAATGGGTTACCAGCTTTGATGTGTCGGGCTATGCCTTGCTGATGATCATGTTCGGGGTCTTGCTTTTGCTGGGCATGTTCATGGATCAGTTCGCCATGATGTTGCTGACAGTGCCGATTTTCTTCCCGATTGTTCAGGGCATCGACTTTGGCATGCCCATGAATATGCAGATGATCTGGTTTGCCGTCATCATGTTGCTGGCCATGGAGATCAGTTTCACGACGCCCCCCTTCGGCTTGTTATTGTTCGTCATGCAAGGCGTGGCCCCGCCCGGGACCAGGTTCAGTGAAATCTGTCTGGCGGCATTGCCGTTCATGATGTGCGCCATGTTACTTGTCGCGCTGATCGTGATCTTCCCGTCGATAGCTCTGTGGCTACCATTCTTTGGCGGAGGTTAGCCAGGGGCTAGCCTGTTCAGGCAACGTCAAACACCCTTTTACGCAACATGGCAAAATGTGTGGTCGGGCCGCTGAAGGGCGGGAACCTGGCGAAGTCTTCGCGCATTAAAAGCCGTACATCCGATTTCATCGCTGCGTTGAAACCATCGAGCGAATCAAAAACAACCTCGTTGCCAATCATGCAATCCTCGACCGGAACAGTTGTCGGGTTCTGCCAGGGAACCGGCAGATAACAATAGATGTTTCTGATGTTCGGAAACTTTGCTTCGACCTGCGGATGGTGGGAAACATAAAAATCCGTAAATTCCTTTTCGTTTTCTGCCGGGCGAAAATATCTGACCACATAAGAAAGCGCTGCAGTGCGTGGCTGCACTTCTGTTCGCCCATCCACAACCTGGTCAATCACGTCGTAAACGCCTTGGGCAGCTTCGCAATTTTCAGGCAACTTTTGTTCAAACAGAAAACTCGTTTGCAAGCCTTCAGTCTGCAGCAAGTTGTCCAGACTGCTGATGCTATCGAAATCGACCTGGACCATCATCAGGGGACCGGCTCCGTCATCGTGATAGGGGTCTGATCCTCTCTCGCCGGTAAAAATGTCGATGCCCTGCACACCGGGCTGCCCGGCGATGGCTGGCAGAACATTGTCTCTGAACCAGCCCGGCATACCAGGGCGTTGTTCTTCCGGGCCGTCGAAAGTTAAAAACCAGGCGATTGTCATGCGGCTTCCTTTTTTGGATCTGTAAATTCCTGCAGCAATTCGTCAAGCCGGGTTTGCGCCTCGGTCATGGATTGCTGTTTGACATGGCCATATCCCCGAATGGCCAAAGGCAGTTCGGCAATGGCGATGGCAGTTACAATATTTTGTTCAGCGAGATCACTTACCAGGGCCGCGATATTCTTTTCATAGTCAGCGATCAGCGCGCGCTCATCCCGTCGTTCCTGTTGGTAACCAAAAACATCTAATACAGTGCCACGCAGCCCTTTGAAGCGTGACAGCAGACGCAAGGCGGGAAGTATCCAGCTGCCAAATCGTCGCTTGCCACTGGCATTGCCGGGATGCGCCAGGAAGGGTGGGGCCAGATGCAGGTGCATCTTTGCCTTGCCCTCGAAACGATCCGTCAGGCTTTGTAAAAACACCGGATGGCTCAACAAGCGGGCGACTTCATATTCATCCTTGTAAGCCAGAAGCTTGAAATATCCCCGCGCGACGGCCTCACTGAATTCTCCCGCCTGACCGGATAACCGGCTTTCTGCAGTAACTGCCTGGTCGACAAGTTGGCGATAACGAACCGCCAGCGCCATGTCCTGATAATCCGTTAAAAATGTTTCCCGAAAAGCAATGATGTCCTCAAGGGTTTCGGGTTCGCTCTCAACGTCTGCCAATCCGGCAGCTTGATAGACGCTGGCCTCATCCGCAATCAACTGGCGACCCCAGCGAAAGGCTGTGAGATTATTGGCAACCGCGATACCGTTCAGATTGATGGCGCTTTCCAGGGTTTCAGCGGCCAGGGGAAGTGTGCCGCGCTGGAAGGCCATGCCCAGCAATAACATGTTGGCGTAAATACCATCCCCAAACAGACGCTCGGCGAGGACTGTCACATCCTCCAGAATCAGCTGGTCAGGCCCGAAGGTTTCGGCCAGCAGGTTTTCGCCCTCGGCTGCCGGGAACGGTGCGTCCGGGTCCAGGGCATGGGCGGATGTTGGCTGACGATGGCTGTTCACGATGGCGGTGGCCATGTCCGGTCTGGCGCGCGAGAGTACATCGCTGCCACCGGTCACGATAACATCACCGCCCAGCACCAGCTGCGCCCGGCCCTCGCCAATGCGTGCGGCATGAATGGCACCTTTGTTGCCCAGACGCACATGGGTTGTCACGCCGCCACCCTTGCGGGCAAGACCTGTGTTATCCAGAATGGAACAGGCGATGCCTTCCATATGTGCCGCCATGCCGATCAGGGCACCGATGGTGATCAGGCCCGTGCCGCCAACTCCTGCAATGACAATATTGTAAACGCCCTTGATGGTTACGACCTCGGGTGCAGGCAGGTCGTCGTTCGGACTGACGCTACTGACCGGGTCTGGCTTGCGTGGGGTGACGCCTTCAAGAGTCACAAAGCTTGGGCAAAAACCATCTGTACAGGCCTGGTCCATATTGCATGTTGACTGGTCGATCAGGCGTTTAGGCCCCAATGGTGTCTCTTTCAGATGCACGGCAACGCAGCGGGATTTTGCCGAACAATCGCCGCAGCCTTCGCAGACCAGATCGTTGATCACGACACGTGGTGCGTTGAATTCATCGGGCTGGCGCTTGCGGTCCCGACGCTTTTCCGTGGCGCATTGCTGATCGAACAGGATGATCGATACACCGGGTGTGTCGCGGCATTCCTGCATGACCGCATTCATGTCGTCGCGATCCCGGAACGGCACATTTGGCGGGAAGTCATCGCCGATATGACGGTCAGGGTCTTCGGCGACAACGGAAATCTTGCGCACACCCTCGCCATACATTTGCCAGGCAATGGCGTTGACGTCGGGCGCACCTTCAACCGGCTGGCCTCCGGTCATGGCGACGGCGCTGTTGTAAAGAATCTTGTAAGTGATGTTAGACCCGGCGGCGATGGCAGCGCGTATGGCCAGCAGGCCCGAATGGTAATAGGTACCATCCCCCATGTTCTGGAAAATATGTTTGCTTTCCACATAGGGTTCGAGGCCGATCCATGTAGCGCCTTCGCCGCCCATCTGACACAGGGTCAGTGTGTTTGATCCCGGCACCCACATGGACAGGGAATGACAACCAATTCCTGCCATGGCCCGTGAACCATCCGGCAACCGGGTGGATCGGGCATGGGGACAGCCTGCGCAAAAATAAGGTGTGCGCATGGCCTGAATGGATTTCATCTGAACCTTTTTGGCGCGCGCCACCAAACCAGCAAGATTTTCCTTGATCGTGGCATTGTCTGTCAGCCGGATCAGACGTTCGCCGATCAGACGTGCCAGTTGTCCGGCGCTGGTTTCACCCGTTGACGGCAACAAGGAGTTACCCAGTTCATCTGATTTGCCGACAATGCGGGGCCGGGATTCTTCAGGCCAGTGGAATGCCATATCCTTGAACTGGCTTTCAATGACTGAACGACGCTCTTCAATGACGAACAATTCTTCAAGCCCGCGGGCGAATTTTTCCGCTCTCTCGTTCTCCAGTGGCCAGACCAGACCGATTTTGTAAACCGTCAAACCAAGTTCTTCAGCCAGGACCTGATCAATGCCCAGATCGTCCAGCGCCTGACAGACATCCAGCCAGGATTTGCCGGCCGCTGCAATGCCGATCCGGGCGTGGGTGACAGTATGTGAGATGCGATCAATCGGGTTGGCTCTGGCAAAGCTGGTGAACGCAGGCAGTTTGATATTCTGGGTGCGGTCATCCTGGCTCCAGCGATTGTCGGGCCAGCGACCATGAACACCATCCTGCGGCAGTTCAAAATCTGCGGGTGCTGTGAATTCCGGCAGGCTGTCGGGCAGGTCAATGCTGGCTGTTGTCTCCAGCGTATCCGCCACCATTTTCATGCCGACCCACAAGCCGCTGTAGCGTGAGGCAGCATAGCCCATGAGGCCAAATTCAATAATTTCTTCAACATTGGCTGGATACAAAACCGGTATTAACGCGCCGATGAAGGCCTGTTCGCACTGGTTGGGAATGGTGGATGA
>Ga0233429_1005825_pt1 | contig 10046 bp, 10 predicted proteins | sample SI_118_April2016_3_FD_179879 | JGI IMG/M metagenome (GOLD analysis project Ga0233429, IMG submission 179879) | Seawater microbial communities from Saanich Inlet, British Columbia, Canada - SI_118_April2016_135_MG | ecosystem: Environmental > Aquatic > Marine > Inlet | place: Canada: British... | reverse complement strand
CGGAACATTGTGGGGGTCTAGTAAGCTTGTCAGGGTTAGAAGAACTTGGAGTAATACCATTTAGAAAAACATTTGATCATATGATAGAATCTGCAAAAGTGTCATCACCAAACGGAGAAAGTTTTACAATAAATTCAAAGAAACAAAAAGTAGTTGAAATTAGTAGACGGGAATTAGATAAACAAATTGCGTTTCAAGCTCAAAAGAATGGAGCAGTTATCAAAGTAAAAACTAGTTTTCAAGAAATTACAGATACTGGGATCAGAACCAATGAAGAAAAAATAGATTGTAAAATATTTGTAGATGCCAGAGGAGTTTCATCATTAATTCATAAAGATAGAACAGGGATTTTATCATCTGCGCAATATGAAATCTATGCAGATTGGATTCACAAAGGAAAAGTAGAAGTGATTTTTGATCAAGAAAAATATGCAGGGTTTTTTGCATGGGTTATTCCATCAGGGGAAGGTAAAGGAAAAGTGGGAGTTGCAGGAAGAGGAATCAAAGTATCTGAAACATTAGATAATATCCTCAGAGACAAAGGCAAATACTCTACAATAAGAAAGATTTTTGCGCCAATTTGGATCAAAGGACCTATCAAAAAATTTGTAGAAGGTAAAACAGTGATCATAGGAGATGCAGCAGGACAAGCAAAGCCAACTACTGCAGGAGGCATATTCACTAGTGGTATGGGGGGAATTTATGCAGGACAAGCAATTTCTGAATTTCTAAAAACAAACAACAGTGAAGATCTCGAACAATATCAAAAAAAATGGACAGAAAGATTTGGAAAAGAATTTGAAAAGCAAATCTTGGCAAGAAAACTTTTGGAGCGTATTGATAACAATACTATCAATAAATTGTTTGAATCCATAACACCAGAGATAATTAAAGAGATTTCAGAAAAAGATGATTTTGATTTTCATACTGGATCAATTATAAAATTATTAGGATTGAAGGGCTCGATTAAAACTGCTCAGACCCTTATCGGTGGAGAAATTAAAAAACTACTCAGTTAAGATACACGTAATTTCCAAGGAAGGTATAAATGATGTTTACCGAAAATCGGAGTATGTCATCAAGTATTTCATTACCAACATGTAGTTGTTGTCACAGACATATTATGCCTAATGATAAATGTGTAAAATTTAATTGCCCAGAGTGCGGCGGTGACTTAATTTGGAGATGCCAAAGTTGCAGAGAATCAGCAAGAGGTTATACTTGCTCTTCATGTAACTCGCAAGGACCTTAGAGAAATGGCACAGTTACTATTCATTACAAAAATTCTTCCAAAAGGAATGGAAGTTGATTTAGATAAATTAGCAGAAACTATGAAAACTTCATTACCAGAAGGAATTTCAATGAAAAGACATGCTAAAGAACCATTGGCATTTGGATTAGAATGTCTAAAAGTAGAATTTGTTTTAGAAGATAAAGAAGGACAAAGTGACGCATTAGAGGATGCAGTAAGAGCAGTAGATGGAGTCAGTGAATTTGAAGTCCTCAACATGAGTCGAATGTCAGTTGACATGAAATAGGTGATTTTTTGGTCCGCAAAGAGGAAACTTTGCAAATGAGAATTGGAGAGTCAAAACAAAGAGACGTAGGTAAAAAACGAGCTAGAATAGGTCCAGACGCTATGGATTTTCTCAAAGTATCTCCAGGAGACATTATAGAAATAATGGGTTCAAGATCTAGCTGTGCAGTAATTTGGCCAGTAGATGAAGACGAAAAATTACCAGACATCATAAGAGTTGATGGTCAAACAAGAAAAAATGTAGGAGCATCATTAAACGACATTGTAAAAATTAGAAAAGTAACATCAAAATTTGCAAAATCAGTTTCACTTACACCAGTAAATGATGTTGTTACAGTAGACAAAGAATTTACAGATTTTGTAAAAAATAGATTGAAAGGATTACCAATTGTTCATGGTGATGAAATTTCTGTGATGATTTTAGGAAATTCAATGGATTTCAAAATTACAAAAACTACGCCAAAAGGAGTAGTAAAGATGGATCGTTCTACAAATCTCAGTATTTCGACTGAAACTTCAGTAGACAGAAAGGTTCGTGTGACATACGAAGAGGTGGGAGGGTTACGAGACAAAGTAAAAGCAATGAGAGAAATTGTGGAACTGCCATTAAAACATCCAGAATTATTTGTAAGATTGGGAATTGAACCACACAGTGGAATTTTACTTTATGGGCCACCAGGATGTGGAAAAACATTGCTTGCAAAAGTTATTGCAAGTGAATCAGAAGCCAACATGTATCCAATCAACGGTCCAGAAATTATGAATAAGTATTACGGAGAGACAGAAGCTAAACTAAGAGATATTTTCAAAGAAGCTAAAGATAATTCTCCAAGTATAATTTTCATAGATGAAATTGATGCTATTGCACCAAAAAGAGAAGAAGCATACGGAGATGTAGAAAAAAGAGTTGTAGCTCAAATGTTAGCATTAATGGATGGTCTTAATGATAGAGGAAATGTAATTGTGTTAGGTGCCACCAATAGACCAGATTCAATTGATCCTGCACTTAGAAGACCAGGTAGATTTGATAGAGAATTCGAAATATCAGTACCTAATGAAGACGATAGATTAGAGATTCTTGAAATTCACACAAGAGATATGCCAATGAATGAAAATATTGAACTAAAAGATTTGTCATCAGAATTACATGGATATACAGGTGCAGATATCAAATCTCTTTGTAGAGAAGCTGCACTAAAATCAATCAGAAGATACCTACCAGAAATAGATCTTGAAACTGAAAAGATCCCATCAGAAGTATTACAATCAATGGAAATTAAATTAATTGACTTCTATGAAGCAATGCACGATGTAATTCCCACAGCGATGAGGGAAGTGTATGTCGAAAGATCAAAAGTATGGTGGCAAGATGTAGGAGGACTAGATGGTGTCAAGAGAGCATTAACAGATAATCTAGTTACAGCAATGAAAGATCCAACTAAATTTACAAAGATGGGTATTAGGCCACCAAAGGGGGCATTAATTTATGGACCACCAGGGTGCGGAAAAACACTCCTAGCACGAGCACTTGCAACTGAAACAGGAGCAAACATGATTTTAGTCAAAGGTCCAGAAATTCTTTCAAAATGGGTTGGTGAATCTGAAAAAGCAATTAGAGAAGTGTTTAGAAAAGCAAAAGCATCAGCACCGTGTGTAGTAATTTTTGATGAATTAGATTCACTAGCACGTAACAAATCAGGAGAAAGCGGAGTAGGAGAAAATATCCTCAGTCAATTATTAACGGAGATAGAAGAAGGTATTTCTTCACAAGTAGTAGTAATAGGAATCACAAACAGACCAGACATACTAGATAGTTCTCTACTAAGAACAGGTAGATTAGATTTAGTTCTCTATGTATCCCCACCAGATGAAAAAGGTAGATTGGAAATCATAAAAATTCTAACAAAAAAGATGCCATTAACTGCAGATGTTAAATTACAAGAAATTGCAGTAGCTACTCAAAATTATACAGGAGCAGACTTAGCAGCACTATGTAGAGAAGCTGTAGTACATGCAATGCAAAATAATTCTGAAAAGATATCTAGTCAAGACTTTTCAAATAGCTTAAAACAAGTTAGACCTTCAATTACCAAAGAAGTAGATCAATGGTACAATAAAGTGAAGGAAAGTATATCTAACGTAGTACCAAAGTCAGAGGATAAATCATTCTACGGATAAAAATGGCAATACCAATTCGAAATACAGTATTTGATAAAATTACAGAAGCAGGTTCACTAACGGATGTTGAACTCTACAAAGCTTTAACAAAAAATGAATTCATGTTACCAGAAGATAAATTCAATAAAATACTGTTAGATTTAGAAATTCTTGGCCTCATCAAAGTTGCATGGATTACAAAAGAAGAGCGTAGAATAGAGGTGGTAGTAGTTGAAAAAGAAGTAGACAAAGTTGAAGAGCAAGTAAAGGAAACTATGGAAAGTGATTATGAAGCTAGTTTCCCAGGTGTAGATAAATAAATTTTAGAACGACGGTAATGGGTAATGGAATGCTGCATCTAATGCAACAGCGACAAAAATTATTGTAAGATACGGAGCAGTTACTTTGTATGCTTTCCAAGCAAATTCAGATGTAGGAGTCTTTGTTAGTTTGTAATGATACACCAGCATTAATCCGCCAGATACTATTGCAATAACAGTGTAAACAACGCCCATACCATCTGGAATAAATGAAAGTATCAAAGAGTATGGAATTAAAATCAAGGTATTACCCAAAATAAATTTAGATGTTTTTTCCATTCCAATAACTACAGGTAACATTGGAACTTCAGCTTGTGCATATTCATCTTTAATTTTCATTGCAAGACACCAAAAGTGAGAAGGGGTCCAAACAAACACCAAGAATCCAACTAGAAATCCTAACAAATCCATACTACCAGTAGCTGCTGCCCATCCAGCCCAAGCTGCTGCACTACCAGCTATTCCACCAATTACAATGTTTGATGTATTTCTACGTTTTAGACAAACAGTGTAAATTATCACGTATGAGAATATTCCAACTGCAATAAAAAAAGCAGACACCGCATTTAATGCAAAAAATCCATAAATTACAGAAATACAACTTACTGCCAAACCATAAATCATGACATGTGATGCTGCCATTCGTCCTGATGGAATTGGCCTAGTACTAGTTCGAGTCATTTTTGGATCAATGTCTTTATCATAATAATGATTTAATGCACTAGAACCAGCAGATGCCAATGCTCCTGCAATAATGATATGCAAATATGCCCAATAATCAAGATCAGGAACACCCGGAACTAGCTTACTTGCAGCATACATTGAAGTCACAGCAGTAATGACTAGTAAAACAACAATTCGAGGTTTGGATATCTCCACTACTTCTTTAAATCCCAATTCACATTTTCCTATTCCAAAGCCATTTAATTTCTTCGTCTACAAGATCCAGAGGCATTTCAAAAGGAATAAGTATCTCAGTCCTGCCAGCTACGTTAAATGAGTAATTGGGACCTCATGATGCCAGGAATGGGACTTACAGCTATAGGTTTAGCTGGAATTACAATATCCTATGCAGGTATCGCTCACACATTTATCGACGGAATGCATGCCTTAACAGGTCTCACAATGTTTATCGGATTAATTATCCTAGCTACTGGGATTTTAGATGGAGGAGTTTCAACTAGTAACAGAGCCAAAGCAACGACTTTGGTTATTATTTCAATTGCATTAGGATTTGGAATGTTTGCATTTACAATGAATACATCAAACTATACAGTAACTCTTGCAGGACTCTTAATGGCAATTGCATTCCCTGCAATTCTCATGGCATATTTATCAATGAAGCATCCAGAGTTTCTCAAACCAATTGGAGCTATTGCAGGAATGGCAGCTGCAACAGGAATTATCATGTGGGTAGCATTTGGAGTTGTTAGTCCAGACTCTTACATTATTCCTCAAGTAGAAGTAGCAGAAGAACCAACAGAAGATCTTACACCTGCTGGACCAATATTTGCAATTGAGATTCTAAAAGATTCAGTAACAGAAGGTAATCCAGATTACAGTCCAGATGTAGCAACAGTACAACAAGGGCATGTAATAGAATGGACAAATGCTGATTCAGCTGCACATACAGTAACTAGTTCAGTAGACTTTGGAGAAACATTTGATTCTAGTTTAATGAGTGCAGGAGATATTTTCACATTAGATACTAATAATTTAGAAAGTGGAGAGTACGAATATCTATGCATTGTACACCCATGGATGATTGCAACTTTAATTATTGAAGCTCCAAAAGAACCAACCAAAGTAATAATTCCAGAAGGAGCAGCACTTCCAGAAGACGGTCAAATCTATTATGATCCTCAAACAATTGATGTCACAGTAGGTACTACAGTTGCATGGGACAATGTAGACAATACAGTTCACACAGTAACATCAGGTCAACCACCTACAGATACAGATGGAGTATTTGACTCAGAAATGATGACAGCAGGAGGAATCTTTGAATTTACATTTACAGAAACAGGAAATTATGATTATTACTGTACATTCCATCCATGGATGGTAGGAACTGTTAATGTAGAATAGATTTGCAGAAAATCACCATACCACAATCAATAAAAAAAATTTTAACACAACATGCAGAAAATGAAAATCCAAATGAGTCATGTGCCATGTTGTATGGAGAAAAAGATACAGTATCAGAAGTATTTTTGACAAAAAACATTGAAGAATCACCAGTTAATTTCACAATATCAAATGAGCAATTAATTGAAGGCTACAAAATTGCAGAAGAAAAAAAATTAGAAATGATAGGGATTTTCCACTCACATCCAAATTCTGAGGCATATCCATCAAATACAGACAAAAAATTCATGTTTAGCAACCCAGTAGTTTGGGTAATTTATTCAGGAACAAACAAGAATTTCAAAGCATATACCTTAGAATCAGATATTTCAGAAGTGTCAATTCAAGAATAAGTCATTATTGAGAAATCAAATTTTAGAGAATAAATCATACGTATGATTATTATCTAAGAATTTGTATTTTTTATTAATTGCAAAATAAAATAATATTTTTCACTATAATTACAGTCCTTTTTGCAAGTGTTCAGTCAGCAGCAGCTGAAACCAGTATCTATGAGAAGAAAGAATTCTCATTAGAATATCCATCTGAATGGAAAATCAAAGAAGTGTGGGGAGCATATCTAAAGCAAGTATACTTTCAAGTAGACATACAAAGTGATTCAGGAGTTACAATAAAACAGCAAAAAAGTATCATTCCAATTAGTACAATTAATGAAGAATTAATTCAGTTCATGATAGACAATGAGAAAGAAAATTGTAGAATGAATGTAGATGGACCATGTTGGGATTATACATTTTCTAATGCTAGAAGTATTACAATTGATAACACTAAAGCTATACTAATTGAATATCAAGCAAACCTAGACAGCAGAGAAAGACTAGTGAAAAAAATATTCATTCCAGATGGAAATAACAACTGGGTGATTGAAAGCAAAGTATCAAAAGATAAAACAGAATTGTTTGAGATCATCGGAGTAACTTTGGAATCATTTACAAGAAATGTTGAAATACAAAATGAAATACAAAATGAAATACAAAATGAAATACAAATTTCAAGTATTACAGATATTGGAATTCCAGAATGGGTAAAAAACACTATGAAATGGTATGTTGAAGGTACAGTTTCAGAAAAAGAAATGATTACGGTATTAGAATTTTTAATTGATCAAAAAATTATCAAGATCAATTTTGCTCAATGAGTGTAGATAAAAAAAGAATAATCAATCTAGTAAACGAAATGTGACATGTTCACTATGAACTTTATCTAGAATAGTTTTATCAGGAGTGATAATTTTTCCAACAATATTAACAGGTGATGCAGGAGTAATTTCTCCAGGTTTCCCTATTGGTGTAGGACCATAAAACAAGCAGATGGCTTTACCAGTAGGCCAGTATGCAACATCATTTAGTTCAACAGGAGACTTTGCATTTTCTTCTGGTTGAGCAATGGGGGATTTTGAAGTGTAAATTTCATCACCCCAGACATTCAGAGATACAGTAAAGGGCAGTTTTTGGATAAATTCGTGCACTGTATTTGGTGAGTGGGCGTCATCTAATTCTAAAACTATGTTTGATAAGTTTGAAATTTCTATCTCAACCGAGTATTTCATAAATACATATGATCTTTGAATTAAATATCCCTTTTTCTAGTTAGATTTATGGAAATTCACGTATACGACACTTATGTCAAAGCAGCAGATGGTCACACCATGCACTTTGATGTAATAACTGGTGAAAAAGATCACGATAAAGCCCTTACATACGGCAAAGAGTGGTTACAATCCGTCGGTGAAGGAGAATCAGAAATGACTACAAACGAATGTCAATTCTGTCATTCACAAGGAGCACCAGAGCCTGTTGAACAGGCAATTAAGGAAAAAGGCTATTTTATCCAGAAAATGGAAGGCTGTCCTTAAACATTTTTTTCCTTTTTTACAAAAGGTATTTTTTAGATTACTTGTTTTACATTAGATATGTCTGAACACAAATATTCAAAGTGGACAGTAGAGGGAGATAAAAAAACACAATGGATATGCGGATGTTTCCAAACAGCTGATGGTTATTTCAAATTCTGTGATAAACACAATCCTGCATTACAAAAAGCAATTCAAGCTCAAATTGATGAGTTAGATATGACACTAATTGTTGAAGATTAAGTTTTAGATTAGATAGCAAGTATTGCCACAAAGGCCGATACAAATACAATTGCAATTGTGTTTAGTAATTTGATGACAGTGTTAAGGGCTGGACCTGCAGTGTCTTTGTAAGGATCACCAATGATATCTCCAACTACTGCGACTTTGTGAATTTCAGAACCTTTCTCACCTTCCATCTCAACTAGTTTCTTTGCATTATCCCATGCACCACCAGTGTTTGCCAAGTGATATGCTAGTAAAATTCCAGTTACAACTGCACCCATTAACAATCCTGCGACTGCAGTTGGACCTAGTAAAATTCCTAAAATGATTGGAGAGATAATTGCGACAAGTGCTGGTTTCCATAGTTCTTTAATTGATGCAACAGTTGCAATATCCACACATTTAGCATAATCAGGTTTTGATTTTCCTTCAAGAATACCAGAATCTGCTTTGAATTGTCTTCTAACTTCATCTACCATCTTTCCTGCAGCCCGTGATACACCATTGATCAGTTGGCCTGTAATGATAAACGGAATTAATCCACCAATTAGTAATCCAACAATAATTGCAGGATTGGTTAAACTGTAATCTAATTCTAAAACGCCTTCAAAGACATGTGCTGCTTCAAATTGAAATGCCTGAATCATGGCTAGTGCTGCAAGAGCTGCACTGGCTATAGCAAAGCCTTTGGTTACTGCTTTGGTTGTATTTCCAACTGCATCAATCTCATCAGTGACTTTACGATTTTCTTCTCCCATTCCAGTCATTTCAACAATACCGCCTGCATTATCTGCAATTGGTCCAAATGCATCAATACTTAGAACGATTCCTGCCAAACTCAACATTGCCATTGCAGTCATTGCAGTTCCAAAGATTCCATAAAGTGTTGGGTCTGCACCTTCAGGTGCTGCACCAGATGCTAAACTATAAGATACAATAATTGCAATAACTAGTGCAATCATAAATGGTCCAGTTGATTGTAGTCCTTTGATAATTCCCATTAAAGTTAATGATGCATAACCCCATTTTGCAGAGTCTGCAATTTCTTTTACAGGTCCTTTTTTGTAACTAGTATAGTTGTCAGTGATTTTTTGAATTACTGGAACCAAGATTACACCAATTACAGTAGAACCAAACAGAGCATAGGATGCTGGAGAATCTCCGATGAATTGTGTGATGAACAAATAGTTTAATCCAATTGCAATAGCTGCTGAGACATAAAATGAGCGATTAAGGGGCTTCATAACATCTGTCACTCCTTTAGAACCAACAATAACAACACCGATAATAGATGCAATCATTCCTGATGAACCAATCAAGATTGGATATAAGAAAAAGTTTGGTGCACCAATTAATGCTGCAATTAGTAATGCTGCAAGTATTGTAACAATGTATGATTCATAAACATCAGAACCCATTCCTGCTGCATCACCGACATTGTCACCAACATTGTCTGCAATTGTTGCAGGGTTTCTAGGATCATCTTCTGGAATATTTACTTCGACTTTACCTACCAAGTCAGCACCCATGTCTGCTGCTTTTGTAAATATACCACCGCCAATTCTGATAAATAATGCAATTAGACTTGCTCCAATTCCGACTCCGGCAATTGTGATTGGGTCTGGGAAAATTAGATAAAGACCAGTGATTGCAACTAGGGCCATTGCTGGAACTGCAAGGCCGACTGTTGCTCCACCTCTAAAGGCCATAGCAAATGTCTTACCCAGTCCTTCACTACTGAGATTTGCAGCCCTAACTGCTGCTTTTACTGTAATTTTTAATGAGATAATTCCTGCGACTGCAGATA
>Ga0233429_1005824_pt1 | contig 10047 bp, 10 predicted proteins | sample SI_118_April2016_3_FD_179879 | JGI IMG/M metagenome (GOLD analysis project Ga0233429, IMG submission 179879) | Seawater microbial communities from Saanich Inlet, British Columbia, Canada - SI_118_April2016_135_MG | ecosystem: Environmental > Aquatic > Marine > Inlet | place: Canada: British... | reverse complement strand
CGTGATTTAAGCATTTTTCAAATTGGCTTACGTTTTACCGAGAGGCGTCTTGTCAACGAATTGCCGATCCGCATCTCTCTTTGTAAATATTTATGAAACTGTCTGGTGGCTAGTCAAATTATTAAAATATAGAAAAAGCAGTGTTGCTATGCCATTGCTTACTATCAAAAACATCAAGGGAGCTAATCGGGAAAAGATTTTGTGTAGATGATCGTTTGTAGCCCCAAATGCTATAAATAAGAAAAAACTGCTCACAGTTATTGCCAAAAATGAAATCCTGATTATCATTTTTCCTAGAACTTTGTTTAAAAGCAGCTTTTTTACAAAATCTATTATTTTTTGGTACTTTTTTTTATCCTTAAAACTAAGGATGAGGAAAGAGGCTATAGGTAAATTATAAAGAATAACCAAGAGCATCATTATCGCTCGGCTTTTTGAGTATCCTAGTAGCCATATGTTTTTGGGATCAGTGGGAAGTAGCAATAACCAAGAGAGAGTAGTTATGCCACCAAGAAAAATAAGAATTTTATATAGACGATGGGAAATTTTCATGGCTTTGTCATAGAAATATAGTATTTACATTTAATATCTAAAAAGGATATTTTACGAAGATTTGAAGAACTTGTTTTGACTTTTAACAAGTTAAAAATCTCCCTGTAGTTTAACACAAAGTCGTGTATAATATGCCCCGCACGCGGGCGCTTAGCTCAGCTGGTTAGAGCACCTCGTTTACACCGAGGGGGTCGGGGGTTCGAGTCCCTCAGCGCCCACTAAAAGATGCCATCATTTTGATGGCATCTTTTTTTATTGTCTTTGCTTCTTATTCAATACGGATACACACTTTTTACGCCAACACTGCCCCTTCCATTTTTAGCAACCATTTCTTTACATCCAACCCGCCCCCATAGCCTCGCAACTTCCCGTCTGCGCCCAGCACACGGTGACAAGGAATTACCAAAGGCATCGGATTTGTCGCCTCAGCACGCCCCACGGCTCGTGCTGAGTTTGGACGTCCAATTTGTGTAGCAAGCTCACCGTAGGTACTCGTCTGCCCGTAGGGGATCGCAAAAGTTGCCAAGAGAGCTTCACGCTGGAAGGGGCGCATTAGCGACCAATCAATTTTTAGCGTAAATTGACGCCGTCCCCCTGCTAAATATTCGCGTAGTTGGTTGGCTGTATGCGTTAGCCGACTCGGATCCTCTTCAACAGGAGATTTCAAGCGGCGCGTTAAATAGTCTAATAGATCATCTTTTTGCGAATCCCATTCAATGGCGACCAATCCCCGCTCTGAGCAGGCAACCCAAATTTCACCGATGGGGGTGTCTTTCACACTGCTGAAATAAATTGTAGAAGAGGGGGAACGCGTCATGGGAGCCTCCAAAAGATTCCCTTCTATTGTAGCCTTGATTTTTCCAAAATCAAGTTTTTGCTCTTTAAATGGGTTTAAAAAGGCGTTTTTCCTTACATTTTCGATAACTAAGGGGTGTCCGTAGGGTAATCGTAGGGTAAGCGTCAGGCAGCCTATTCGTGCTTATGTTAATATACTACGTAAGAAGTGATTTCTCTTCTCCTCCTTTCAAAAGAGAGCCAGGGTCGGCGTCCTTGGCTCTCTCGATTCTAGGGCAACCTTGCGAATTTTCTCGCAAGGTTTTTTTCTAGCGGGGTATAATAAAGAAAAAGATTCTAAAGAGGATAATTATGAGCATACAAATTACGATTATCGGTTTGGGGCAAATTGGCGCATCTATTGGGCTGGCGTTGGCAGAGCATAAAAATCTCACCCTGATTGGCCACGATAAAAATATGAGCACCGCAAAAACTGCCCAGAAAATGGGTGCAGTACATGAAACCAAGCGCAACCTCCCCAACTCAGTTAAAAATGCGGATATCGTCATCCTGAGTTTGCCTTTTAGTGAAATTCGAGAGACGTTGGATTATATTAAAGAAGATTTGAAAGAGGACGCGGTAATTCTGGATACCGCGCCGAGCAAGGCTGCAATCAACAAATGGATACAGGAAATTTTCCCTGCGGGGCGCGCGTATATTGGGCTTGCTCCCGTTATAAATCCCATTTATCTCGACGAGAACGAGAGTGCCGTTAACGCCGCTCGAGCAGATCTTTTCCATAAAGCCATAACGATGATCGCCGCGCCGCCTACAGCTTCTGGTGAGGCTATCCAACTCGCTACAGATTTGGTACAGCTGATTGGCTCTCGCCCTTTATTCACCGATATTACTGAAGTGGATGGGTTGACAGCGTCTGTTCAGTTGCTGCCGCAGTTAATCGCTGCTTCGTTGCTCAATACAACGGTAGATCATTCGGGATGGGATGAAGCGCGTAAACTTACGGGGCGAGCTTATGCCGATACAACGAACGCAATTCTCCATCACGAGGGTGCCGCTTCTCTATCTGCTGCGGTATTAAAGAATCGTCAAAATATTACCCGTGTTTTAGACGGGATGATCGAATCCCTCCAGGAAATCCAAAAGAATATTGCTGCTGATGATAAAGATGCGTTAGATGAGGCACTGACCCGTGCCGAAGAGGGTCGTATTCTTTGGCTTCGTGAGCGCAGAAATGCCGATTGGTTATCGGCAGGGGAGAAACCTTCTCCCGTTGAATCGACAGGAATCTCAGAACGTTTATTTGGGATCAAGAAAAGAAATCCGCGTAGCTAATGCCCTTTTTTTGCTATATGGTCGAATGTGCCGACGGGACTTTTTACACGGGCTGGTCAACAGATCCCGAAAGCCGTGTGAAGGTGCATAATGCGGGGCGGGGGGCAAAATATACGCGTACACGCCGACCAGTGAAATTGATTTATGTGGAAGAGTTGCCCGATAGAAGCAGCGCGATGAAAAGAGAGTGCGCGATAAAAAAATATTCTCGAAAGAAAAAACAGAAATTGGTTGGTAAATAAAAAAAGGCCGAGTGCATGCACTCGGCCTTTTAGTTTAAAAAGTTTTATTCAGTAAATAGGGGAATATGCCCAAGAGAGATAATATCTTTCCATTCTTCTATATCGCCCTCGGTGAGAATTGCAGCTTCTGCTACAACCTCTGCTTTCGCTTTTGCCATGAGCTGTTTCATACCCTTTAAGGTTGAGCCAGTACTAATAACATCGTCAATGATGACAACTTTTTTGTTTTTGATCAGCTCGCCATCTTTTTCATCAAGAATAAGAGTTTGCGGTTTGCCAGTGGTAATCGAAAGCGTTTTTGCGATAGTTGCATCACCCATATAGAGTTTATAGGATTTCCGCAAGACAGCGTAAGGTTTTTTCGTAACCACAGAAAGCGCATAAGCGATCGGGATTGATTTTGCTTCCGGGGTGATGATCACATCATAATCAATGTTTTTCAGCTCTTCGGCAAGGGCCTTCGCACTCGCTTCGACGAGCTCGGTATCACCGAGAATATTCAGAACGGCTATTTTTAAACCGGGCTTAATTTCAAAAAGGGGAAGTTCGCGTTTAATTCCGGCAATTGATATCGAGTGGGTTGATCTTGTTGACATATTTCCTCCAGAAGAGTATTTTGACGGGAGTAGTTTATCATATTTTGAGCGTGTCCACATTTTGTAGACGTCTCTCTGCTATAGTACACATATTAGAAAAACTTCTGGGCGTGGTGGGTTGGGGAAGGGATCCCACGCATAATCTCGATCAAGAATCGGCAGTACAGGGAGAGAGCTACTGCCGATTTTTGATTCCTTTTTATTTGCGAATATTTTCCACTAACTTTTGAACTTCAATCCCATCATCCAATGAACAACGCGGCTCTGCTTTTCCTTCTACTATCTCAATGAAATGTTTCATTTGTTCCACAAAAAGATAGTTGCGTTCAAAATCATCGGGCAATTCATATATTGTGTGAACAGGTGCGGATGGATTTGCGCTCCACGTCCCGAACTCTTCGGGCATATTATAGTGTTGCAGCACACCATCGTCGTTATTCCAGCGGAAGGTTCCCTTCGTGCCAACTATTTCAAGACGATGATCGGGCGGGCGCTGGAAATAATTGATGTGGACTGCGCCAATCGCCCCTGATTTGAACTTGATACCGATTTCCCCAACATCTTCTACACCCGAAAGCTCGAGCGGTGAAACGTGCCCCTGAATGGATGCTGTTTCTTCTACTTCGCCCAGAATATAGCGCAAATAATCGATCGGGTGCGTCAACGTGCCGATCACACCGCCGCCTAAATCCGCACGTGCAGCATAACTTTCACGATAATCTTCCCACGGATGCCAATTTGGCAAATACTCGCCCCAATGCGAATGAAAACTAAGAACCTTTCCTAATGCACCTTCATTGATTAAATCACGCGCTTTATTTAATGTAGGATGATAACGAAATTGAAATCCAACCAAAATACGACTTCCGCTCTTTTCGGCGGCGCGGCGCAATTTATCCACACGGGAGAGATCATCCGAGATGGGTTTCTCGAGCAAGATATGGCATCCAGCCTTGGCAGCGGGGATGGCTACATCCATGTGCAGGGATGTGGGATTTGCGACGATAACGGCATCAGGCTTCAGGTTAAGAGCAGCTTGTAAATCCGTTTCAACGGGGATTCCCGCTAACTCTTCATCATCTATAGTAGATTGATGCGTCCGATATAGCACGATGTTATCCTGCCCCAAATCGCGCAGCATATTCAAATGACGATGACCGATAGAGCCTAGCCCAGCGATTAGAAATTTCATTTTTTTACCTTTTATCTTTATCCATTCATAAACCAATGTGTGCCATAAAGATTAATAGCGATACTTATGACAACAAGCAATTGAAAATGCCAGGGTGTTTTTTTCTTAAAGCCCACGGCGAGCAAAACTATAAGCGGAGTCAGAAAATCAAGAATATAGCGGTAACCAAACTGATGGGCACCCGTGTTATGGTAAAGGCTAAGCAAAGCCACACTGAAAAAAACCGCTGCCCAAGCCCCGATAACCCACCAGTCTTTGGAGTAGCGGCGAAAGAGGTAAATAAGAGCAGGTGTGGTCAGGAAGACACTCATCCCTGTTGCAGAGGGGAGGATGAACCACCGCCCTCCTGGATTCCAAAAGGGTAACTTAAAGAGCATAACCGAAAGGTTTATTGGAATAAAGTGGGGGGAGAACGTTCCCCATTGTTGTACATTTCTCACAATATCTGGGCCAGCGTTGACGGTCACATATCCAAAGTCTAGAAAGTTTTCGAATCGCAGATAGTTATAAGTGAGTAACCCAATAACGGCAACGGATATTGGCACAACTGTTTTTGCACTCCACTGGACGACATGCTTTAGTTCGACTTCTTCTTGGTTTTCTTTCAGTATTTGCAATGTAATAGCAAGGAGAAAGGGCCAAGTCATTAAAGCTGTTGGGCGCGCGGTCATTGCGGTTGCAATAAGTGCACCAACCGACCATGCAGACCAAGAACGTAGCGCAGCATAAATGGCGAAAGCAAGAAAAAATGCGGTCAAAACCTGGCTAAAATACCAGCCGCGCCCGCTAATGCCGAGCCAAAGGTGCGGAGTGCCAAATAGAAATAAAATAACTATGGTGAAGATACCGCTTGTTGAGAGATTAATCCATTTTCGAGAGTTAAGATTATTCAGGATCAGGAATAAGAGTACCCCATTCGCGGCACTAACTATCATGGACAGATAGCTTGTGCTGATTCCATCTGCTCCAAGAAAATAAGCAAAGGGCATTAAGAGTATGGCCGGGAGTGGTGGCATAGGGGCATACCACTTTCCTTTATAGAGTGTAAGATCGTGCGTATAGGGTGGGTCCTCCAAATAAAGTTTCCCCTGTATAAATTGCTCTGCCAGTAAATCAAAAAAGGAATAGGTAGTTTTGTTAATCCACCCGATTAAAATAGCCGTTTGGAGATACAGGACAAAAGTTGCCACGAAAAAGCCCACGCAAGTAAAGATGGTATCCAACCTTGCCATATTCTGATTTTTGTAAAAGGTTTCAGCAGCAATGATACGTAACATTACTATCAGGAGCAGATCACCAATCAAAACCCAGGTTAGAAATCCGCTTAGGCGTATAGAATAAGATACTAGAAAACGAAGAGGGCGTATTATTGGCGGTATCGTTAATAAAAAGAAAGTACCAGTGATGGCAAGAAGAATATACAACACAGCCATTATTATGATGTGGTGGCTTGAAAAAATAGCATAAATTTTTTCTTCAAGCTTTTCTTGCCATTTTCCAAAATTTATAAGTGTAAGTAGAAATCCCCCAATATTAATTAGTAAAAGCCCTAAAAAAATACTGCCTAAAAACACTCGTGCCGCCGACAACCCCCATATCAATTGATTGTCTGGCTTTGAACGTGGAATCAAATATAAGATAAAACGAACGATACCCACGCTTGCGCTAATTCCTAAAAGGAGTGCCGCTATATATTTTTTCTTAACTCTTAGCTTGCCAACTTGAATATACATCTAATCTCCTTGAAAAAAAGTCACTACTTGCTACTACGAAAGGATATCTTTCTCATACTTCCATTTTGCCAACATCTCACCCGCAACCTCATTAAAAATCTCAATATCACGCGCAGTGAAGATATTCTGCCAATTGCCTGCCTTCCCTTTGGGGAGGAAATCGGCAATGCTTTCATTACGTTTTTTTTGCCAAGTCTTATCGGGATTTGAAGATATTTCATCTTTTATAGCATCGTCAAGATTATTTTCAACTTCAATGCCAAATAACGCCCAAACTTTTTTCATCTCTTCAAAAGGATTTGCCAGCAAATCTTCGTAGCGGAATTCGTAATACTTTTTGCCAAAGAGGCGCGTGCCTTCATCTGCGGTTTCGGTCAGATTTTTGACCCAGCCCTCGGTATTCACACGTAACCATTTTTCGGTGAAGATGGAGCGTTTGCCTGCCGTGAAGGGAGTTTGGTCTGCGCGCAAATCTTTGGCGATTTGCTTATCTTCTGCACTCATATATTTTGATTCTTCGACAAAATTCCGAAAACGCTGTGAGATGAGCGTATCCCGCCCATCTCGGACGATGTTGATCAGGTAGGCATCGGGATAAACGGCGTGCATCAATCTTACAGATTCGCCATCATTAAGGCTGTTGGGACTTTTATCGCCAACGATATGCTTTTCAATTCCCGCACGTTTAGCATCGCTTTCCATGATGTAGTCGGCGGCGGCACGCATCACCAGCGGAGATAAATCTTCGCCACCATTCCAGCGATTGGATTTGCGTGTCAACCACTCTTCCATTTCGGCATTATTGACGAGGGATTTCAACAAAGGTTTGCGCGTGAAAAAATGCGCCTGCCAATTGCAATGCACTTCAGGGTGCAGTCGAATTAGCCGTGCGAGAAGTGTTGTACCTGAGCGAGCATGACCAACGATGAAGAATTTTTCCATCAGGAAAAAATCTTTGATCTCGGCAACCTGCTCTGCCGTCATCGGCGGGATCTCGGCGCGTGCGCCTGTTTGATTTTCGCCACGCAGCAAAATGCGGACGGCGGATTTTATGCGTTCAATTAATTCCATATCGCTCCAAAATTTGACAGACAAGGTCATTTTTATGTATAATAGAACTGCCAGCAGATGAAATTCGGCTCCATGCCGTGTGATTGTATGGTTACGACCGTCACAATCCTATATCTCTGGCTTTTTTATTTTCTGCTTTTTATAGCGTCTGCATTGAGGGGATTTCTTTTTGAATAGAAAACCCCATACCTAGAATTTTGTTTGTCATCAATATCATAAACAAGGCTGAAAGAGTCCCATAGATATTTTAGGTATCTATCTTCACCACGTTCATATAAGCGTTGCAAAGCCCATAAAAAATAATCCGCTGCTTGTAATCCAGGAGTTTTAGCAGGGTTTGTTGGGGTTATATTAATAGGCGCATCATTATTTATTGCATGCTTTTTGAAAAAGTTTCTTTTAGCAGCTTTTAACGCTGTAGATAATGCCGCAGTTCTATCTGATTTCCCGCGCGTAGCAAAACATATTTCGTATCCTTCATCTTTATGTAGACGCTCTTTAAATAAACGACGCACTAAATAATCATATAATTCGTTTGGATGATAACGATAAGAAGAATTACGCGCATTACGTTGACGGACATATTCTAAAACCTTCAATTTATCTGTTACAACAGCAAAAAAACGCAACCCCGCAGTGGTTCGTAGAAGAGAATATACTTCTTTGCGAACTTCTGGAATTTCATTTTTGGCATGAAAAGCTAATGCTGTTTTTCTTGCTTTAGGCTGTATTGATGGTATATCCATAAAATACGGGTCAGCCAGAATATTTTTTCTTAATTTTGTTAAATTCGCAGATAAACTGTCAGGATTTTCTATATCAAGAACACCCAAGATAAAAAAGCGTGAACATCCAGAATCTCCAATAATCACGCGCCCTTTTTTGGAAAACAAGGTGCCATCTCCTGCTTCATCAACAAAATATCTACGATAATTTTTCATTTATCCTCCCAACACCTTCAAAATAAACTCTGCCGTGCGCTTGCCCGAACCCGCGTCCGTAAAAGAAATCTCCTGTTCAATGAAAGTCTTGCGTTCTTCCCTATCCAGGGAAATATCCTTCAAATAGGCGTTGACCACATCCTGCAACTCACCCGCAGTTTTTGCGACGCCCCCTGCGTTCGCTTCTCTAAAACGCAAATGCGTGGGCCAGCCACCAATTTTTTGCAATGCCAGCGAGTATTTTCCGGGCTTATTCCAGCCGCCGGGGGTGTCGATTACCGCCGCGACGATGGGGCGATTGTGCACAGCCGCTTCGACGACCATCGTCGAGTAGACCGTCACGAAAACATCTGAATACGCCATCATGGATGTTTTCTCGTCCATATCTTCGCCGCCATAATAGCCCAAAGAGCCACCTAATGCGACTGGACGGACAACGTGAACGTTATCATATTTTTCTTCGAGCGCGTGGATTTGTTTTCTCTCTTCAGCAAAGATGGCGGGACGATCCTGAAAATGGCTGGGGTGCAGACGGATGAGCAGTTGTGCGTCTTCATCCAGTTGCCCCGAATCCACCATTTTGGCGAGTGCCTCTACATTCGGATAGTTGGGTGCAAAGTGAACAAAAGAACACGCGTAAGAAATCAGCTTACGATTCGGATCAAGGTCGTGGAGCTTAAAATACTCATCTCTCGGCATCAACCACGTTTTGCGGAAATAACCATCGTAGGAGGGAATCCCGCCGATGTGAACATGGGATGCGTCCCAATCGGAGCCAAGTACCAATTCTTCCTTCTGCTTCTCAGACCAGCAAGTTGCCCAATCCATAAATGCGCCGGGGATGGCATAGCTGCTGGGGTTGTCCCATCCGATGATGGCAGCCATTGACGGTACGTTGTTTTTCACTGCTTCGCGGAGCATATAACGGTCAACACGCCAACCGGCGGTCGATGCGATTACTAAATCCGGTTTATATTTTTCGAAGAGATCATCATAAATCCCGGGCGTGAATTTCATCTGCATCCGCGCGAGGAGTTTGCGTGCCCATTTGAAGGAGCGCAGGAAGAGAATGGCAATGGCGGAGGGGAGCCAAATCCCGATGCGGAATTTCCAGGTGTTCTCTTTGAGCACTTCCCAGATGTGGCTGTCTTCGGCTTCGTTGTTGATGCGCCACGAGCCGCCGACGCGCCTGAGATAGATGAGCAGCGATTGCAGGCGCGGCTGGACGGTGCGGGCGTAGGTGTTGGCTTCTTTGAGTCGCAAACCCTCGAAGGTGAGACCGTCCTGCCCGAAACGCTCGGCGATGCGGTCTTTGGTCTCGTCGTCGGTGAAGAGGACGATTTCGGTGCCCGCGTCAAGTAGCGTTTGAACAACGTCGCTTTGCAGAAAGTAGATGAGTGCCATGCCGTGGTCGGCGATGATGAAGATGCGTTTCATAAAATGTTGCCTATATAAATATTTTCTTCTAAAAATTAGAACTTTCTTGATAGCTTCTATTTTACCTTTATGTCGCTTATCAAATTACAGAAGAATATCTTAGGATGGTCTTGAAATATCCCTTTCCAATTCTTTCACTGTTTTGTAAATTCTGCG
>Ga0233429_1005820_pt1 | contig 10054 bp, 8 predicted proteins | sample SI_118_April2016_3_FD_179879 | JGI IMG/M metagenome (GOLD analysis project Ga0233429, IMG submission 179879) | Seawater microbial communities from Saanich Inlet, British Columbia, Canada - SI_118_April2016_135_MG | ecosystem: Environmental > Aquatic > Marine > Inlet | place: Canada: British... | reverse complement strand
AGTAATAATAATAACACCAGCCTTTTTTGCTGCAACCTCCATTGATAATAAAATCCGATGCAATATTTCCATTGGTAATCCTTCTTCCAGTATAAATCCAACGGAGAGATAAAGTGGTTTCGCTCCTGACATAGCTACATCATTCACAGTGCCGTTGACGGCCAATTCACCGATATTACCACCGGGAAAAAATATTGGATCAACTACAAATGAATCTGTAGAAATCGCCAGCTTACCGGTATTGAGGGATACTACAGCCTGGTCTTCAAGGTCATTAAGAATTTTATTTCCAAATCTGGGAAGAAACATGGTTTCGATTAATTTTGAAGATAATTGTCCCCCAGCACCATGTGCTAGTTGGATAGTATCATGTTCTAAGATTGGTACAGGACAGGAGAAGTCGTTCATATTATTTTTCATCTAGATGTTTAGTTATATTTTCTGATTCATCTCAGCATTTAACGAGAGAATATTCATTTCAAACGCTGGTATTTAAAATATGCCGCACATGCACCCTCATTTGATACCATAGTTGCACCTAAGGGATGCATAGGGATGCATTCATTTCCAAAAGCAGGACATTGGTTTGGTTTCTTGACTCCCTGCAAAATGACTCCGCTCATACATAACTCTGATTCCTGGGAATGTATATCTTCAACAGAAAACTTTTTTGCTGCATCATAATGATGATATTTATCGCGTATCTTAAGTCCACTTGAAGCAATATTGCCAATACCTCGCCAGGTCTGATTGGTGACCTCAAAGACATCTTGAATAATCTTTTGTGCCGTGATATTTCCTTGGCGCATTACTGTACGGAGATATTGATTTTTTACGGTATAATCTTTTCTCTCAAGCATTTCCACAGCCATGAGGATTCCTTCAAGAACATCAACTGGTTCAAATCCAGTTGGTACTATTGGGACTCTATATTTTTCGGCGATGGGTTCATATTCCTGCCAACCCATGACAGCGCATACATGGCCTGCAGCAAGATAAGCCTGAACGCGGTTTGCAGGAGATGATAATAATGATTCCATCGCTGGCGGTACCAGAACATGACTTACTAATTCACTAAAATTTGTGATCCCCTCTTTTGATGCCTGGTGGATTGCCATGGCATTTCCTGGTGCAGTTGTTTCAAATCCTACAGCAAGAAATATTACTTCCTTACTTGGGTTTTTTCTTGCAATATTTAGAGATTCCAAAGGCGAATATACTGATCGCACATCTGCCCCAGTAGATTTAATCATGAGCAAGTCATTATCAGAGCCGGGAACTCTCAGCATATCTCCAAAACTGGTAAATATCACATTTGGTTTTGATGCCAACGTCAGCGCTCTATCAATAACTTCAATAGGGGTGACGCAAACAGGACATCCAGGACCATGAACCAATTCGATATCCTTTGGTAATAGTTGGTCAATCCCATTTCGGATGATTGAATGAGTCTGACCACCACAAATCTCCATTATCACCCAGGGTTGTGTTACCGTATTTTTGATTGCTTCCAGTATCCGCTTTGCCACGACCGGATCCCGAAACTCATCCAAATATTTTATCATAAGTTATTTGGTGCTTCTTTTTTTTGGAGTTGAAAAGATTGATTAATCATTTATCCTTTTCTCCAATTCCTGCCAGGCTTCGAATGATTTCATAGCTTCATCCTCATTGATAACGGAAATAGCAAAACCTGCGTGGATGATAGTATATTCACCGACAGTGATCTCAGGAACATATTCAATGCAGGCTTTATTGATAGTGCCGCTGTAATCAATATTGGCCATTTTCAGACCATTCTCGTCAAAAATATTTATCACTTTTCCAGGCATTGCAAGACACATATTATCCTCGTATCAATTTTTATTATTCTGTAATTTATTTCTGGCAATCATGGCCTGGCCCAGAGAAATTCCACCGTCATTTGTGGGTATCTGTTCATGAGAAAAAACGGTTAATCCGTTCTTTTCTAATGCGGCGTTCACTCCTGTTAGTAAAATTCTATTCTGGAAGACACCACCGCTGAGAACCACATCATTTATACCGGTTTTTTTAGATATTTGAATCGCCACCTGAGTCAATATTTTGGTCATCGTATTATGAAACTTCCTGCTGATGACAGATATACTATTATCCATTTTCAAACATTTTACTACCGAGCGGATAATACTTTCCACAGAAATGACATCACCTATAACATCATAATCAAGACATGATTTATCATCAACAGCAGCGACATTCATGAATTCAATTGCTGCCTGTCCTTCATAGCGGATTTCCTGCTTACCGCCACACATAGCCGAAACTGCATCAAATAATCGACCGCAACTGCTTGTAAATGGACTATTAATTCCCTTTTTGACAATCTGTACAACCGGTTCATAATCATGTAACATCATAAATGGCAGATCAGGCAGATTATCTCCGTACGTTTTATATAGGTATCCAATTGCAGCTCTCCATGGGGATTTGATAGCGGCATCACCACCGGGAAGAGGCATGTTTTGAAATTTATTTATCCTTTGAAAACCATGATAATCTCCAACAAGGAATTCACCGCCCCAAATTGTATGATCCAAGCCATAACCGGTACCATCCATGATGATACCAATGACGGGATCTTCAAGGCCAGACTCAGCCATGCCAGATGCCAGATGGGCATGATGATGCTGCACTTCAATCAAAGGTAAATAGGAAATAGATTTTGCCCATTGAGTGGAAAAATAACCAGGGTGCATATCACAGGCCAGTAAATCCGGTTGAATATCGAAAATATTTTTAAGATGATGAATGGATTGTTGGAAATTCTCATACGCTTTAAGATTTTCCAAATCCCCAATATGCTGACTAATTCGGGCATTTTTATTTTTTAGAAGGCAAATGGTGTTCTTTAAATCTCCACCGACAGCAAGAACAGAAGGACCATCATTTTTGAGAATGACCGGTGCCGGTGCAAATCCCCTGCTACGACGAAGAACTCGTGGATTGTTATTAATGATCATGACCACAGAGTCATCGGCACGAATGTGTATTTTCCGATCATGTAATAAAAAATAATCGGCAATATCAGCTAGCTGATCCAATGCCTCATCATTTTCAATACAGATAGGTTCATCACTCAAATTGCCACTGGTCATCACCAATGGCGGAACATCGGCCATACCATTCATAAGGAGATAATGTAAAGGGGTATATGGAAGCATTACTCCAAGAAATTCAGTACCTGGGGCAACATTTTCGGCGATAGTATTATTTTCATTGCTTTTTAATAACAATATAGGTGATTGTATAGAAGTAAGCCACATCTCCTCAGAGGCGCAAATATGACATAAGTCTCTCGCGTGGTCAAGGTTTTTCGCCATTACCGCAAAGGGTTTTTCATCTCGAAATTTACGTTTTCTCAAACGGAATACAGCATCGCTATTGGTAGCATCCACCATCAGATGAAAACCGCCAAGTCCCTTTATCGCTACAATAAATCCGCTTTTCAAAAGAAAGATGCAGGTTGAAATATTATCATTTGATTTGATGCGTTTACCATCTCGAGCTGTTAATGTCAAAGATGGGCCGCAATCCGGACAGGCATTGGGTTGAGCATGAAAACGACGATCCATGGGATTGTCATACTCCGCTTTGCATTGGCTACACATCTGAAAATCTGACATTGTCGTTAGATGTCTGTCATAGGGCAATTCCTTAATTATTGTATAACGGGGACCGCAATTTGTGCAGTTTGTAAATGGGTATTCATAACGCCTATTATCAGGATCAGATATTTCGTTGAGGCAATCCCTGCAAATGGCAGCATCAGGAGAAATTTGTGTTGAAACCCCATTATTAGATTGTGAAGTAATAATTTTAAAACTGCAGTCATTCGCCACCTGAATAAAATTCGACTCCAGAGACAATATGCTTGATAACGGTGGCAGAGCATCACTCATTGATTCCAGAAATTGATCGACAATTATTGCAGCCCCTTCCAACTCGATGACTACGCCATCGGAAGTATTGGATACAAAACCGTTAAGATTGTTCTTGATGGCCAGATTATATACAAATGGCCGGAATCCAACCCCCTGAACTATTCCGTTAACTTTGATTCTCTGTCGGATGATATTATCCATTACAGTCATTAAATATTATCCTGAAGCTACCTGTGATCTTATCCACTCATACCATTCTTCGAGCCCATTGCCATTGGTGGCTGAGACCTGAAAGAATTTTAGATGATGGTTTACTTTCAAAGCATTTTTCTTGCAAAGATCCATATCAAATTCTACATATGGCAGGAGATCTGTTTTGTTTATAATGCAGATATCCGCTACTGAAAACATTGTTGGATATTTCAGGGGCTTGTCATCACCTTCTGTTGTGCTAATGATTACTACTTTAAGTGTCTCCCCCAGATCAAACATTGCTGGGCAAACGAGATTTCCAACATTTTCAATAAGCAATACTGAATTATCATTTGGATTTAATTTGCCTATGGCAGTTCTGATCATTGTTGAATCCAAGTGACAGCCTGTGCCGGTATTGACCTGTATAACTGGGACACCTGTAGTATCGATCCGATCGGCATCTCTTGATGTCTGCTGATCGCCTTCGATGACATAGAATTCTAGTTCATTTTTCAAATCATTGAGAGTTCTCTCGAGGATACTCGTTTTTCCTGAACCTGGTGAACTCACCAGATTAAGAGTCAGGATGTTTTTTGCTTCCAGGTACCCACGGTTTCGTTCGGCAGTAAGTTTATTCTTTAGTAGAATATCCTCTTCCATCGTTACCGTGTGGACATGATGAGAAGCAGAAGATTGGTGGGTATGAGTCTTAGTTCCATTTCCATGGGAATGATTATGGTTTTTCTTGTCTATTTTTTTGATTGTTACTGCCCCATCAGGCTGACTGCATCCGCATGTATCACACATATTTTACCTCATTCATAATTGAAAGATTTTATTTTAAGTTCTTTTCCAGAAACAATTGATACATGGAATTGGCTACAATTCGGACAAAATGCAAATAATGATTCAACAATAAAAGTAATTTCACATTGATGACATTTTCCAGTTGCAGGAACCGAGTGAATCGTGAGTATGCAGGATTCTGCAATAGTATTTTTACAGATAGAGTCAAAGCAGAATAGAAGTGAGTTGTTTAGTATCCCGGCTAATTCGCCAATTTCCAATTCAATTGAGGTGATGGTTAGGGCATGTTTTTCCTTAGCGCGTTTGATTACCGCATCAACAACATTCATCGCAATGGTCATTTCATGCATATTGGTTTTCCGTTTTGAAAACTAGTTCCAGTTAGTTTTAAATCCCAGTTGAGATTGTTTATTGCATAAGGGAATTTCTGACCTGAATTTCATCGCTGAAATTTACTAAGTTTGTTAAATATTATAATAAGATAAAAATATATTATTATAATTATATTATGCAAGCATTTATCTCATATGCAATTTTTGGAAGTTATATTTGTAGGAAGGAATTAACAATTCCCAAGACAATAATATTGGTATCAACAACATGTATGATCCCTGCTTTTGAAAATTATATTGCTCAGAAACACTATATTGTATATCGCGCTTAAAAAGACATAAGCCAAATGCTAATGACATTCACATCTTGGAAATCACGTGTATAAATTTATGCGATATCTGTCAGTATAGATTAAGATTCCCTTCTACAGTTACTATTTGAAAACGGCAATATCCTCCAGCGACTTCCGAGTAATGTCAGGGACTGTAACGCCATCTGCAGGATAACCGGTAACCAGAATGAGATATGGTTTATAATTCACTGGAATATCGAGTATAGTATTGAGAAATTTCATCGGGCTGGGTGTATGGGTGAGAGAAACCATGCCAGCATTATGAACCGCAGTAATAAGCATACCCGTTGCCAGGCCAGCTGATTCCGTAGAATAATATCGCTTAATTTTGTTATCTTGATTGTCCAGACCATATTTCTCCTCAAAGATCACAATCAGGCAAGGTGCTGTTTCAAGAAAGGGTTTGTTGTCATCTGTTCCCAGTGGTTCTAATGCTTTTAACCATTCTTCCGGTGCACGATGTTCATAAAACTCTTTCTCTTCTGTTTCTGCACCTATCCTGATCTCCTGCTTTAGGGCAGGATCTGAAACAACAACAAATTTCCAGGGCTGCTGATTGGCACCACTTGGAGCTGTTCCTGCAGTAAGTAGACAATTTTTTATAACTTCGGTCGAAACAGGATCATCTGAAAATTCCCTGATGGTCCGACGATAGTTCATAAAAGTATAAAATGATTGAGATTTATTAATAGCTTCTTCTTGTGAATATTTTATTCTCAATTCAAACGGTATGAAGGGATATGGTGACATGGTGAAAATTTCCTCTGAATTTAATGACTATATTAAACTGGTATGGAAAATTAATCCAACGAGAGAAGTAAGAATCTTTATATCATAAAATTTTTAAGACTAAGGTACATCGCAGATATCATGATAGTTTATTTTGAACATTATACTACCTGTGTGTCGATTATTCTTTTATTGATAATTAGGATGAAGTAAATTGCTTACAGTTTAATCCACTTTTTCTATCTTGATAAAGGAATCAAACCATGAAAAATTTCAAAAAACAACTTCTGGTTCTTCCGATTCTGCTGTCTATTCTCGTGAGTAATCCTACTATTCTTGTTGATGGTATCCATGGCTGGACAAGTCCATCAAACCAAACCTCTTTGGAAAACCTTTTACCAGATTATGAATTCACCTATCTTACTTCTGAAGATTCTCCCATTGACCAAATCCTGTCCTCGGGATTGGCGCAAGGTGAAAACGGTACGCTTGAGTTTACAGTTCCGCCGGATAGTCCGATTCTATACTATCGCTATAATATGATTAATGAAGATGAGATGCAGCATCCATATGTCAATTTCGTTGATCCTAATGGTAACAGCAGTATCAATCCATTCAATGGTTGTTTGTATATTGAGAATCCTGTTGCTGGCACCTGGCAAATGAGTTGGTCTTTTTATCAGGAGGAAGGTTTCTTATATGAAATTGGTACAGGGCCACATTTTTATACAATCGATCTAATTAGTCAATATGATGTCATTTTACAATTGGTGGAAAATACATATCAATTTTTTGTTGGATATACTCTGCCCCTAACCAATCATATTCTCTCCGTACTGGATAGCTATTTTTCAGATGGCGGTGGTTATCTATTTATGAGAGAATCTGATGGCATGATGGTGGAGAAACCAATTATTAAACTTTATGCTCAAGAGGATATTTCGCTGGATTTGGATATCCAATTCCCCGGAACCGCAACATATATGTCACCGGATGCAAAGTCCCAAAATAAATCACAAGCGGGGGAAATATCCTGGGAAAATATAATGGTGAAAAAGAATTTGCCCTCAGATCTGCTATATGAGTGGAAACCGCCTGCCAGGTTGAATTATCTCACCGTCATCCGGTCAGGTAATGATATGTCGCTGATCAATCATTCATCATTAAATCTCAAAAATATTCACATATTCCGATTTGATAATAACCGATTTCATTATGGATATGAACCTAAGGTTGAGCAATTGGCATCCTCAAACATTTCATTCAAAGACTCCTATGTACCTGGTGAGTTTTCCGAAATGCTTACAGAAAAACTGATATTGGAAGGTACAAAAGAGGGTCTGTTTGATAATGAAAGTAAAGAGTTTTTCAAAAACTGTCATTGGGTTTCAAAGTGGATGCACCATGCCAAGATATCAGGTGAGATTTGTACAGTTTATCATTTTTCAGGTGAAGCTTATGACAAATTCAGTCCAATGGAAATAACTGCAGACCCCGAATCCCTGACACGGGTTATGTGGGTTTTTTCACATAATATTCCATCTGCACCTGAGCATATTCCATTCGAACCAATACTTGGCACACAGAATACGGATGTCATGAACCCCACTGCTGGATTAATCTATCATGAATACGGTGTGGCTGAAGAATTTTATATGAATGAAAACCGCAATCTCTCTCAATTTGGATTTGATTTTTATGATGGATTTATTGTCGATCCAACAGATAATTATCAGGGAGATAGTTGGAGTCCAATATTTTCAACCTTTGGAAGTCATACGGAAGCCCAGGCAATTACCAATGGGATTAGCGCTGTTCAGGGACTGATTTCATCTCCTATCGGCGGGGTAGATGGCGATGAAGAATTTATCATCATGACAGGTGATGAGGATAGTTACTCAGATTGGGATTTTGAATTTCCTGAAGGATCAATGCCACCAGTGGCTGTCGGAAAATACATGGGTGACGGCAAATTAATGGCGATAAACGATATGCACTTAATTAATGGACACCTGGATAATCTTTCTTTTATACAAAATAGTTTTAGTTGGTTGGCTGGCCAATCAGGAATATCAGGAGATGTGAATGAAGATGGGAATATTGATGTATTGGATGTAGTATTGACGATAAATTTTATTCTGTTATTTACCGTACCCACTGAATATCAGTTCTGGGCCGCAGATTTGAATACGGATTTAGAGTTAAATGTATTGGATGTGGTATTATTTGTTAATCTCATTTTGGATTCGTCACTCTTACCCGATGACTGTTATCTCGATCCTGAAATTGGCCCATGCGACGGTGCATGCCCAAGATATTTTTTCAATCAGGAAACAGGAGAATGCCAGATGTTTACCTGGGGTTGTTGTGATGGAGTTGTTCCCTTTGAGACCCTGGAAGCCTGTGAAGAAGCATGCGAATAGCTATTACAATTAGAAGTGACCCAATAAAACTTTAAACTCACCCATTGAAATCCATTATTGATCTAGTTGCTCAAGGAGAACTTCAACCGCCTTATCGATTTGTTTGTCTCTCCCCTTGGCAATCGATTCAGGGTCATTTTTAACACGATAATCTGGCTCAAGCTGATTGTTTTCTAAAAATTCACCTTCTGTATTTTTTACACCAACCATGGGCATGCCAAAGACCAGTGATGGATCAAGAAGGTTTTCCCACCAAACTGCAGTTGCCGTACCGGGGATTGGCATACCGACGGTTTTCCCAATATTTAGGGCAGAATATGCATATGGAAAGAAATGTGCATCTGAATAATTGGCTTCACCCATTACGAGTACAACTGGTTTGGTCCAGCGATTCTGCGGTTCCTTCCCAACCTGTTTACCACGGGGTACTGCCCAGGAATAATCGGTGCCGCTGAGTAATTTAGCCAAATCATCATGAAGCCAACCGCCTCCGTTCCAGCGCGTATCCATAATTAAGGCTTCTTTATCAACCTGACGACCAAATATTTCGGCAAAGGTTTTTCGAAAGCTAGAATCATTCATCCCACGAACATGGACATATCCCAACCTGCCGTTTGACAATGAATCGACGAGAACTCTTTTGTTTTCAATCCATCGATTATACACCAGGTTGAATAACTGACCACGTGAAACTGGCTGAATGCTTTCGACCCAACGATCACCTGTGACAGAATCTAATAATGATAGACGGACTTTACGGTTTTTGATGCGGTTAAGATAGCGATAATAATTTACACCGCCTGTTACAGAATTACCATCAATGGCTTCGATGATTGTACCTTTGGCGATTTTTAAATCATGTTTGTCTGATGGCCCATTATTGATTACTTCATCCACCAGAATCCCACTACTACCACCAGAATCCAAATACAGTCCAAGCGAATAAGTTTGATCATTCTCACCACCGCGACCACGATAGTAACATCCGGTATGGGAGGCATTCAGCTCCCCAAGAATCTCTGAGAGTAATTCACAAAAATCACGATTATTGTTGATATCAGGCAAGAATTGTGAATACTCGGATTTCATCATATCCCAATCGACGCCGTGGAGGTCTTCCACGTAAAACTTCTTTTTCATCTGTCGCCATACATGTTCAAACATATAGGCGCGTTCGGCGGGATAATTCAATTCCATTTCAGCACGATAACTGACAGCAGTCATCTCGCCGCTTTCAATATTATATTTGACAATATTACCGCCATCTTTGAGGAAAAACACATGAGTTCCAC
>Ga0233429_1005816_pt1 | contig 10062 bp, 9 predicted proteins | sample SI_118_April2016_3_FD_179879 | JGI IMG/M metagenome (GOLD analysis project Ga0233429, IMG submission 179879) | Seawater microbial communities from Saanich Inlet, British Columbia, Canada - SI_118_April2016_135_MG | ecosystem: Environmental > Aquatic > Marine > Inlet | place: Canada: British... | reverse complement strand
GAACTGGGATTCAACAGTGTACAAGGGATACAAGATTCCCTATCTGGACGACCAACTCAGGAGTCACTGCCTGGAACACAGGGACAAACCCTGTATCCTGTATATTAAAGGTTCGCTGTCCAGGTCTCTGTATCGCTTTTTAGCCCCCCTGCAGAACCTGACAATTGTATTACACGATTTTACCTGTTACCAGAATATAAACACGGGAAATGACCCACCTGAATTTAAACCTGAGTTAAGGGATCGTACAAAAATAACTTGGCATAAGCTGGCGGCAAAAGTCCCCAAAAGACCGGACATTTTGCCGACAGAATGCCAAGTATTTTTTGAGCCGACCCTAAGACTGCGACATACAGTTCCCCTGGAGTACCTTTTTATCCGGCAGGAAAGCGACCAGACCAGAATTGATGTTCCCGGGGATGTTCCTGCAATCAACCTGTATCGGGATGATTTAGATGATTTTAGAATTTGAAAGCGGGATTATACCGGAACACCTGTTCAGGGATCTTGGTTTTGAATCTTACCTGGCGCTTTTCAAACAGGAGATTCCAATCCTGCCGCGATCCATTCTGCAGCCGCTCGGGGAAAAGGAAGCCAGAGCGCATTTCAAGGCCCTGGCTGAACTGGATGCTTTTGCTGCAAGTGGGGAGTTGGAACTGTCGGCATTGCTGCAGCACACTGCAAACCTGCCCAACCTGGAATCCCTGCTTCCTTTCCTGCAGGACGGAACGCTGGAAGCATTTCACCTGTTCGAACTGGGCCGGTATCTGCAGGAGAACTGGACCATTCAACAATTGGAAAAGGCATCCCCCCTGCCCTGCCGGGAAAATCCCTGTCAAAAAATGCTGCACATCCTCTCCAAACAAACAGCGGACGACTTTTCCAGATTAAAACTTTCGTCAGCTGAAAAGAGCCTGCAGAAATCTCTGAACAATCTGAGTGATCAATTGAGCAGAGAACTGTTGGCCTATGAACAGACAATCTTCCTGAAAACCGGGATTAAGCTCATCTACCCTTATCCCAGGGAGATATCGAAAGACCATGAAAACCTGGATAAGATCCTGCAATGCAACCTGTTGAATCTTATTGAGCAGGGCGATTTTTACAGAACTGAATATAAACTGAACGCTGCAGTTAAAAACCTGCTTCGTGAACAGGAAAAAAGGCAATTGGATTGGCAGGGATTAATTGCAGAGAAACTAAAGGGAATCAACAACACCCTCACCCCTTTCTACAAGGATCTATCCGCTTACTACCAGTTGAGAAAAAACAGGGCCTACCAGTATCTTCTGCTATCCGCAAAAAAGGCAGGTGGCCTGACGCTCCCCGAGCTGACGCTGGTTCCACGAATTAACATGAATCAGGGAATCCTGCCGGAACTGAAAAAGCATGCAGGGATCCACTATTCTCCACTGGATCTGTCCCTGGAGGCAGGCGTCAACGTGTTGTTTGGTGCCAATATGACCGGCAAAACCACTGTTCTCAAAACGCTCTACTTCCACCTGATCCTCGTCAAATTCGGACTCCCGGTTCCTGCCGGAGCACTGTCAACCATGTTCCCCAGAGATGTCGGCCTGCATTTGAGATCTTCCGGAAAAACGGGCTCCGGTTTGTCCGGGTTTGGGGAAGAAATCCGTTTTTTCTGTGAAATGAGCCCGTCAACTGCCGTGTACCTGGTCGATGAACTGTTTCATTCCACTGATCCAATCAACGGAGTGGCTCTGACCGAAGCTTTTTTAAAGGGCTTGCCGGCAAAAGACTCCATTTTCATCTGCACCTCTCATTATCCGGAAGTGCTGAGTATACCAGGCATTTGCCTGTTTAAAATGAAAGACATTGGAGAAATCCCGGAGCAGCCGGATCTCAATGCACTGCTAAAACGAGTCCCCTATCAGGTTGAACCGCTATCTCCCGGCGCTGTAAAAAAACAGGCTGTTGTCAGCAGTGCACCTCTTCAGATAGCTTTGCGCTTTCCTTTACCCGGGACCATCCTTAAAAACCTGCTTGAAAAACTGGAACGATAGATATGGCAAACCTGAAACTGGATCAATCCCAAATAGCTAAAGTGAAAAAGCTGGCGGCCGACATTGCTGACGAGATACAGGCACAGATCTGCACCTGTTCGTCGGTATCTGTGGAACGAGCAGTTCTGAGACTGTTTGGTGTGGACGGAGCCAGTGAAGATAACACTCCCCTGCCCAATAAAATTGTTGAGCTGGCCCGGAAACAGGAGATGCTGGACAGGGGAATCTCAGCCTATTTTGCGCAGGCGATGCTGAAAAGCGGTAGAGATCCACAAACCACCGCTGAACTTCTGGAGAGGGGAAATTTAAGCATCGACAAGCAGACGTCCTTTCCGGCGGCGGAAATTGCAGAAAAAGAAGCCGGACTGGCCCGGCACGCTTTCAAAACACTGCAAAAAACCCGCGAGAACAAGCTCAGAAAACAGGTATCCCAGGCGCTGCCTGCTCAGCCCTGGCGTTACATTATCGTAGCCACAGGAAACATCTACGAAGACAGAACCCAGGCCCGTTCGGCAGTATACAGCGGTGCCGACATTATCGCCGTCATCAGAAGCACCGCGCAGTCACTGTTGGACTATGTCCCTTTCGGTCCCACCACAGAGGGTTTTGGGGGGACCTATGCCACCCAGGCCAATTTCAAAATTATCAGAGAAGCCCTGGATGAAGCTGGAGAAGAGCAGGGCAGGTATATCCGCCTGGTCAATTATTCGTCAGGTCTCTGTATGGCGGAAATTGCCGCCTGTGCCGCCCTTGAAGACCTGGACATGCTGCTGAACGACTCCATGTACGGCATCCTGTTCCGCGATATCAACATGAAACGGACATTTGTTGATCAATACTTCAGTCGCCTGATCTGCACCCATGCCGGCATCATCATCAATACCGGTGAGGACAATTACTTAACAACCTCCGATGCCATCGAAGCGGCTCATACAGTCACCGCTTCCCAGTTGATCAATGAAGCCATGGCAAAAAAAGCACAATTGCCCGATGATTTACTGGGACTGGGGCATGCCTTCGAGATCAATCCGCAGACCGAAAATGCCTTCTTATATGAATTAGCGCATGCCCAGCTGGCTCGCCAGCTTTTTCCCAACGCGCCGTTAAAATATATGCCCCCCACCAAATACAAAAGTACCGATATCTTCCACGCCCACTGCCTGGACACCATGTTCAACCTGGCGTCCGTTACAACCGGTCAGGGTATTCACCTGGCCGGCATATTGACCGAGGCAAGCCATACACCTCTGATGCAGGACCGTTTTCAGTCTCTTCGCAACATTGACACTATTTTCAATGTGGCCCGGAACCTGGGTGACGAAATTGAGTTCAAAGCCGACGGTTTCATCAACAGGCGGGCACAGACAGTGTTGACGGAAACGGAAGCGTTTCTAAACGAGATTAAGGGCTCCGGGTTGATGAAAGCGATTTCAGGCGGAAAATTTGCGGATATCTCCCGCGCTGCAAAGGGTGGCAAAGGTTACGACGGGGTCTTCACCAAGGCCCGAGATTATTCAAATCCGGTCATGGATTTGCTGGAAAAACCATTGAACCCATAAACCCAAAAAAGGTAAGCAGATGAGTGAAATGATCAAGCCCTATGGTGACACCCTCAATGACGGAATCACCCAGCTTGCTTTCACACTGCCCATTGAAAACAGTGCGAAAGCCAGAAAGGCCGCTGAGATTTACGTCACCAGATTGAATTTTGAAAATCCCGCCGTCGCCCACGCTGAGAAAATTGCTGACAATTTCACCTATTTTGTGGTGTTTGCCAGAGCAAAACCCAGCCTGGATTACTCGACTGTTACAGCCAGTGAGGTGCAGACAGCTGAACTTGACTTCTACCAGATCAACAACCTGATTAAAAAAGAGCTGAACAGGAAAATGGCCGTCGTGGGAGCCACAATCGGGTCAGACGCACACACGGTTGGAATTGACGCCATTATGAATATGAAAGGCTACAACCAGGATTACGGGCTGGAGCGTTATTCTGAAATCAACGCACTGAATATCGGTGCCCAGGTGACAAGCGAAGAGCTCCTGAAGAAGGCCTTGGAACTCAAGGCGGATGCCATCCTTGTTTCCCAGACCGTCACCCAGAAAGACGCGCACATTCGAAATTTCACAGAACTGGTCGAGCTACTGGAAGCAGAAAACCTCAGAAGCAAATTCCTGCTGGTTGCAGGAGGCCCCAGGATAACCAATGACCTGGCCATTGAACTGGGTTACGATGCTGGATTCGGTCCCGGGACACGACCCTCCCAGGTCGCCTCCTATTTGATTACAACACTGCTGGCAAAATAAATCGCAGGAGACATGCCTCCTGCTTAAAAAACGAGGAATAAAATGATGGAAACAAGTATCAGGTTGAGAATCAGCCAACATGACGCCCATTATGCCGGAAACCTGGTGGATGGGGCCAGAATGCTGAATCTGTTTGGTGATGTGGCAACAGAGTTATTAGTCCGTTTCGATGGTGATGAAGGACTTTTCAGGGCTTATGACAACGTGGAATTCCTGGCACCTGTTTATGCAGGGGATTTTATTGAAGCCAGGGGGAAAATCGTGAAGGTTGGCAAGACATCTCGCAAGATGGAGTTCGAAGCCTGGAAATATATCACTCCGGATCCGGGAAACGGAGAAACAGCTGCCACACTCCTGGAGAAGCCGCTACTTGTCTGCAAAGCTTCCGGCACCTGCGTCACTCCATTGGAATACCAGCGAATCAAGCATTCCCGCTGACCTTGTTTGCGGACTCAACACAGCAAATGAAGAATCAGACCCTTTTTCGTCTGATTCTAATAAAATGGCCTCTACCCGGGCTTATGATGTCATAGGGAGCGTTCATAAATAACTTCACATTCTGTTTGCAAAAGCCCCCAAAACACTGGACATTTTTCAAACAGAATGTGAAGTTATTTATGAGCCGACCCATAGTGTCCCTGTCACGCGATCATGGGACCACAAAAAACCACGATATATTCCAACAGGACCACCTCAAAGCTGGTAGAGATGTAACTATTATAAGACCAATAAAGAAAATCGGAACCAAATATGAGTGGAAATAGGACATGGTTTCATTGTTCAAGTCCTAATAATAGATCTGAAAAACTTGGGATATCATTTTTAATTCTGTGGTCAATTTGGGAATCGAACCCACATCCCAATTATGCAAACCTAAGATGGAATAAAGTTGGTTACGAGGTTTTAATGTGATAATATGGAATAATATCTAGAGTATAGAAAGAAATACACTCCAAGTCACATTTTGGCGAAAATTTTTATTCCATGGTAAGTAAAAATCAAATATATCAATTTATTAGTCTCTGCAAGGTTCGGTTCCCGCCACCATCATGATCATTTCTCGGCAAGCATCACGAACTTAAGCAGAATCATAAAGAAACACATCAGCTTGTGTCATAGATTAACATCTTGCTATATCCAGGTTCTTCGATGTAAATCCCACTAATTTTTTTCTGGAGTTCTGAAAGGGAACCTCAGGCAATTCCTTCTTTCCACACACAGAATTTTCCGTTTATTTTTTTTAGTCAATAAAGCCTCAGACCGATGCCTCAACCATTTCCATTTATCCTCCAATTTTGTTTCAAATACGAAATGATCAGAATGGAAATGAAAACCTATCAAAACCAACCTCTTGAGGCAATTTTTAAGGAGTCGATTGAATATTGATCGATTTTTGGGTTTAAATTCGCTTTTGGTAAAGGATCAGGACAGAAATAATTTTTTGCCCAAACAAGGTTTGATTCTGTTGTCTTCCAGATACTCTTCAGTGTGCACTTCCTTGGTAAGCAATGATTTCGGTTTGCTTTTTCATCACAGTCAAATTGAACTCTGTAATCCATAAAACTGGTTACAAAATGACCGATAGACATCATAGAACCGCTCTGCCATGTAATGTAATGATGAGTTAATAATCGAGTATATCAACTTATTGGATGGTTCAATTATTGCCCGACAGGGACAAGTTGTCTGCATGTTAATGTTTTTATTCACAATTTTAAAATAATTGATTTTTTTCTTGACACAAATATTGGATGATGAGATTTAATGACTGAACGTCAGTCATATAATTTGTAAACCATCAAATATAAAGAAAATGGCAGAGAAACAGAGACGAACCAAAGATAAAGACGAACGAATAGATGAGATCTTAGATGCAGCAAAGACTGTGTTTTTCAATAAAGGATACTTTAATTCTACCGTTGAGGAGATCTCCAAACTGGCCGGAATAAGTAAGGGGACAGTATATCTCTATTTCAAAAACAAAGATGAGTTATACGTGTCTCTAATTATGCCAATGATTGAAGAATATGCAAGGTTGCTTTTAGAATTTGAAAGCAAATTAGTAAAAAATGAATTCAAAACTGGCGATGATATAATTATGGAGTTTTATAATATCTATTGTAAGCTTTATGAGTATGATACGGAAGGTTTAAGGATTTTTCAAGTATATCTGTCGACGAATCTATTTTCAGCGATGCCTAAAAATACCAGAGACCGGCTTTGGTTGAGTGGAAAACGAAATATCAGAATTATGAAAGGGATAATTACAGATTCTATAAAATTGGGCTTACTACCGGAATTGCATCCAATGAAATTGCTTGATGTGCTTTGGGCATCATTTTTGGGGATCATTCAATGGGAAGACAGCAAGTATCGGATTTCCAAGAAAAACTACTTGTTTGATACATTGGAGTATTCGTTTTCACTTATTTCCAAAGGGTTAGGATTGAAAAAGGATTAGCTTTTTCGCACAGATAGCCAAACCCATATTGTCGTTAACAGTAAAAACCTATTAAATATTAAATCTGAGTTTTAAAAAGGAGAGGAGCCATGAACTGGAGCTTCGTTATCGAAAAGTATGCGAAGGAATGCCCTGATAAGGAAGCCATTATTTTTGAAGACCGGAGGATTACTTACCGCCAGTTGAACGAGCGGGTAAATGCCCTGGCAAGGGGTCTTCTTGATTTTGGCATAAAAAAGGGGGATGTGGCGGCCATCTTACTCAATAACTGCTTGGAATTTTTAGAAGTGACCTTTGCAGTAAATAAGATAGGCGCAGTTTGGTTACCATTAAACTACCGCTTAACTGGTGAAGAATTGACTTATCTTCTTAATCATGGTGATGCTAAAATCTTGTTTTCGGAGATGGGATTTAATGAAACTTTGGCGGGAATAAAAGAAAAGCTACCTATGGTTAACCAGTGCATCGGAGTGGGAAAGGCTGTACCTTCAGGTTGGGAAAGCTACGATGGTATTATTGAGAGATATTCGGGTAGTGAAGTAGAACATGCTCAGGTTGACATGGATGATTTGGAGAGGTTGATGTATACTTCGGGAACTACCTCGCGTCCCAAGGGTGTGATGCTCACTTATGGTAATTTTATTTGGAAACACCTATCCCATGCAATTACTTTAAAAATATCCGGCGATGACAAGGCTTTATTCGCCTTACCCATGTACCATGTTGGGTTGGATATCCTGCTGACTACCGTATTATATATGGGAGGGACCGGTGTCATATTGAAAAGTTTTGATTCAGTAAAATTCATGGAAACAATTGCAAAGGAGAAAATAACCTGCACTGGCCTCGTTCCGGCAATGGTAAATATACTTTTCCAGGAACCTTCCTTCGATAATTACGATTTAAGCTCGCTCAGGATAAGTATTGATGGTGGTGAAAAGATGCCCTTGCCCTTAATAGAAAAGTGGGAGCAAAAGCTTCCTGGTGTCTGGTTTGCTGATGCTTATGGGCTCACAGAAACCTTCTCTGGTGACACATTTCTGGCAAAAGATAAAATGGTCAGCAAAGTGGGTTCCGTTGGTAAACCTGTACCTGGAATGAGATTCCGGATTGTAGATAATGAAGGTATAGACGTTTCTCCAGGAAAAGATGGAGAGATCGCACTCAGGGGCCCCAAAGTGTTTAAGGGGTATTGGAAGAATAAAGAGGCTACTGATGAAGCTATTCGGGACGGATGGTTTTTCACTGGCGACATCGGCTATTGTGATGAAGAAGGATTTCTCTATATTGTTGATCGCAAAAAGGACATGATCATCAGTGGTGGTGAGAATGTTGCGTCCGCTGAAGTGGAACGGGTTATTTATGAGTTGGCACAAGTGTCGGAGGCTGCCGTAGTTGGGATCCCGCATCCTAAGTGGTTGGAAGTACCCAAAGCTTTTGTCGTCTTGAAATCAGGTGAGCATTTGCATGAACAAGATATAATAGCACATTGTACCAAAAAGCTGGCGAAATTCAAGGTGCCAAATGAGATAGAATTTATCTCCCAGCTTCCTAGAAATCCATCAGGGAAGGTGTTGAAACGAAAACTAAGAGAAAATCAAATATCAGATGAATTTGTTTAGCCGGTTAATTAAGGGTTGGCTCAAAAATTACTTGGCATTCTGTCGGCAAAATGTCCAGTCTTTATGGGACTTTTGCCGACAGTTTATGCCAAGTTATTTATGAACGATCCCTAAGAATCAATGCCAAAATAATCTAATATAATTTTTATTAATAAATGAAGAATTGAAATGACTGACGTCCAGTCATTATTAGAGAGTATCACGTTTAATATCAGGAGTCGCACTGTGGAAGATTTGATACAAACCCTGGTTATTGGCATCACAATGGGAGGGGTTTACGCACTGACAGCCATAGGAATTGTCTTATTATATAAATGCTCGGGTATCGTCAATTTTGCTCACGGAAGCATCAGTATGATGTCCCCATATATTGCGATCACAATGCTAACAGGGACCTTTTCTCTTCTGACTGACGATCTTGTGACTAAGCAAGTTATGCCCTATTGGCTGGCCATTGTCGGCGGTTTGGCCTTTGTCATCGTTATAGGGCTAATGGTAGAACGGCTTGTCGTTCGGCCCATTCTCAATCGTTCCCATCTTCATGCCGTTTTGGCTTGTTTAGGTGTATTGATGTTTTTGGAGTATACCGTCGGTTGGATTTGGACGGATGATGACAGAACATTTCCTCCAGTATTTAACGAGTACAGTTTCTTTGAGATAAAAGGGGTTTTTATCAGCTACAATAATATGGCCATCCTGGCAATTGTAATCACGTCCATAATATGTTTACAGCTGTTTCTGACTCGTACCAAATTTGGGCTGGCGATGCGGTGCACTGCTGAAGATATGGATGCGGCACAAATGATGGGGATTAATTATAAAAAAGTACTTGCTGTATCCTGGGCATTTGCATCTGCCCTTGGTGGACTGGCAGCGGTATTGCTTGCCCCTCAATTGTTATTATATCCTTCATTTATGATGGGTGTGTTGATTAAAGGTTTTGTGGCCACTATTATTGGGGGATTTGGCAGTATTTACGGCGCAATTTTGGGTGGTGTCGTTTTGGGTGTTTTGGAAAGCTTGCTTAGCGTTTATGTCTCCACCCAATTTAAAAGTATTTTTGCTTTTAGTCTGGTCATTCTCATCCTGAGCATCAATCCAACCGGGCTTATTCCTGAACGTAAATTCAGCAGAGAAGTATGATCAAATGAAGAAAAAATCTATTTTTCTCGTTTTTGGCATCGTCCTACTTGTATTCCCGCACATCCTGTTAGGACTTGTTCAAACAAAATTGTTGTTTATGATAAACCTAGTGCTGATTTACAGCATCTTAACAATATCCATGAATTTTTTATTGGCTTATACCGGACAGCTTTCTCTTGGCCATGGGGCCTTTATGGCCGTGGGAGCTTATTCATCAACTATTTTTACGCAGACGCTTGGATTGCCCCTGCCGTTCAGTATCATACTCGCAGGAATGGTTACCGGTCTTGCCGGGTATCTAATAGGTCTTCCCGCACTCCGCTTGAAAGGGCATTATCTGGCGATAATGACGCTCTGTTTCGGGATTATTATTCCAGAAGCTATCCCGCTATGGAAAAGCGTAATAAATAAGGATAGATTGTGTGAGGAACGAACCACAATCTTATCCTGATGTTGGACAAGCCCGGCCAAGGCACTATATATAAGAAAATATCTTTTTTGCGGA
>Ga0233429_1005813_pt1 | contig 10064 bp, 7 predicted proteins | sample SI_118_April2016_3_FD_179879 | JGI IMG/M metagenome (GOLD analysis project Ga0233429, IMG submission 179879) | Seawater microbial communities from Saanich Inlet, British Columbia, Canada - SI_118_April2016_135_MG | ecosystem: Environmental > Aquatic > Marine > Inlet | place: Canada: British... | reverse complement strand
TTCGAATATCACCATATCTACGGTTTGGATCGAAATCGCGTCTGGGCAGATCAAGGCTTAGAAGTACCCCCGCTTTGATACGTGGTTCTTTAGCGAAATCTCCCATGGGTCCGACCAATTCGCCGGCTGCAAACATCGTCGACCGCGCTCCATAGGAATGCCCGGCCATTCCAATCCGGCTCAGATCAAACCTTCCAGCCCAGGGTCCGGAGTTATTTTGGCGCTCGAGTTCATCAATAACAAAGGGAATGTCGTTTGATCGGTTTAGGAAGTTCTCCAGATTTCCCAAAGACGCGCGAAGAATTTGTCCCGCTTCTTCCCGCGAGCGAGCCTGGCTCACTAATTCACCATCAGAACCGGGATGCTGAATATGAATGGATATATATCCTGCGCTTGCAAGAGCTCTGCCAAAATAGGATGCCGTCTCCCTGGTGCGGCCCAGACCGTGAGAGAAAATTACGACAGGGGCCGGAACGTTCGCGAGGTTTGGCCAATAGGCCATGAAAGGAACATTTCGGTCTCGATCACGATCATAAAACTGACCTTCCTCGACTTCCGCTGTTCTGCCTGCAATTGGGGCTAACAGTAGAAAAAATAGCAGCCCAACGGTCACCTCAAATCGGACGCGCATTCGACAATATTCTCCACGAACTCATCCTAAAAAACGGACGATACTTCACTATTCGCCAGCAGCCAAATACGGGCTTCCATAGTCGCATTTGGGTCAAAAACGTTCCGTTAGAAAATTCTTATATTACGGTCGTTATCGGAGGTAGAGCAGACATAGGTGATCGTCATACCCTGCAACTGCATCAAGTCTCCACACACAAAATTAGGGTCCGGAATAGGGATTGGCTCTTTCAGCATGCGCGAGAGCGGCTAATTCCCGGCAGAACTGTCAAATAACCTTCTGCTCGCGCAGGGCGGCGATCTCGGTGTCGCTGTAGCCTAGGCCTGACAGGATCTCATCGTTGTGTTCGCCAAGTTTCGGCGCCACGCCGAGTTTGGCGGGGGTTTCGGAGAATTGCCATGGGGTGCCGTGCACTTTCAGGCTCTCGCCGATCTCGGGGTACTCGACCTCCTGGATATAGCCGTTGGCCAAGACATCCGCGTCGTTCGAGGCTTCCAGCAAGGTGTTTACAGGCGCCGAGACCACGTCGGCGGCGCGCAGCAGCTCCAGCCATCGATCGCGGCTGTCGGTGGCAAACAGTTCCGCCAGGGTGCTTAGGATCTTGTCCTTTTCCGCTCCGGAAACCAGGGCCAGACCGAGATCATCGGCGCCGCGCTCCTTTAGGGTGGGGAGGAAGTCCAAGGCTTCCATGGCGCGGGTCCAATCAGTGTGCGCCAGTTGAAAGACCAACGGCTTGCCGTCCCGGTCATTGAAGGTCGCCGCGATACCCGGACGCTCGCGGGTGCCGTTGATGCGCGCGCCGGTAATTGGGTTGGCATCCCGCCACATGGTCGTCGTCATGGTCCAGCCCATCAGGCGGACGATGCCGCCCACCAGCGAAGTCTCCACCTTCTGTCCGATGCCGGTGTTCTTGGCATAATAGAGTGCGGCCAAAAGACCGCCAAACGTGAGTATGGCACAGGATTCATCCGCCACCGAGACCACGCCCGTGCGCATGTTTTCGCCCGGTCCGGCATAGGCCTCGGCGATGCCACCCAGGGCCTGGCCCACGGCATCGGTGCCCGGCAAGGCGCCATGGGGGCCCGCCAGGCCGTAACCGGAGATCGAGACGTAGACCAGCGCGGGGTTGATTTTCTTCAACTCCTCATAGCCAAATCCGTTTTTCTCGGCCGCGCCGGGGCGGAAGTTCTGCCCGAAAATATCCGCGTCCTTGACCAGGCCGTGGAGGATTTTGCGGCCTTCGTCCGACTTCAAATTCAAGGTCAGGCTCTTCACACCACGGTTATTGGTCTCGAAGAACGAGCTGATACCGCCCTTCATCTCGCCGGCGGTCCTGGAATTGTCGCCAACGCCCGGCACCTCGATCTTGATAACCTCGGCGCCCAGGTCCGCCATCAGCATATAGGGCACCGTGCCCGCCTGCGCGGTCGAACAAGTGACGGCCTTGACGCCAGTGAGTGGTCCAGGTTGATCGGCCATGGCGGAGATTCCCATACTGACAAGATATATGCAGCGACAAGATACCTTGCTGGCGGTCAGGTGCAACCCGGCAAGTGCATCGTTTAACCCGCCGGTCAATGAGGACGCAGATAGGCGATCGCCGCACCGGCCAGTTCGGCGATGCCATAGCGGCTCTGAATATTGCAATCGCCACAGATTTCGGGATCGGCGCCGGTCTCTTCGCGCAACGCAATGGCCTGGCGCAAGGAAAGATCGTGCACGCTGGCCAGGGGCCGGCGGTGCCCGATATCGTTGAAGCAGTACATATATTGGCCCTGGGCCGAGATCAGCACATCGATATTGCGCGGCGTGCATTTGAAGCGATTGGCCAGACGCTGGGCCAGGACATCGCGCAGGCTGGGCACGAAGTCCATTTCCTGGCTGTGCAGCCCATATTGGCGGATCACCGCGCGCAGATCCCGGTGGGAGCTTCCCTGGCCGTCCGCACGATCGCCATTCAAGGTACCGGCACGGTCATACAGCGTCGGCGACATGGTCAGGTTTCCGACGCCGTTACCACGTAGCCAGGCGATGGTTTCCGGCAAGGTATCAAGGCATTCGGACAACGGCGTCAGGCTGATCGCCAAGGTGGTTTGGCGCAGGGTGCGCTGCGCCAATGCGATGTTCTCCATCACCCGGACCTGGTCCAGATTGACATGCACGGCGTCGTACACCGCTGGCACTATGGAGGAGAACGAGATGATCAAGGTGCCGATGGCGCCGTCCAACAGGCGCAACCGCCTCTCATCCAACAGCTGGCCATTGCTGACCATATCGAACTGCACCGGGTGGTCGGCCAGGCGCGGGACGAATTCGTCAAACCGGGGATGGGTTGTCGGCTCGCCATAGCCGGCGAGGACCACACGGAAGACATCCTCGGGTTTGAGCCGGGCCAAGACGGCGTCAAGAATCGCCGGCGTCATCTGGCGCTGTTCCGGGATCGCCTCGCGTGGGCACATCACACAGCGGGCGTTGCATTTCGAGGTCAGCTCCAGATTGACGGCGATGCGATAGCGGCTCATGTGGCAGGCACCAGGCGCGGCACATTGCGGTTGCAGTTCGGGACAACGAGGTCGATATCAACCAGCACCGCGCGGGGGGCCTCCGCGAACAGCTCTGCCGCGGCGGTGCCTTCGATAATCCTGGCACGGCCGTTGACCCGCAGCCGGGTGCCGTCGTTGAAATCAATCAACAACAGGCCCACATGGGGGTTCTCCATAATATTGCCCAGGGACATGAAAGCGCCATTGCCGTCGATATCCGAGAACGCCATGCGGTCCTCGGCCAACATGCGGACCAGGCCCGGCCCACCGCCCTTGAACGAACAATCACAACTGCCGTCCGCCCCGGCAGTCGATAGAAAGAAGAATGGCGCGGCCTCGATCCGGGCATGAAAAACGTCCGGTATGCCGGACCACAACAATTGTTGGGCGCGGGCCCGATCCCAAAGACCGGGCGTGCCCCAGCGCTCTTGCGCGCTCAGTTCGCCAGCGTGAAAATTTTCGGTAGCAGACGTATCGACAGTCATGCAGGGCCTCATAATGTGCGCGCCAAATTACCCATAGCCACCCCTGGCCTGCATGTTCAGGTGATAGACTAGGTAGTCCGGCTTACGGCCACATTACGAGGTCGCGCGTTATTCGGCGGCGGCGGCTTGGCCGAAATAGCGGTGATACATGTCGTAACAGTCGGTATCCAAGGTGCGCTTTTTATAGAACGACAGAAAATGCGCCCAGAATTCAAATAGAATGTCCTTGCGTGCGATGTCCACGGTGTTCAGCTGATATTCCTCGATCACCGAACAGGCATTACGGAAGATATGAGCATCGCCCTGATACTTGCCGGCGCAATGGGCCAGCATGCGGATCAACCCATCGCGGGCGCCTTCCGTCCGTGGATCATGCCGACCGTTCCAGGCCCGCACCAAGGCCACCGCGCGTGAAGGATCCTGGTCGGCCACGGCAAGCTCCAACTGGTCCAGCAGCTCCCCCGTGGCGAAGCCCTCGGCCCAGCCGGCACGCCCGTCGGGATCGGGCCGGGTCACGCCGGGCAGATCGGGATAGGCGTCAATCTCGCGAATGATGTCCGTGACGAACCAGGCGGAAAGATAGATCGCCTTGACCTGATGAGGGTTGCGGAAATTACGCAGCCAGTAGTTCACCACATTGGCATAGTCAAAACTGTGCATGGGCACCGTGTATGCGATGGGCGAGCGTAGACGGCTGACCGAATGCCTGGCGTGGGCGATGTTCACTACGTCGGCGATATTCTGCGGCGCCTTGCCCTGTTTCAACAAGTTGGTGATGGCGTCGGCGACAGCCATGGGATCGCCGGCCAAAATCAACTCGATCAATTGCTCCTGCTCCGTCTCGGCCAACGGCGCGGCGTTGTTCTCCATCAGTTCGAACTGGCCGCCCTTGAAGTGCAGGTTGAGCAGGAAGCAGGCGTGATCATAAAGGGAATGGAAAATCGGTGCGTTGCAGATGTCCGGCACACCCAGATAGAAGAATGGTTTCGCCCGCTCCCAGCCGACCCAGTCGGCCAGATCGAACATGGCGCGGGCGCGGATCGGCTTGTGCCCGATATGGCGCACCCGGCGAAACGAATTGTATTCCTGCTGATCGATGATCGAGGCAAACAATACGGCGTCCTGCAACCGGTGGCGGTGTTCGGGCTCGGCCGCCAGGCCCAGGAAAATCCGATAGCTGGTCACCTTATCGCCCTGGGTCAGGGCGTGAAACATGGCATCGAAACGCGCGTCGACGGAGCCTTCAACCAATGGTTCCTGATCCTCGAAACGGCGGTGCAGCTGGTGGCCGATATCCGCCTCGGCGCATTGCTCCTGCTCGCGGGCATAGTGGCCGGGAAAACCGCATTCAAGCTGTGACCAGATATCCAGGCCCTGGGGGATGTAATACATGCCCTGGACGATACCGAGATCCTTTTCGATGTCCGATAACCAGGGCGAAAGATGCATGCCGGCGCGGATACCCAGCATGGTGTGATCATAGTTGACGTTGCGGAATTCGCCAGTGTCCAGCAGCTTTTCGTGCGCCGGGACATGCAGATATGGCGCCGCCGTGCTCATGGCGTGCAGGGCCAGATCCTGAATGGCATGGCCGTCGCGGGCGAGCTGGCAGAAATTTTCCGTCGCCTCGTGAAACTTACCGTCGAGAATTAACGCGTCCAACTGCGCAAGCGATGTGGTGGACATGGGCTCCTCCTCCTAAGTTTTTTTATTTCGTCCTCGCAAGACTAGCATTGTTTGGCTTTTTACATAGTCCATTGACCTGTCTATAGCTTCACACTTTAAGAAACACCTTCAAACCACACCGATCTGGCTTGGAGGCACGCAGCATGACCCGCGAAGGACCGATCCGAAACCTGGCCTTGCTGATGCAGGGGCAATTCGTCAGCAACATGGGCAATCAGATTTTTGATATCGCCATGCTGCTGTGGATCAAGGAGCTGACCGGTTCGGCGGCAATCATGGGCCTGGCCATGCTGCTTACGGGTCTGCCTACGGCCCTGTTGGCGCCGTTCGGCGGCAGCATCGCGGACCGCTTTGGCCACCTGCGCGTGGTCATCTTATCGGACCTGGTCAGCGCCACCGCCGTGGGCTGTGTCGTGGCCGTGGTTCTGTTGCAGCCCGATCCGGCGCTGGCGATTACGGCCCTGTGCCTTGGCAACCTGGTACTTGGCCTATCCGCATCCTGCTTTACCCCGGCCGTGGCCGCCCTGATCCCTGCCCTGGTGGCCCAGTCCCAGCTGGAAAAAGGCAACGCCGCGCATCAGTTCAGCCGGGTTGGCGGCAAGGTCGTGGGCCAGGGCCTGGGCGGTCTGCTGTTTGCCGTGCTGGGCGTTGGCGGTGCCTTCGCGGTCAATGCGCTGTCCTTTCTGCTCTCCGCCATCTCCGAATATTGGATCAAGCTGCCCCGGCAGCAGCCCCGGCCCGTCAGTGCCGACGACAAATCCGTTTTCAAGGACACCCTGGCCATGCTGGGCCGGGTCTGGCGGCAGCCTAGAATGCGCGCCCTGTTATTGTTGATCGCGGCGTTTCATCTTTGTCTTTCCTGCCTGCCGATCCTGCTGCCCTATTATGCCGAACATATCCTGGAAATCGCCGATGCCTGGTTTGGCCTGTTCATCGCCATTTATACGGCCGGCATCATGTTTGGCTTTATCGTCGCCGGCGCGCTGAAACCCCCACGCGACCGCTTCGGCCGGATTGCCCTGGTCTCGGGCGCGGTTGGTTTGCTGTTTGCTATGCTTGGTGCCGTAGCCTCCGCTATAGCGGCGGCGGCCTGCCTGTTCGGCATTGGCATCGGCATCGGCGTGGTCATCGTCAACTTGATGACCGAATTGCAGCTGGCCGCACCCGAGGAGGAGCGCGGCGGCGTCATGGGCGCGGCACAGGCCATCGGCGATAGCAGCCTGCCCGTGGGCATGGCCGTCACCGGTCTGTTGCATGATGGCGCGCTGCAATTGGGGGCATCGCATGGCGAGGCGGTTCGGTCTATTCTGGCCATTGCCGCCGTGATTGCCATCGTTGCGGCCCTCGCCGCAGCCTCCGCTTTGACAAGAAAACAGGCACCGGAATGATTACCATACGAAAACTGGGGGCGATGTTCGGCCTGTCGCGCACCGCGCTGCTATATTACGACCGGATTGGCCTGTTGCCGCCCACGGCCCGCAGCCAGGCCGGTTATCGTATGTACGATGAGGCGGCCATGGCACGGCTGCGGCTAATATGCACCTACAAGGATGCCGGCCTGGGCCTGCGGGAAATCGCCGATCTACTGGAGCGGGGAGAGACATCCGATGTAGCGGTATTCCGCCAACGGCTGGGGGAGTTGGATCAACAGATCGCCAATCTAAGAATACAGCAACGGGCCATCCTGGGCTTGATGCGGCAAAGCGGTGACAGAGCCGCAAGCATCGGCATCGAGCGCGAGGCGTTTGTTGGCATCCTGCGCGGCTCCGGCATGAACGAGGCGGACATGCGGCGCTGGCACGAAGCATTTGAAGGCAACGCACCGGAAGCGCACCATTCGTTCTTGCGCTGGCTGGGCATTCCCGAGGCGGAGATCGTGGAAATTCGCCAGGAATCCATGCGGGGCGGCAAAACATGAACGCCGGGCTGTGCAGCAGGGTGCAATGACTGCTAAATTTGCCGGATGAGAATCGGGCCGAATACAGATTATGTAGGGCCAGCGCATTTTTTAAAGTTATCTTCCGAGATATCTTCCAGGGAGCGGTCATGACGTCGAGAGCTGTGCGGGATACGGCGCCGTTTACCTTTGGCACCAAGGCGGAGACTTTGGCCCGCATCGGGCCGCATCTGGATAAATTCGTGGTGCCGCGCTCGTATCATTTTACCCTTCGCCAGTGGCGCGATGATCCCGGTACGGTGTTGAATGGTTTGTCGCGGCAATTCCGGGATGAAACGGTCATCGTCCGCTCGTCGGCCCATGGCGAGGACGGCGCGGACAGCAGCATGGCGGGGCAATTCGAATCCATCGCCAATGTATCCATGGCCACGCCGGGTACCGTAGAAGCGGCGATCACCAAGGTCATCGCCTCGTATGCCCACGACGGCGCGGCGGAGAAGCCTGAGGATCAGGTCCTCGTCCAAGCGATGCTGAACGATGTTTTGATGAGCGGCGTGCTGTTTACCCAGGATCTCAACACCGGCGCGCCCTATTACGTTATCAACTATGACGACGAAACCGGACGCACCGATACGGTGACCTCGGGCGGGGCCTATTCAAACCGTACCCTGGTCGTCCACCGCGGCTCCCTGAATGCCGTGCAATCGGATCGCTTCCAAGCCCTGCTCGCCGCCACGGTGGAGCTGGAAGCTGCGATCCCAACCCAGGGCCTGGACATTGAATTTGCCGTGGACCAGGCTTTGGTGGTGCATCTGCTGCAAGTTCGTCGAATGACCGCGCTTCCGGCGGCGAACCCAGACTTGGCCGAGCAGGTGGATGAAGCGGCAGGCCGCATTCGGGCCTTCGTCCGCGACCGTTTCGCGCCCATGTCGGGCGTCCATGGCCGCCGCTCCATTTTTGGCCAGATGCCCGATTGGAACCCGGCGGAAATGATCGGCCGGGCTCCGCGCCCCTTGGCCTTGTCGCTCTACCGCCATCTGATCACGGACCGCGCCTGGCGCCAGGCGCGCAGCCAGATGGGCTATGCGGAACCGCGCGGCATGCCTTTATTGGTCTCGCTGGGCGGCCAGCCCTATATTGATGTGCGTTTGAGCTTTCATTCCCTGCTGCCCGCCGGCCTGGATAAAAGCATCGCCGAAAAACTGAGCAACGCCTGGCTTGACCGCCTCAGTACCCAACCTCAGCTGCATGACAAGGTGGAATTCGATGTCGCCATTACGGCGTTGAGCTTCGATTTCGAAGAACGCCTGGCAACGCAATGCCCCGGCGCCTTGGATGCGGATGAGACAGCGAACTTTCGCGCCGCCCTTTCCAAGCTGACCGGCGCCCTGTTGCGGGGCGAGGTTGCGCCCATGGCGTCGGAGCTGGCGAAAATCCAAAATCTGGCCGACCTGCGGCAGAGCCTGGCGCGCCAAGGCTCGACTGATCTGGCGGGCGTCGCGGCGTTGCTGGAGGACTGCATCACGCTGGGCACCATTCCATTTTCGATCCTGGCCCGGCATGCCTTTATCGCCCAATCACTGCTGCGTTCATTGGTTGCACGAAAGATTCTGAGCGCCGCTGAAGCCGATAGCTTGATGGCTTCGGTACGCACCGTGGCCGGCGAGATGGCCGACGACTGCCGTGATCTTGTCGCCGGCGATCTAGGCCGCGAGGCGTTTTTGGAACGTTATGGCCATTTGCGGCCAGGCACCTACGATATCCTCTCCGCCCGTTACGACCAGCGCGACGATCTGTTCACCGGCGCAACGGCGCTCGCCACACCGGCGGCCTCCGTACCGTTCGAGCCCACGGCGGCGCAAATTGAGCAGATTGATACGTTGTTGGCAGAGGAGGCCTTCGGAATTTCGGCGGCTGATCTGTTCGAATATATCCGCCAGGCCACGGCGGCGCGGGAATACGCCAAATTCGTATTTACCCGCAATCTTTCCGATGCCCTTGAGGGCATTGCCGCCTGGGGCGAGAGCATCGGGCTGAGCCGCGATGATCTCTCCTATCTAGATATCCGCGATAGCCTCGATACCCTGGTGGAAATCAACGAAGGTGACGTGGAACGCCACCTGCGCCCACGGACCATGGCTGGACGGAGGCGGCACGACACCACGAAAGCCCTGCGCCTGCCGCAGATCTTGATTGACCCGTTGGATGTCCACGTGGTGCCCTTGCGCTTGAGCGAGCCCAATTTCATCACCCACAACAGCATATCGGGTCATGGCGTACGGGTGGGCGGGCATGACGAGGTGCCGCCTAACATGGCGGGCGCCATCGTTTTGATCGAGAACGCGGACCCCGGTTTTGATTGGATTTTTGCCTACAGCATAGCCGGTCTGGTGACCAAGTATGGCGGTGCCAATTCCCACATGGCGATCCGTTGTGCCGAATTCGGCATCCCCGCCGCGATTGGTTGTGGCGAGCAAATCTTTGACCGCCTATGTTCCGCCGGCAGCATCGAGATTAACTGCACGGAAAACCATGTCCGCCCGGCTGACGGCCTACGCGATTGAGACGGTAAGGAAAACGATATGATCGTATGGCTGGTCGGCTTATCCGGCGCGGGGAAGACCACCATCGCCCGTGAATTACACCGCCAATGGCAAGCCAAGGATCCCGCCACGGTGTTGATTGATGGTGACGAAATCCGCGAGATTTTCAAGCATGACCAGAACCCCGCTGCCTATACCCCGGAGGGACGGCGCGTAAATGGCGAACGTATCGCCGCCATGAGCGCCTGGCTGGATGCGCAAAATATCAACGCCGTGGTC
>Ga0233429_1005812_pt1 | contig 10065 bp, 5 predicted proteins | sample SI_118_April2016_3_FD_179879 | JGI IMG/M metagenome (GOLD analysis project Ga0233429, IMG submission 179879) | Seawater microbial communities from Saanich Inlet, British Columbia, Canada - SI_118_April2016_135_MG | ecosystem: Environmental > Aquatic > Marine > Inlet | place: Canada: British... | reverse complement strand
GCAGTGACTCGCGGGCGATCGAGATCCTGGCAGGATATACCTATACGTTGAAGGATGACATCAACGGCGCCATCTACGAAAAGGGCAATGACGTCCACTGGGGGGTGACCATCGGCCTGACCTTCGGCGCTTTCAACCCCCGTGACGAGTCGCCATCACCCGTGCTTTCCACGCCGCCCGCAGCCCAACCCGTACCGACTCCGCCCACACCCGAGCCCCCCATCCAGGTGGTCCCCGAACTCATCGTACAGGAAGCGCCCCCATTAGAAACGGAGCCCGAGCCAGACATCGAATCGTCCCCGATCGAGATCGCTCCGTCGATTGTGGAGGCACCGCCAGTTGTTCCCATTCCGGCGCCCGAGCTCAGCTTCGCGCCCCTCTACTTCGCCAGGGGTAGCACCCGCATCAGCGCCAATGGCTTGAGCCTGATCGCCGAAATCGCCAAGTCTGTCGAGCATCGCAACGTGGTGATCGTAGAGGCCCGCGCCTACACCGATGCCAGAGGACGCAATCCACACCTTGCAAGACGCCGCGCGGAGGCGGTGGAACAGGCGCTGTTAGCGCAGGGCATCGAGCAGTGGCGCGTCCAGGTACGTGTGCGACGTGACATCCAGCGACCCTCCTCGGAATCCTGGAAGGCGCGGCGCGTCGAGATTGTACCTGTTAAGTAGAGAGCCCAGGCACACCAGTACACAAACGGACACGACATGGAATCTGCAAAGGACCCCGTCAACTACGAATCTTTCGGCGCCCAGGGCGACGGCGTCACCGACGACCTGCCCGCGATCTGCAAAGCCCACGACTACGCCAACGAGCAGGGTCTCAGCGTCAAAACACGCGCCGACGCGACCTATCATCTCGGCCGACGCGCACTGACCGCACGGATCGCCACCGATACGGACTGGAACACTTCGCGATTCACGATCGATGATGCGCAGGATGTCGAGGACCATCGGGCATCCCTCTTCGAAATCGTGTCGCTCCTGGAGTCCGGGGCTCAGTCACCCGATGGCCTGGCTCTCCATCACCTGTCCCGCGATCAGCGACAGGTCGATGCACGGCCCGAACACGACTGCTTCGTACGCGTCGAGGATGATTCAAAACGACTCTTCATCCGTCGTGGACTCAATCAGAACGCTGGTGTCCCACAAAGCGACTGCTTCGTCCTGCGCCGGGATGGTTCGATCGAGGCCGATATCGATTGGGATTATGAGCAGATCACCCGGTTGGATTCGCACCCGATCGACGACGACACCCTGTTCGTACGCGGCGGTGTATTCACGACTTGCGCCAATCGCGAGCATCATCCCAACGGCTACAACTACTGGAGCCGCAACATCGCCATCTCGCGTTCGAACACCGAGATCAATGGCCTGACACACTATGTCACAGGCGAGATCGATGTGGGCTGCCCCTATAGTGGTTTTCTCAACGTCCATCACTGCGCTCATGTCACCTTCCGCGACTGCTGGTCGACGGGACACAAGATCTACTCGACGATCGGTGCCGTCGGCAAGCCGGTGAGCATGGGCTCTTACGACATGAATGCCAACAATGTCGTCGGCTTCACATTGATCAATTGCCGCATGAACCACATCACCGATCGTACCCGCTGGGGCGTGATCGGCTCGAACTTCTGCAAGGACATCCTGCTGCAGGATTGCCATCTATCCAGGATGGATACACACATGGGCGTCTCGGGCAGCTACATCATCCGCCGCTGCTCCCTGGGCCACATGGGGCTCAATGCCATCGGACGCGGCGAGCTGATCATCGAAGACTCGACGCTCTATGGTCGCTCCCTCATCGGCTTGCGTCCCGACTATGGCAGCCACTGGGAGGGAGATCTTTCGATCACGAATTGCCGATGGATTCCCGCCTGTGGCGATTCTGTCCAACCCCAGGTGATCGGCCTCAGCAATGACGGCACGCACGACTTCGGCTATCAGTGCTCGATGCCACGCCAGATCAAGATCGACGGATTGTTCATCGACGATGCGAACACACCGGAGGGGTATGAGGGACCCTATCTGCTCGCCGATCCTGATGGCGGCGCGGATGCTGATGCACTACCTGCAAAGCGGCCCTTCCCGTATACGCCCTGCGAGCGGATCAGCCTTCGAGGACTCGAGACTGCCAGCGGCAAGGGGACGCGGTTGTCACCGAATTCGACGTTGGCGACGGTGATCGAGCAGTCCTGAGGGACATCCGCAAACATCCATCCTGCGCACGGAAGGCCGCCGGTCAACACTCTCCTTGACCTCGTTCTGCCTCTAAGATATACTGAACAAATGTTCAGCTAACCTTTGTAACATCGCGCTCCCCACCTCCCAGCAACCTGACTCGCTGCCGAGGTACCCGCGAATTGAAATCGATCCACAGCCCCATCGACGTCGACACTGACGATCGCTGCCGACCCGTACGCCTTTACTGGCGTTCGAATACCTACCACGTATCCCGCATCCTCGATCGCTGGGTGCTGCAGAACCGCTGGTGGGCACGCGAAGAGAGGCGCCTCTACGTCCTCGTCGAAGCGAGCCTCGCTGTAGGCGATGCTGTACAGCACCTCGAGCTGTATCTGCAGGGTACTGACTGGACCCTCGCCCGTGTTGTCGACTGAGCGATTCCGGCATCCCCTTCTCGTGTTCGTTCACCTCCATACACGCAGCTGGTTTTCCTTTGGCGCCGGTGGCTCCTCTCCCGAAGCCCTCGTCACCCGTGCCGCTGAACTCGGTCAACCCGCACTGGGTCTCACCGACCTGCACGGCGTCTATGGCATGGTGCGTTTCCAAAAGGCTTGCAAGGCGATGGGCATCCATGCCGTCGTGGGTGGCGAGGTCCTCATCGATGGCTCACCCCTCGTCCTGCTCGCACGATCGCCGCAGGGCTATCGCGATCTGTGTTCGCTACTGACGCGGGCGCACCTTGCCAGCGCCGGTCTGCAGGATGGGGATCTCGCCCTGCTCGGTGAACGCATGGCCGTCTCAGGAACCCGCACCGTGGCTGATGTGGGCAGCCTGGTCTCTGCAAGGGTTGACGCCATGAACGCTGGCAACTCCGCGAATCTCTCCGGCGGCGATCCAGACACGACACCGAACATTGGCGACATCCGTTTCATCGGTTCAGGTAAAACGGACACACCCCTCAACATCCTACCCACACCGATGCGGCCCGTGCCGACGGTAAATCTCGAACTGCTTGGCACCTATGCGGACGATCTGATCTGTCTCACAGGTGGACGCACAGGCACGTTGTGGCAACTCGCTTCACGTCGCCAGGACACGGCAGCGAATGCCTGGCTGCGGACACTGCGCGAGATCTTCGACGACGGCCAGGACGGCCGCCGACTCTACGTCGAACTCATCCACGGACTGCTACCGGAAGACGCTGCCATTGCCGCCCGTCTTCATCACCTGGCCACAGGTCAGCAACTGCCCACCGTCGCCACCAACGACGTGCGTTTTGCGACCCCGGCGAACTGGCGACGCTATGATCTGCTCACCTGCGCCCGACTCAACATCCGCGTCAGCGAACCTCACGCTGAGCGACCACGCAATGCGGAAGCCTATCTGAAGTCCGAAGCGCAACTGCGACACTTGCTGCCCTACCCGGAAGCTTTCGATCACACCGTAGAGATCGCCGAATCCTGTCGTGTTGATCTCGTGCCCGAATTCATCACACCCCCCTCAGCGATCATTCCAGGAGGCAAAACGGCGCGCAGCTATCTAACCGAGCTATGCAATGCCGGCCTGCAAGACCTTTACGCACCGGACAAACGCGCCGCGGCTCAGGCACAATACGACCGCGAACTCAAAGTCATCACCGATCTGGAGTTGGAGGAATTCTTCCTCGTTGTGCACGAAGTCGTCAGCGTCGCGCGTCAACGCGGTATCCGCTGCGCCGGACGTGGTTCGGCGGCGAACAGCATCATCGCCTTCTTGCTGCGTATCACCGCCGTCGACCCGATCCGTCACAACCTGCTCTTCGAACGATTCCTCCACGGTGGACGCAAAGGTACACCGGATATCGACGTCGACTTCGACGCCGATCGCCGCGACGAGGTCATCGATTGGATGGAACGTCGCTTCGGCATCGAACAGACGGCGATGACGGCGACACTCATCACGTACAAACTGCGCCTCGCTCTGCGCGATGTGGCCAAGGCCCTCGGCTGGCCCATGCCCAAAGTCGACGCCCTGTCGCAAACCGTGCCCTCGGGACTGGCCAATGAAGTCATCGAATACCGCGACCCCATCCAAAGTGTGCTCGGCGAATCGCCCCTCGTGGAGCTGCTCTTCGAATGCGTCGCCGATCTGCATCTGTGTCCCCGCCACCTCGGCCTGCACTCCGGTGGCATGGTCCTGTCGCGCAAACCCCTCTCCCACTTCACGCCGATCCAGGTCTCGGCCAATGGCGTGAAAATGGTCACCTTCGACAAAAACGACGTGGAAGCGATGGGACTGGTGAAACTCGACGTCCTCGGTCTGCGCATGATGGCCTGCCTGAGCGAGGGCGCCAACCTCGTCCATCGTCACGAAGGCATCGAAATAAATTTTGAGACCCTTCCCCTCGATGATCCGGGTGTATACGAGCTGATCTGTTCGGGGCAAACGGTGACCCTCTTCCAGATCGAGTCACAAGGTCAGATGCATCTGATCGCGCAGAATCAGCCCGAGTCTTTCGACGACCTCGTCGCCGAAGTCGCCCTCTTTCGGCCCGGCCCCCTGCAGTCTGGTATGGTCCACCCCTTCATCCGCCGACGCCGTGGCCTGGAACCCGTCGTCTACGAACACCCGAGTCTCGAACCGATTCTCGCCGATACCTACGGCGTCATCCTCTTCCAGGAACAGATCCTCGACGTGGCGCACCGTTTCGCCGGCATGTCACTGGCCGATGCGGATGATTTTCGCCAACTCATGTCGAAGACCCACGACCCTGTCAGAATGGAAGAGATGGGCGTGATGTTCATCGCCGGCGCCATCGCCAAAGGTGTACCACCACCGATTGCCGAATCTGTTTTCGAAAAAGTCTCCCACTTCGTCGGCTACGGTTTCTGTCGCTCCCACGCTGCCGCCTTCGCACAGACCGTCTACCACTCCGCCTGGATGAAGCGCTACCATCCGGCGGCGCATCTTGCCGCCTTCATGCAGCATCGCCCCGGCTTCTACAACCTCATGACCCTGGAAGAAGAAGCCCGACGATTCGGCATCCCCACGCTGTTACCCACCATCGACGAATCGACCGCGCGCTATGACCTGGTGCGACTCTCCGACGGCCGCCTCGGCATCCGCAAGCCCCTCACGTCGATCAAAGGCCTCGCCGAAGAAGCGGTGGAGCAGATCCTCTGGGCCCGACTGACCGGCCCCTTCCGTTCGGTGGAAGACCTGGCCACCAGAGTCCCCGATCTCGATCGCCGCGACCTGGATGCCCTGGCCAAATCCGGCGCCCTGGACACCCTCACCGGTTCCAGTCGCCGCGCCCTCTGGGAAGTCGGCGTCGTCGCCAACCGACGAGAAGCCGCCGGCGATCGGTCTCACCAACCGAGTCTCTTTGACATGCCTTTGTTGATGGAAGAGGACATACCGGATCTCCCCGTATTGGGCGCCGCCGAGAGATTGTCCTGGGATTACAGATCAACGGGCGCCGGGCGCGTGCACCCCATCACCCTGGCCAGACGCCACCTCAACGACCTGGGCATCCCCACCATCGAAAGCTGTCAACGCACGATGGTGTTACCTGGAGATGGCACGAGTCCCAAAGCAACACCCAACGACCTGCAAGGCCCCACCGTCACACTCGCCGGCGTCGTCATCATGCGTCAACGACCACCGACAGCGAAAGGTTTCATGTTCGTCACATTGGAAGACGGGACCGGCTTCATCCAGGTCATCGTCCACCCAAAAATCTACGAGCAGTACTACGAGCTACTCATCAGACCCGCCCTGCTCTTCAAAGGCCCCCTGCAGGCGACCGGCACCTGGCGTGCTCTGATGGCCAAAGAAGTCTGGCCCCTGGAAGGTGTCTTCGGCGGCTACGCCGGATTCCCGTCCGCCGCAGGTCATCAGAATGCCGTCGATGCCGGCGAACAGGTCGTGCGTGCCGGACAAGCTCTGGAAGACGATGACTCCGGCGACGATCTGGCCAAGATTGCAGCAGGGGGATCGGTGTTTCGCTCGCGGACGAAGAGGACTGGGTGATGGGTTACGGATCGTGTTCTGCAAGTATCCGCCGATGCTTCCGGCGCTGGAGCTACGGGCTGCGGCTCTTCTCACGGGCTGATCGAACACCGCATCCTGCGGTGACGATCAGCGCACGCCGTCCTGGCGTGCGCCCTTTGGGCCCCATGCTCGAAGAACCTGCCCTACGCTCATGCGCCTGCACCATCGGCGGATACCCACAGGACAAACCGAACTACCATGCGCGCGAAGAGAGCACCTCTCCAGATCAGCCACCCCAACCCGGCGCCACACACACCTCCCGAGACCAGATTTCACATCAGCGCCGGTTCCTCAGAAAATGTGGATGGCAGTGGCTTCTCGACATGCGGTCTCGATGCCGCATGAATTTCTCATATCAATGTGGCGTGAATGGCTTGCCTTCGATGGGTCTGCACTGATGCCGCAGGGCCCGAAAACGAAGGACCGGCTTGCCGAACAGATAGGCCCGAAAGGGCGCCCGCCAGGGAAGGCGGGCGCTGACCACTGCCGCAGGATGCGGCATTTGGTCAGCCTGTGAGGCAAGCCCCAGGCCGAGTGACAGGGCCCGGAGGCATCAGTGCAGACCCACGATATCAGATACAACCCTCACCCACGGGACACCTCATGCTCCTACATCCATCAACAACCACCGAAGCCCGCAAAACCACGCCAGCCAACGCCAGAGGCCGTGGCGCCGTCACCAACACACCCAACCGCTTCGATCCACTCCACATCGAACCTGACACAGTCGAACCGGATGAAGAAGATTTCGAACGTCGACAACCCACCGAATACTTCGACGATGCGAGTCGTTCTATCCTGGCAAAGAACGACAGCCCCGACGTAGGCTTCGCTTACAGTCTGAATCCATACAGAGGCTGTTCACACGGCTGCGTCTACTGCTATGCCCGCCCTACGCACGAGTATCTCGGCTTCTCCGCAGGGCTCGACTTCGAAACCAAGATCCTCGTCAAACAAGACGCACCGGATCTGTTACGGGAAACCTTCAGCAAGAGATCGTGGGAACCACAGGTGGTGGCCCTCTCGGGCAACACCGACTGTTATCAACCTGTCGAAAGACAGCTCGAGATCACACGCAGGTGCCTCGAGGTCTTCCTCGAGTTCCGCAATCCCGTGACGATGATCACCAAGAACAAGCTCGTCACACGGGATATCGATCTGCTGCAGGAACTGGCAGAGCGCGACCTTGTACACGTGACACTTTCCGTAACGAGTCTCAAGCCCGCACTCACCGGTGTTCTTGAACCTCGTACGTCACGTCCCAAGCAGCGCCTCGCAGCCGTTACAGCCCTCGCCGAAGCGGGCGTGCCCGTGGGCATCAATGTGGCACCACTGATCCCGGGGTTGAACGACGAGGAGGTCCCCAACATTCTCGATGCAGCAGCCAAAGCCGGCGCCCAGTGGGCGAACTATATCATGGTGCGTCTACCCGGTGCTGTGCGTCCCTTGTTTCTCGAGTGGCTTGAACGACATATGCCTGACCGAGCCAGCAAAGTTCAGAATCGATTGAAGCAGGTTCGCGACGGCAACTTGTCAGATCCACGCTTCGAATCACGCATGCGTGGCGAGGGTGAATTTGCCGATCTGATCTCCAGGTTCTTCACTCTGGCACGCAGACGTCACGGCTTGGATGGGTCCTCACACGAATTGGCCACCCATCACTTCCGTCGTCTTGATCGCTTGCAGTTGGATTTGTTCTGAAACAGGATACCGTGACCGACACCCGATCTCTCTCGATCCCAACTCGACTCGTCCTGCCTTTGCTGGCACTTTGTGTCGTTCTCGGCGCGGCACTGCGTCTGCCAGGAATCGGTCGTTCTCTGGGGCCCGATGAGCTCTTTACGATTGGTGTCTTCACCACACACTCCATCCTCGACATCATTGCGCGCTACGACCTACCCAACAATCACATCTTCCACACCCTCTGCGTGCGTGCCATGCAGGGCTTACTCGGCGACAGCGAATGGTCTCTTCGACTACCAGCACTGCTCGCTGGACTCGCAGGAATTCCGGTCCTTTTCTGGTTTGCACGTCGTCTCACGGGCGCACCCAGTGTCGGCCTCCTTTCGGCATTGCTGCTAGCAGCACACCCTCTCCACATCAGCCTCTCTCAACAATCTCGCGGCTACACGCTGCTGGTCCTATGTGCCATTCTCTATGCAGGCTTTCTGTGGCTCGGTGTCACCCGCTCCCTGACTCGCCACACCGGCACCGCACCTGGCGTCTGGACGGTCCGCAGTAATCCTCACAACGACACGTGGATCTGGTTTGGTGTTGCTCTGTCTGGATCTCTCGCAACACTGACCCTTCCGAGTGCCGCTTTGCTGATCGGTGCCGGCACGATCGGCGCCTTGCTGCTGGCCCGCTCGGCAAAGGCTGGATCCTCACCTGGTGAGTCCTCTGGCAAAGGCCAATCCCGATTCATCGTGTTGCTACCCCTTGCTTTGGCCACACTCGTGATCGCCGTGCACACGGCCCTCGTTTACCTGCCACTGGCAGAAGAACTTCGCGCTCACGCCGATCGCTTCGGCCAACCACTGACGATCTCCGGATTCAGCGACTTCCTTGCAGCAACCTGGCTTGCCATCGGTCCACCGCGTCTGGCCTGGCTCATGCACCTGTTCGCCGCCTGGGGCTTGATCACACTGGAAGGTGCACGTCGTGGTGCCGGACTGTTCCTTGGTGCAATCGTCGGTCTACCTCTCGTGCTCACTCTTGCCCTCGGTGCCCATGCCGAGCCTCGGCTCTATCTGTTTCTCGTGCCCTTCTCGCTGGTTGCCATCGCTGCCGGCGCCGAGTCACTGCGACTGCTTATTCAGCGTAAGACAGCTGGGGCAATTCGTTGGACAGCGGCACTTCCCATCCTCGCCGTGGGTGCCGCTTTCTACAGCAACGTGTCAGCCCCAATAGAGACCGGCTATCGCGATGCGGGTCGCTACGTGGCTGAACAGACACGTGCTGGCGATCTGGTCATCATTCCCTACATCATGGATGCCGCCATCGGCTTCTATGCCGCGGGCGCCACCGTAGATAGAGTGCGAGCCATACCGGAGACAGGCATCCATCGCGTGCTCTTCGTCGACCGCCCCGACACGGACCACTTCCGACTCGATGACTTGATGCTGGCTGCCAACTTCACCACCGATGCCGCCGATCACCGCGATACGTATGCCCACTTGCAGCTTCCCACGGCGGCGTTCACTGCCATCAGGCATTTTGGATCTACTGTCGTGCACGCGACCAGAACGTCGGCCACACCGATCGATCTTGGCATCTTGAACCAGGCCGACGCGTGGCATCTCTACTATGCCCAGGATCCAGCGGCCACATCCATCACCGCTACCGCCGCGTCGGCACTACGCCTCGACGCTGGGGGGAAGGCTGCTGTGATCCACTCGCGTCGACGGGTCAGCTTCACGCAGAACGGACTGGCCCTGATCGCACTCCACAAACGTGGCAATGGCTATGCATCGTTGTATGAGATCGTTGACGATGAACCACAGGCACTACAGATGGTGACCCCCCTTGCCGCCCCGGCGATCCACATCGTCGAGGGAGACACGGTGCACGCTGATGTCGCGTTGGCACCTGTCGTAGCCAATCGCGAGTACGGCCTGTTTCTTACAACGCACGGCCGCGTCGAAGTAAGCGACTGGCGCGTGAGTTTCCTTCCTTACAAGGAGCCGAATCAATGAACCAGATCATGCTGATGCTCGGCACGCGCAAGGGCGTCTTCCTTGCTTTCAGTGACGAGAGCCGCCAGCAGTGGCGCCTTGAAGGACCTCATTTCAAGGGCGCGGAGATCCACTATGTCACCGCCGTCCCTGAGACCCACGCCAAGGGCGGC
>Ga0233429_1005805_pt1 | contig 10074 bp, 10 predicted proteins | sample SI_118_April2016_3_FD_179879 | JGI IMG/M metagenome (GOLD analysis project Ga0233429, IMG submission 179879) | Seawater microbial communities from Saanich Inlet, British Columbia, Canada - SI_118_April2016_135_MG | ecosystem: Environmental > Aquatic > Marine > Inlet | place: Canada: British... | reverse complement strand
GGCACATAAGGGGGACCTTATGTATCCCAAACAATCGTAAGTTTTTTGTTTTCTATACAAAATGAATATCGGCACATCTCAGACGATAACATTTGCGCCTTGTAAACACGTCGCAAAAATGTTCTAACTCGATGCACCGGTTTTAGAAAAACCAACGAATAATGAGTTAATAAAAAAGGGCTGCTAGTTTTTTATAAATTTGCAGCCTTAATTTTTTGTTTGTAGCCGGAATATAATTTTAAAACAGATTTATTTTACGAATAAACCTTACATCCGTTCGTCCTGAGGGATTTGTTTTGCAAATCGTCTCGAAGGATTTGAACGGTTCATTATTTTTAAAATTCAAGATTTAAAAATCCTTTAGTTTACGAGTTATCCTTTTTATGCATTATCTTGCTTTTGGATAAATGAATTTGCTAGCATTCAAAAGATGGCAATTCTACGTTGCATGTTTTTTGTTTTAAAAAGGGAGAGACGTTTGTGAATAAGTTAGATCGATTGTTTTTGATATTGTTAGTTTTATCTACATTGCACATAAACTTACATGCTGAATTGTTGATTGTTAAAAAAGTTGACAATGTTTTTGTACCATTAGATTCAAGCGATGATAAGAATGGCAATGTGATATCAGATATATTACTCAAATACGAATGGCCAATGTGTATTGCTAATGATACCCTCAGCGACCAAGAAAAAAATGATCTTCTTTCACCACACAAACCATATGCTGAAGAACTTTTTATACAAGAAAAAATAAGAGAAGCCTTTCCAGACGAATCACACCAATATTCAGTTATTTTTATTCCAACTTCGCTATACGAACTTTATTGTATAGAACAAGCGCTTTCTTGGAATCCAGAAGAAACTAATCCTTTTGTAAAAGCAGCAAGAGCAACGCTGCGTGTGTCACTCAAAGAACTTAATAATCTAGATCTTACAGGGATAATAGAAAGTGGTGAAACGGCATACGCAATACGCAGGAAAATTGATGATATTTATAAAAATTGCAATCGTGTTTTTTTCTATAACAATGGAAATCAAAGTGCTTTTCTATACATAAACAACGCAATTACAAAAGAAATATTGGATGAATACCCAGAATTTAAACAAAGCAAAAACGGTCTAGAATTATCAGGAAAACTTAAAGATAAGTCCACTGAGATAGCAGAATCTTTGATCAAAAAAATAGAACAAATAGATCGTAAAAATATTAATAATCTTTATAAAGATATCATAGAATATGGTGATCCGGATATTATCAGAGAACATGGGGGTGGTCCGGATACTTCTGATGATATTTATAAATCTATGATACCAAAATTACAAAAAGAATTATCTGAATATAAAATTGTTTCTAAGGTTATGGTATTAGAATATGAAGCCAGAGATCTTAATAAGGCATTAATGTTACGAGGAACATCATTTGAAGAAATTCAGATAGGTATCAAACCAGAACAAAAAAATAGGTTAGCCGGAACTTCTTTACATCGAAGTATTAAAAAACCTTATTCTGTGGCCTTTGGGAATTCTCTTTTTGCTGGAGCTTTGGCCGATACTAACGCATGTGTCTATTACTATTTAACCCGTTTAAAAATGGGGTATGCTCTTTTAATTAATAAAAATTACTACATTGAACATCAATGTAGTAATTTATTCTTTATTCCTGCCATTGCTCCAATTGTTGCCCTGTTTCAAGCAGGAGAGTTTTTTCATTCAAGAACAAAAGCAGCTATTCGTTTAAAAAGTGATGCGCCAATTAAGATAGAAGGATTATGGGTTGAAGTTGAAGGCGTGGGTCGGAAAGGACAAAAGGACCCAACCGGAGTTATACTAATTACAAGAGATCCATTGCGACATGCAGAACTTTTTTCTAAATATATTTCTGAGAATGGACGTATAATTCAACAAGGAGATCCTGCTAATCTAACTGTTGAAGAAAGAAAATTTGCAGAAGATGTAAAAGAATCACAATCCGTAGCTTCAAAATTTTACAAAGCAATAAGGACAGTAATTGATCGTTTTAAACAAAAAATTAAGAATAGAAAAGAAAGTTTGATTTTAGAAAGTTCTTCAAAATAAAAGTATAGAAATTTTATAAGTCTTCGCATGATATTAATGCGACTTAGAATTTTTTATTCTTTTTATAAACACCAACGTTTTTTTAGGGGATTTCTTGCCAAATCCCCTACGACCCCTAGGCACATAAGGGGACCTTATGTATCCCAAACAATCGTATGTTTTTTGTTTTCTATACAGAAACATGAAATATAAATGTGTGAGATAATTATCTTGGATATTGTGTTACATAATCTTCAATTGCGGCGGGAAGATTTTCAAAAATTACTTTTTCGCTAATGAAGCGCTCCACGCAGCAAGCTGCGTGGTAACAAGCGAAATTCTTCATAGCCAACCCTACTTCGCCAAGGCTACGCCCGGCCTTCGTAGCCACTTCGGCGGAGTAGGCAAGGGTTCTCCTGCCATTCATCCCCGGCTTAAAAATTCTCTGGGTATTCTGGCGACGGAGAATAAAAGGATCTATGTTGATATCGCCTCTTTCTTGAAATCGATATTCTTCTGGAAGGAATTCTTGAAGATATTTTGAACAAATTAAATCGACGAGTCGTTCTTTTTCGTTTTGTGTTAGTTTGTATTTATTAACAATATTTTCTTCTATTCCTATGTGAACAATCTCATGGATAATTGTGGTTGCAACATTGTTATAACAATGAAATGTCCCATCTGGGGTTGTTTTCATTATAACTTGACCAGTTCTAGAATTGTATCTTCCTCCCGGACCATAGAGCGTGAGTATAATTTCATATTGTGGCATTAACTTGAATCCCCAGTTTCCATGCAAAGGGGCTACTTTTTCAAGAGCATTTTCAACAATTGTTTTTGTTTTTTGTATTTTTTTCAAGCCCTTATCAAATGCAGTGCTATCATAAATTTCTGTATAAAATATATTTCTCAAATGATTTTCATCGTAACTTAAAACGGTTTCAGGGTTTTTATAGAGTTTCGTAAAAGCTTCATGTTGTGGTAAATCTACTTGGTATTTATTTTGTATAAACCATGATGAATTGCGAATGTAGTACATTGCCTGATCAAAAGCTTCTTTTTTTGTAGGAGCACAAAAACTAACTTCAGGATTTTTAGCTTGGATGTTTTTATACTGAACAATACTTAAAATGGACGCAATTACAATAAACAAAAGAAGTAAAACTTTTTTAGATATATTCATAGATTTTCTTTTTGTTAATCAAAATAAAATATGTACTTTGGTTGATTATTTCCGCAACTTAAATATTGATGTTGGCATAATCTTTGCAATAAAACAATTAACATTAGTTGTTTAAATTTTATATTTGACTGTCATTAATATTTAGGTTTAAGATTATTCAGCGTTATTTATTAAATTTAATTATCGAGTTCGCGTTAAAATAGCAAGATTAGGAGGTTTTTAATGGGAAAAATAACAATTTTGCTGGTTAGCTTAGCATTAATGTTTATAAAAGTTTTTGGGGTAGGTAATAAAGATATTTTTCTTGAAGTTGAGCTTGGTAAGTATGTCGAAGAATATGTGGAAAATGGTTTGTTTAGTGGCACAGTTTTAGTTGCAAACGGAGAAGACATTATTTTTTGTAAGAGTTATGGAATGGCCAATTACGAACTTAATGTTTTAAATAGTTCCAAAACAAAATTTAGAATAGCTTCAATTACAAAGCAATTTACTGCAATGTTAATAATGCAATTACAAGAAAAGGGATTATTAAATGTTAATGATTCTATATCTAAATATATCTCTGACTATCCAAATGGGCATAAAATTACGATTCATCATTTGTTGACACATACATCGGGAATTTCAGATTTTAGGGAGTTTCCTGATTATTACCAAGAAAGATCAAAGTCACGTACATTAGAACAGACTATAGAAATTTTTAAAAATAAACCTTTAGAATTCGAACCAGGTGAAGTGTATCGTTACAGTAATTCGGGGTATATCCTTCTTAGTTACATTATAGAGAAAGTTTCTGGTAAGACATATGAGACCATTTTGAAAGAAAATATTTTAAATCCGCTTAATATGAAAAATTCTGGGTTAGATCATCATAGCCTTATTATCAATGATAGAGCCTCTGGATATTGTTGTATTGACAATGTGCTTATTAATGCTCCTTATGCTGATACGTCATATCTATCAGGGGTCTGCGCAATATATTCGACTGTTGAAGATTTATATCTTTGGAATAGAGTTTTATATACAGAAAAGTTGGTATCAAAAAAATCACTAATTAAAATTTTTGATGCTCACGTTATTACAAATTTGACTAACCCGGGTTCTTCTGGGTATGCAAGTTATGGATATGGTTGGAATGTTGGTAAATTATACAATCGAGATTTTGTTGGGCATGGTGGAAGAACAGAGGGGTTTGCTAGCAGTATTCGTCGATGTCCTGATGGTCAAATTTGCATAATTGTTTTAAGTAATTTTGAACATTCTCCAGCAAAAGAAATTTCTCAAGGGCTTGCAGCGCTTGTTTTTGGAGAAATTTTATAAGACAATTTACAATTATTGATTGATTTTATTTGGTTGCTAAAAATGAAGATTATTAAATTAATTAAATTACATTTAATTAATTTGTTCATAGAGAAATTACGTATTTTTATAAAAATTCCTTAGTGAATTTGTTGGCGTATCAAAAAGCAGATTCTGATTATATAGAAAAATACAGTTGTTTTAGAATTTCCCCAAAAAGTTAGTATTTTATGCAAAAAAGACAAAAAAACTAAGTTTTTTATGGGCTAAGTTTGATTTTTGTACATAAGTAACCATTTTTTACTTTGATTTTTGTACATATTCAATGCAAAATTAGTTTGATTTTTATACATCTGTTTTAAAATGGAATGCGCCTTCGTGAATTTGTTAGTGTATCAAAAAAGCAGATTCTGATTATATAGAAATACCAGTTTTGTTTTAGGGTTTTCCCAAAAAAGCATATGTTTTATTAAAAAAATATAAAACATAACTAAAGAAATAGGCTTGCTATACCGGTAAGCCTTGTTTTTATTTATAACTTATTTATGTTTAAGCAATTAATGAAATATGCTTGAAAAATTACTAACCTACAAAGCAATGCAAAAAAGATATGCTTGTTTTGAGGTTTTAATAGAAAGTAATGTCTATGAATACAAACACAAAATACAAAAATATAATCTTTGACCTAGGTGGTGTTTTAATTAATTGGAACCCGCGCCAACTTATACAAGAAATTTTGAATGATGAAAATGCAGCTAAGCATAAAGTTTCACCAGATGATTTAATGGAAATGTATCGCTCAAGTAGTTGGAATGATCTGGATCGTGGGACAAGTTCAAAAGAAAATGTTATAGAATATTTTGCCAAAACATACAAAATTAATGCTGATTTTTTTCATATCTTTTACAAAAAAATATACAAACATCTTTTTCCTCTAAGCGAAGGTTTAAAACTTTTGAATAAGATTAAATCAAAAGGTTACAAGACATATGTCCTATCTAATTTCTCCCAAGATTTATTTGAAACAGTTTCCCCTACATATGATTTTTTAGATTCATTTGATGGTGCAATTATTTCTTATAAAGTTAAAACGGTGAAACCAGAACCAGAGATATATCAACTTCTTTTGAAAAATTACAATTTAAAAGCCGACGAATGCTTGTTTCTTGACGACAAAGAAGAAAATATTCTTGGTGCAAAAGTTTTGGGAATTGATGGAATTTTGTATAAAGATTGTGATAAAGTTTGCAAAATGTTTGAGGAAAAAGGAATTTTATAAAGGATACAAAACTATGAATAAAAATATGAAAATATACAGATTGGCCATAGGCTTTTTTTTGTTTGGAATGGTATTAGTAAGTAATGTAATAAAGGCAGAAATTGAAGGTGACGTTACATCTCAAGCTGAAATGTCAGGACATTCTTTGGATCATCTTGATGAAATGCCAGAAGAACAAGCTTTGATGAAAAAAGAGTTGCGTAAAGACCTTTTGAAGTTGGTTGGGCTTTGCGCAATAATTATTGCTCCTAATTGTATTATGAAATTGCTTGAACCAGTAACAGATGAAAATCCGCGACTTGAAACAATTGTGGCGGTGGGTGCGCTCGTCAGCTCGTTCGTTGTTGCACCTCTATACGGTGCACTAGTTATTGCTCCAGATAAAGTTAAAAAAATCCTTGAAGAAGAGTTAGATTAAAATCAGGAATATTAAAAAAGAATAAAATATTCTTGGAGCAAAAGCTTTGGGAATTGATAGTATTCTTTATAAAGATTGTGATAAAGTTTGCAAAATACTTGAGGAAAAAGGAATTTTATAAAATATATGAATATTATTATTGAAACCAAAAATTTTTATTTACGTATACTAAAAAAAGAAGATTTTGAAGATATTTATCGGCTTTATGTTGATCGGGATGTATGGCGTTATCTTTCTTGTTGGGGTGTCCCTAGAAAGGAAGTAGCTAGAAAGCATTTGGATTTTTTTATTGAACATCAAAAAAAACATGGTTTTAGTTATTGGGCTATCATAGAGAAAAGTACCGGAAATTTTGTGGGAAGAGCTGGACTTTCTCATTTAGCGAATACTCAAGATATTGAAGTTGGCTATGTGCTAGATAAAATGTATTGGGGTAAAGGTTATGCAACAGAGATAGCCAAGGCCATTATAAAGTGGGGATTTGATAATTTAGATATAGATAAAATTGTTGCAATTGCTGTGCCAGAAAACAAGGCTTCGATTCGGGTTATGGAAAAAGTTGGCATGAAGTATAAAAAAGATTACGAGTATAAAGGTGTTACGACAGTTTATTATGTTATCGAACGGTCAGGATGATAAAGAGATGATACAAGAACGATTTAAATTAATGCCTGCAGTGTGTGTACTGTTACAAAAAGGTGACAATATTTTATTATTAAAACGACAAAACACCGGATACAAAGATGGCAAGTACGGTTTTCCTGGTGGCAGCGTTGATGGAGATGAAACTATTTTACAAGCTGCAATAAGAGAAGCTTACGAAGAAGTTGGTGTTGTTATCAAAGAAAAAGACTTAGATGTGATTCACGTGGTGCACGAAAGGTATTCCGATGATCCAAAAGTTCGTTATCAAGGAGAAGCAATAGTTTTTTTGGTAAGAGCATACCAATGGATCGGTGATCCTCAAATAATGGAACCCAATAAGTGTTCTGAGATAAAATGGTGCGAACTTGAAAATTTGCCAGAAGAAACAATGGATGCTGCGCACCATTTTTTTTATCAAGTTAAAGAAAATAAATTTTATAGCGAATTCGGTTGGTAGTAGATTGGAAATTCTACAATTGAACTTGAAAATACAATAGCTACATGGAGATTTAAATAGGAATTTGTGGTACATGATAGATGAATTCAGGAACGGTCAAGATGAGATATGTTTTTTGCATTACATCGCTTTTATTTTTTTGTATAAGTGTAAATGCAAACACTTGTGAAAAACAAAATACTGATTTTTATAATGAAAGAACAGAAAACATGAGTAATAAAAAAGAACTTCAAAAAAATTTGTCTGTTTCACAAAAACGTCCGCAAGAGCCACTACGTCCATATCCTTATCATGAAGAAGAAGTTACGTATAAAAATAAAGAGGCAGGAGTGTTGTTGTCAGGAACTTTTACTATCCCCAAAGGACCGGGACCATTTCCCGCGGTAATATTGATTGCCGGGAGTGGCAGATATGGACGTGATGCGACTTTGTGTGGACACAAAACTATGCTTGTACTTGCTGACCATTTGACGCGTCAAGGAATTGCAGTTCTACGTTTTGATAAGCGCGGTTGCGGATCTTCAACCGGAAATTTTGAAATTTCAACATGTGAAGATTTTGCTGGCGATGTTCAAGCAGGCATCAAATATATTAAATCACGCAAAGAAATTAACACTAATCACATTGGGTTGATTGGGCACAGCGAAGGTGGGCTTATTTCTTCCATGGTAGCTGCTGAAACACAAAATGTTGCATTTGTTGTGATGATGGCAAGCCCCGGAGTTATTGGTGAAGAAATTGTATATGAACAATGTGCTTTACTTGCTCGAGCTGAGGGAGAAACAGAGGAAGCGATTACAAAAGGGCATAAAGTTTTATCGCAGATATGTGACATCATAAAGAAAGAGGCTGATGACCAAGTGGCCAAAAAAAAGATACTTGCTATTCATAAAGAACACTTAGCTAAGTTATCAGAAACTCAAAAGAATGCTGTCGAAACTTCGATGTTAAATGAATTTTTTGAGTTCATTATTCGCACCATTCCCTGGATTCGTATCCTTTTAACCTTTGAGCCAGCTTCAGTACTAAAAAAAGTTAAAGTTCCAGTATTAGCCCTTTTTTGTGATCGTGATTTATTGGTACCAATAAAACAAAACCTTTTGCCTTTTAGAAAGGCTTTGGAAGTATCTGGTAATAATGATTACACCATCTTACAAATGCCAGAACTCAACCACCGATTTCAACATTGCAAAATTGGCACAGAAAGTGAATACACAGAGATTGAAGAAACAATGGCGCCGGAAGTTTTGAAAATAATATCAGAATGGATTGTGGCAAGAACAATCAAAGATAAAAAATAAAAGTTATTGAAGGTGATATTACGATATGAAAAATTTAAAAAAATATGGAAATACACCGTTTGATGTAGCAGTTATTCATGGTGGGCCTGGCGCGTCAGGTGAAGTTGCTCCAGTTGCAAAAGAACTTTCTAAAACCCATGGCGTATTAGAACCGCTGCAAACAAAATCAACTCTAGAAGAACAGCTTCAGGAATTAAAAAGTGTATTGCAAGAATTCGGAACTCTTCCTCTAACACTCATTGGGTATTCTTGGGGAGCCTGGCTTAGTTTTGTTTTTACTGCCCAAAATCCTTCATTTGTAAAAAAACTTATACTTTTGAGTAGTGGTCCATTTGAAGAATCTTATGCAACCAATATCATGAAAACTAGATTAGACAGATTAACAAAAGAAGAGCTGGTTGAAAGAGAAGCTCTCTTGAAAATTCTTAACAACCCAGAAGGCCAGAATAAAAATAAAGCCTTTTCTAAATTGGGAAAATATCTCCCCAAAACTGATTCCTATGATCCCCTATCAAATCTAAGTGAAGATATTGAATGTCGATACAATATCTACGAAACTGTTTGGAAAGAAGCCTCAGCCCTAAGAAGTAGTGGAAAACTATTAGAATTTGGCAATCAAATTCAGTGTCCGGTAGTAGCAATTCATGGTGATTATGATCCACATCCTTTTGAAGGCGTCAAAAAGCCACTATCAAAAATACTAAAAAACTTTCGATTTATTCTTATAGAAAACTGTGGGCATAAGCCATGGATTGAAAAAATTGCTAAAGACAAATTCTACAAGATGCTTAAAGAAGAATTGGATTAAAATTCTGCAATCTTTAAAATTAAAAAAGTTTTCAAGAGAATATAAATAGAAGAAGGCCTGTTTTTATGCAGGCCTTCTTCTATTTATAAAAATTATTCGAATTAATAAGGAGGATAATCAACATGGAGGGAAATCAATACATCTATAAGCAACCTGATAACAAGCTTCAGCTGCATCACCTGTATAGCATTGGGTACAATAGCAGATAGAATCAGAATCGAGGTTGTTAAACTCTGCAGCTGAAACAATTGTAAGCGCTAGTGACAAAGCAGCCAAAGCAACACTTCTTTTATCCAACCTAGTTAAAGCTGATGGTATTTTAGCAAGTTTGGCTGAAATCTTAGCAACTTTAGTTCTATCTTCTTTGTTTTCTTGTCCATGTCCAGCATAGGTAGCTTGAAAAGAAACACCTATAAGTATTAATAATAACAATCGTTTCATAATAAAATCCTCTTTATAGTTAATGTGAACTAGATGATTAAATTAATAAAAAGTAGAAAACAACTCTATTTCTATTTTTAAAAAAGATAAATTCAAAAAGAGTTTATTGCTCAGATAACATTTGTCAACAATCAATGAGCACAACAAATGAAAGCAATTCTCATCGCTAGGGGAAGCACAGAAGA
>Ga0233429_1005801_pt1 | contig 10085 bp, 9 predicted proteins | sample SI_118_April2016_3_FD_179879 | JGI IMG/M metagenome (GOLD analysis project Ga0233429, IMG submission 179879) | Seawater microbial communities from Saanich Inlet, British Columbia, Canada - SI_118_April2016_135_MG | ecosystem: Environmental > Aquatic > Marine > Inlet | place: Canada: British... | reverse complement strand
AGAAAAATAGGTGAACCCAATGAAAAAGTCAGTGAAATAATTCGTGATTTCTTATAATATAAATAATTGAAAGTAATGAACCTGTGAGAGAAAAAAGATAATTGCATTAGTGCAAGTACTCTCACAGATCCAACAGAACGCTACTTTAGAGATATCCAACCGGTCATGGGGAACATATGTCATGTTCAGGATCCACGCCTTGCTGCTCAACCCACGCAATGTGGGGCAGTATAGTACGGATAGAAGTTCTGGGTGCGAAAGCACCTAACGGAGTTTGCTACTCCTTCTCTTCATCTGCCTCTCCACCAATTACGACGTTACCGGCGTAATTAGACTATTCACCCTTGTTAAGGGGGTTTAGGATGATAGGTAATTGACATAACCTACCGCGGCTTTCTCTTTGACTAGGTTAAATGAACTATGAACGGAATTTACTTCCGTTCTTGGTGATGTAGGTCCTACTGTTTGGCTTCAAGCAATAAATTGCTACTAAAACCAATAATAGTCCTGTTACCACTACACCTTTGCCGGGAAAATCAAACATAAAATGAATGACTCCAACCAACAAAGACAGGGCAATCTCGAAACAGTTTGAGGTAGGCAAAATAAACAGCCACCATACATTAAAAACTATTCCGAACGTAACAATGTTTCGAATTACTTCTTGACTCCAGTTGTATCTTAAGCCTAATAAGCCTAACGCCAACAGGGTAAAAAGCACAAACAACAGTACACCGTACTTAAAAACATTCTTTATCATCTGCTTTCCTTTCTCTATACCTAGTCAGTAGCGAGAAATGTGTTAGTGACTATCAATTATGAACCAGCAGCAGTTGCTATGTTCAGATTGTCATCAACATTTTTCTCACTACGCTATGTGCTATCAAAGAGCTAGTTAATCCCGGGTACACAGTATGCTGTAATTCTCTAAGCTAACTGCTTAAGACCAGGAATGAATTAGATATAAGCAGTATACCATTCAGCCTATAGTTTGTCAAGTAATATTGCAATAATTTGATCAAATAGGAGCACAAACTACATCCACAGGCGAATAGGTTGAGTGTGGGCACAACAATTGGTTTATAATAGCATTTATGAAAAAAGAAAAACCCTCAGACTGCTGTAAAAATGAAATGTTATTCAAGAAACACCATGGCTGTAATAAGACCAACTCTGGTTCAATCTATGGATTTGGTTTTGTTGGAGCATTAATATACTACGTACAAGGTGCCAGCACTTTTGGAGCAGTAATGTTTGCCATAGGAAAAGCCATATTCTGGCCTGCTATTTTACTGTTTAAAGTTTTTACTCTCTTGCAGATTTAGTTAATCTTCAGCCAAAGACCAAGAATGAAGTTCCGCGATTAAACTCGTGATCAATCCTATATAATACTACGTCTACTAAGCATATATGCATAAAAAAACGTGGTCAATCTATTTTACTTGTTTCCTCTTAAGTCTTATTATGGTTAAACCTGCCCGGGCTCAAAATAACAAGTTTGGAATTCATATTTTAGAAACTACCCAAATACAAACAGCCGACAAAGTTGTTAACTCCAATGGTGGTGATTGGGGCTACATGACCATTGTCTTAAGGCAAGATGATTTTGATCGTAAGAAATGGCAAGCATTTATGGACGAATGTAGAACTCGCCACGTAATTCCCATTATAAGAATTGCTACCAGTATGCAAAAGGATGGCTCTTGGGCTAGGCCGCAAGAAAAAGAGTTAAGTAAGTGGCCAGAATTTTTAAACTCCCTAAACTGGCCAGTAAAACAGCAGATAGTCACTGTTTTCAACGAACCAAACCATGCTAAAGAATGGGGTGGCCAATTACAGCCCCAGGAGTACGCTAAGTTTTTGAGCATTTTAATTAAAGGATTTAAGAACCTAAATCCAAATTTTTATATTCTAAATGCTGGTATGGACCAAGCCGCTGGCAATACAGCTAATACCCTAGATGAAGCAGGTTACTTACGCTGGATGGCGGTAGAAGAACCAGATATATTCAACCAGCTAGATGGCTGGGCTAGTCATAGTTACCCCAATCACGGTTTTATTGGTACAGCGGAGGACACTGGCAAAGCTTCAATTGTAGGTTATCAATGGGAATTAAGCTTATTAAAGGAACTAGGTCTAAACAAAGATCTTCAAGTTTTCATTACCGAAACTGGTTGGCCGCATCAAGAAGGGGTAAGCACAAATGCCAATCTTTACAATGCAGATCGGGTAGCAGAGCTAACCGAAGACGCCTTTTCAATTTGGGAAAAAGATGATCATGTCCAGGCCATTACCCCGTTTGTTTATAGCTATCCAGTTGAGCCGTTTGATCATTTTTCTTGGCTTAAAGAAGATGGCGGCTACTACCCTCAAACCAACAGTTTAATAGCTAAAGATAAGCTAGCCGGTTTACCAGAACAACAACAAGACTTTATTTTAAAACAAGTAGTCTTAAGTGACTTTTTACCTACCAACTATACCTATCAAGGTAAGTTAGTAGTCCAAAATACTGGCCAGTGGATCATAGGAGAAAGAGAAGGTTTTGCTGTGCCAATGGAAAGTTCTTCCTCTGGGTTAAAAATAGACACTAAGTATTTAGAAAAAGGCCAGAATTTGGTTAAACCAGGTGAAGAAATCCAAATGGATTTTGAAATAATTACCGGTACTCAGTCTGCTGAATATAAAATTAGTATTAATGGTCAAGAACATACCATTAATGTTTTCAAACCCTTAGATTTTAAGAATGAAAATATAAGTATTTGGAAGCAACTAGTTATAAAGCTTAAGCTTTGGTGGAAAAACTATTTGCACAAACCCCACAACTAACTGAACAGCAATTATAAAGACTTGTATACTAGCCAAATACTAAATAAAATTCACATATGTCAAAACCTAAAAAAATTGGACTTTGTATTGGTGGGGGAGGAACTAAGGGAGTAGCAGCCATAGCTATTGTTGAGGAACTTCTTAAAAGAGAAATCAAGTTCTCCGCCATCTCTGGTACCAGCATTGGAGCAATTATTGGTGCTTACCTAGCTAGCTATGGTGAAGTAACCACCCTAAAAAACACACTCTTGGGTTTCAGTAAAAAAGAATGGTTCAGATTTTTAGACCCTTCAGTTAGAAACAAGCAATCACTAATCAAGGGTAAAAAATTCCACAAACTATACCAAGACATGTTTCATAACACTACATTCAAAGGTCTTAAAACCCCACTAATAGTCTCTGCTACAGATCTACATAATGGACTTCCTCATCACTTTCGCTCAGGTAAGCTACTAGACGCAGTTCTGGCCTCATCTGCCTACCCAGGCATCTTTCCGCCTCAACAGATAGATGGCAAACTATATGTAGATGGTGGAGTCTCAGATAACTTCCCCTACAAAATTCTTCTAAAACAAGGGATGAACAAAGTAATTGGCATTAACCTTCTTTCAAATAATGCTTCTAATCAAACAAGCTTCCCAACCATAACCTCCGTTATTACGCGCTCAATGGACTTAATGATGCGCAATGCCTTTGAACACAACATTCCTCCTCATAAAGATGTCTACATCTTCGCACCCAACTTCACAGGCAAAGGAAGCTCTCCTTTTGCTGTCACTAACCTAAAAGACAAATACAAAACAGGCAAAAAAGAGTATTTAAAGGTTCAAAAAGATTTTAACAAGTGGCTCTCCTAGTGGCCAAGGTTAAAGAGCTAAACACAACAAATATAGTAACTTAAAACATCTTCACCCAGTCAATCTCAAAGATAGGTATGTAGGAATAATCCTGAGAACATAAAAAAGACTACTTATTTCTAAGTAGTCTTATGTAGTTATGTATTTGTTCAAGCTCTTAAAACACACTAACTATTAAAATTAAAGAATAAATATGCAAACACAACATATAAATATAAAAAAGCCCCCGCATTTGCGGGGGGGGTAAAGTTTAGTCAGAATTGACATAATTGGGAAGGTAGTGCACAAGCAAGAAAACCAAGCTTAGTCCCATTGCGGCCCATAAGCCCAAAACTAAAAATGCAGCTACAGTGAAGAATGAGTCTGGTAAGTTTACAAGAGTAGCCCTTGCCAGCGATGAACCACTACTGCTTTTCGTCGTCATTGCCAATATTATCGTGATAACAATTGAACGGACAATTATCGAACCAATGAAAAATCCTAAAAGCCAATTCATTAGTAAAATCATAGCAGCATTCAATAAAGCAATAATGAGTGCACTAAGTACAAAAGTGAACAAACCGTCCTCACTCATCTTGTCTAAAGCTTCACGCTTACCGTCAGTTGTATCTAGAAAAAGTACAACAGCAATAATGCCCACAATAGCGTCAAATCCCAGAAGTACAATAGCATAATCCCAAAAGTTATAACCGGATAGAGGAACCACGGCTTCTGTCACCCAAATCAGTAAATCTGGAATGCCAATACCACGGTTAACCATCATAAACCACGTAACAACTAGAAGAACAATGTAGTAAATAAAAGCAAAGAATGTACCAGCACTTGGCATCTTCTCTTTTCGCATAGCCATGAGAATGGTATTGTAAAGATAATGTGCCATGATCGAAGCAAGAAGTCCATAGCGGACATACAGATACGTAAATGCAATTCCACCAATAAATTGGGGTACAACACGTAATATAGATTGCTCCTTCACATCCTTGAAGTTATACATATGCACAAAGGCCCACAAAGCATTACCAATCAGAAACATTGCGTAAAAACCAAAGTCTCCTGTAAATACCTTTGTCAGAAGTCCCAAGAACAAGCCACGAGTCAGTATTTCTTCTATCGCAACAATGCTAAATAATGCAAAAGGGCCATTATCTAGCAACTTATCAATTGCCTCAAAATCATAACTCTTGGCGCCACTACTGGTAAGCATTCCGGCAATAGCCGCAATTGGAAGTGTAATCAATACAACTGAAACAATCACCAAAATCATCTGCAGCATGCTTTCACCGTTATTATTGATCAAAGCAACGTTTCCAGTTACAAGCTGAGCAATTCCGTTAAAAACAGCAGCATAGTTCACACCAGCATTAATCGTAATATATAACAGAGAAAAATAAAGTCCAAGGGCAGAGACTGCTCCGAGCCCAGACAACACTTCCTTTTTAGATGTCTTTAAAGTTGAATCATTCGTGATCACTTAATCATCTCCTTGTCAGGTTTAGACCACTTCCAAATGAGTGGTTTTTTGAATGTCTATACTAGACACCTAAAAAGCCACTCACTTAATCAATCAACTTTCACAGAATATTAATGTGCAATAGTAAAAACTGACATAATCCCAGCGAATGCAAGGGCGTATATCAGTAACTAACTAAAAACAATTATACTACTAAGACATATAAATGTCAATTCTATAGGTCGACGCCGACTCTTTTTTATGCCTAAAACCTTTGGGCATCATAGTAATCGATATCCGAACTAATCTCCAGGCTAAATATAAGCAAAAACATACTGTGCTAGCCAATCTTAACAATCTAGCACAGAGACCTATAGCTTGCTATCTACGGTAGTAAGTGGTATAATTTGAGCTCTTGTACATTGATTTACTTAAGTATTAAAAAGGAGTGATCAAAATGATATATTATGCAGGCGCTGCGTATTTAGCGGGCTTTGTTGTTGCCATTATCACAGGCTATCTTCTCACTGTCGAGAAATCAAAAAATTTTCCAGGTGGTTCTTGCGGACTAGGACTATCCGTGGGAATGATGGCCATCACCGCTGATAACCTTGCCTGGACAGTTGTTCCACTATGTATATTCACTGGTTTCCTTGGCTGGCTTTTCTACGTAGCCATGAATCAAAGAGATGTTGTCGACAATTAGTTGTACTTTCATTTTAACCAATCGTCTATTTAATCATCCGAAGGAGAAATAAATGAAGAAATCTTTATTATTATTGATCTTGTTGGCAGTTATTTTGACAGCATGTACAACATTCACACCAGAAACTCAGGAACTGACCTGGGAGCCTGTTTCTTCTCCATCTGATTTTGCTGGTGCCTGCTGGGGTTATTTTATTACAGAAGGTATACTTGATCAGCAGCACTCTTTTTCATCAGTAGAATGTGTAAATGGTGGTCCTCATGTAAATGTAGAAGTGAGAGAATTGGACTGGAAACAATTACTTGCACCTCCTGGTAGAAAAGGACCGTGTTATGGATATTTTATTACTAAAGGCATACTTGATCAGCAACACTCCTTTTCTGGAAGTTGGTGTGAGGAGTAGACCGTATTTGGTAATAATCTATGAATTTCTGTTTTTACTAAGAGCTGGCATATCGTCAGCTCTTTTTTTATGGCTAAAATCCTTGGGGTTCCTTATACAATGATGTTCAAACCAATCCTGATCCAAGAACCACAAGCTAAAAATCAGTCTTCAAAATCTGCCTGTTTAACCGTCTTTAAAATATCCTCATAAAAGACATCGTCAATTAGAGATAGTTTCCTTGCAACATACTCATCCAGGGCTTGTACATCTTCAACACGTTCATTTCCTACATATAATCCATCTTTCCGTCTATGACCCACAAAACCATAATCATGGCCTTTTTCACTATCTCGTTGATGCTCAAAAAAGTTCTTACCATTTACCACTCTAACCGTTATGTGCCTATAAGTATAGTGATATAGTCTAATATGCTCAAATCGAGCTTCCAGTTTTTTCTCTTTTGCAGGTAAAACTAAGGAGATTCTAGACCCTTCGCAACCCTTCAGAACTTCAGACCCAGGAAAGCATTTTTGCAATTCCTCAAATATCTCTACAACTCCAGTTTCCATTAATACTCCAGCACACTGCTCATTGTTAGCTTTTTTTTTGGCTTCCTCCACTTCAAACCTAGTCTGCTCATTAACTTCTAGCAAAACTCTTTTCTCTTCAGCAACTCTATCACGATCATCAGCAAGCTTCTTAGACAACCTAATTATTCTCTCTGCTCTCAAACTCATAATCATAAAATACCAAATTATAAGATAAAAGTCAAATTTATATAGAGCCTACGATCCTGTCGGCTTTTATACCAAAAATCCTTGGGGTGGATTACTAAACATATTCCACAACCAAAAGATTGAACTTGGTCGCTCATTAGGTGAGATGAAAATCCTCGAGATCCAATTTAAACAACAACAAGAATACCAATTCAAAACCACATGAAGCACCCCATAACTTGATTTCTAAGCAAAAATTTAATATAGTAGACACTCTCTAGTACTTTTACAGTTTAATTCATTTACCAACCTACCATGAAACTTTAAGTTCACATACCAAAAGGAGGATCTATTATGGATCAACAAATGATTAACAGGGTCATGAAACAACTTGGAGAGCCTAAGCCTGAAGAGGATGTCCTCAATATCAAAGGCGATTTATCCGATCTTTGGGGTGATCCCTCCAATATTAAAGGTGATGCCTCCAATATCCGAGGTGATGTAACAAATATCAAAGGTGATGTATCCACTCTTTATGGTGATGTATCCAATATCAATGGTACAGTCTCCGATCTTTGGGGTGATGTAACAGATATCAAAGGTGATGTATCCGGAATCCAAGGTAGTTTATCTTTTCTCCGAGGTGATGTAACAAATATCAAAGGTGATATCTCCAAACTCAAAGGCGATGTAACAGATATCAAAGGTGATGTCTCCAGAATCCAAGGGGATGTATCCAGACTCAAAGGTGGTGTATCCAATATCAATGGTACAGTCTCCGATCTTTGGGGTGATATCTCCGGAATCAAAGGTGCAGTATCCGATATTTGGGGCAATGTCTCCGGAATCAAAGGTTTTGTCATAAAACTCAAAGGTGATGTATCCAATATCAAAGGCAATACCTTCAATATCAGAGGTGATGTCTCTGGAATCCAAGGTGATGTCTCTGGAATCAGAGGTGATGTATCCAGACTCAGAGGCGATGTCTCCGGAATCCAAGGTGAGGTAAAAGAAATTCTTGTTGTGCTAGAAAAAGAAATGAAAAAGTAATTTGGATAAACACCATTTTTGCTTGAAAACTGTATTTATCCGTCGATCTCACCAGAGCTCGACGGAGTTTTCATGAAAACAACTATATATCCGCCTATTTCATACCAGGGGTCCCCTAGAAATCGATGTTCGAACCAATTACCAGGCACAATATCTACAGAAACACTTGCTACTAGAGAGCATAAAATACAAATCAGCCACAATTCTTCTTTAAGGTTCGAACTCCCAGCAAGCCAACAACCTTTTCAAGAACCACCATGCAAAAGCCATTCTAGAGATATCTAACATATCCATTTCTTACCTAAACTCAAATTATCGATTGTGGAGATAGAAGGAAAGTAGTAATGGTATGATTTTGTCATGGTTGATTTTATTGAAACAAGTAACGGAGCTGAAGCATTCGGCATGAAAGAAGAATTATTTGTTGAGTCAGTACTAGATAAACTGAACCCACATCTAAGTGATGAAAGCAAAAGACAAATAGATTTAGTAAAAAATAGAACCTTAAAGCTATTAAAGGAATTAAAGCTGAACGCTAGTGCCTTGGATTTAGACCAAGTAGAGAATATTGAAAAAGTAGTGCTAGCAATGGGCATGGTTTACAAAGATCAAAACAACACTAACGAAGAAGATGAATATAAAATCAAAAGACAGCTAGCGCTTATATACTCAAGTGAGATTAGTAGCCCTGAATACAGCAAATTTGAGCCAGAAACAGGAGATGGTTTCCCATACGAAGTATTTGTTGGTCTAATAGAGCATTTTTGGAAAGAAGAGTTTCTAGAAAGCGGAGAAGACGGGTTCATAGAATGGATATCAGAAAATAAGGTAGAAGATGGGGTATTAACCTTACCTATTAGTGCACTAAAAGATTATGAAGGTTATCAGAGAGTATTTGAGACAGTTTGGAATAAGTGTGGAACCCCAAAGGACAAGCGTCATGTAGTTACTGCCTTAGCTCTAATAGATTTTGGATTTGTACTGGTGCAAGAAGATGCTAATGAAAAGATTATTAATCATGAGAAAAGTCATTTGACAAAACCCGGATTACGAGTAGAAAGTTTAGGTACAGCCCTAAATGAAATAATGACTGAGTTTGACGCTGGAGTGAAAACCAATAACAAATTTAGTTTTAACTGGCAGGAGCAAACTAAAGATGGTTTGGAAAGAATAATACACAATACTGGTCTATATATAGATATAGGAAGAATGTTTGTCCAGATCATAAGGTATGATACAAAGTTACTTGATATGTTCAAGAATCGCTACTCCGACAAAACAGAGACAAACGCATTGAAACTCGCAGGCAAACTAATTGATGATTTTGGAATAGAAATGTACTTAGACATATATCTAGCTCATTCAAATATTCAAGGTGTGGGTGAGAAAAATAGAGAAGCAGGATTGTTATGGCCTGGAACAATTACTCGCAAGCTATTTGGTATCAACGACCGAGCTCGTAAACCTAATAACTGGTAAAGTTAGTATAGAAACCGTAATTTGTTTACAGCTAAAATCCTCAGGGTGGAGTATGGAACGATGTTCGAACTAATTACCAGGCTAAATATATGCAAAAACACCTCATACTATCAAATTTCAAAGATAACTACGCAGGCGCACTATTAAGGTATATTATATGATATGTTAAAAGACTTGTTCACACGCCTTTTTCTTAAGAAAGCAAGCCGATCACGCATAGAACATATTTTGAAAAATGAAGGCTTCGTCTACTGCCAACAAGACATTGACAATCTTCTAAAGGGAAATCAAAAAGGCACCAGGTATGGAAATATTGTCTTGTCACAAAAAGAGAAAGAGGTTCATCAAAAACGATTTTTAAAGATAGTTCTTGACGGTACCTGGAAAACATTTAAGTTATTTCGTAGGCAAGTTAAGGTAAGCGAGATGTTGCACAAGAACAATCTACTTGACGCTTCTACCATAGCCGCTATCAAACCCTTCCTTTCGCCACCACTTCCTTATTGTATTTTTGAAACACTCGAGGATGGAGAGGATTTTGGGTTTATGCACGATCAACCTTCTTTCTATGAAATGTTTACAGAAAAAGATATGGATAATCTAGTAAATACCATTT
>Ga0233429_1005800_pt1 | contig 10085 bp, 8 predicted proteins | sample SI_118_April2016_3_FD_179879 | JGI IMG/M metagenome (GOLD analysis project Ga0233429, IMG submission 179879) | Seawater microbial communities from Saanich Inlet, British Columbia, Canada - SI_118_April2016_135_MG | ecosystem: Environmental > Aquatic > Marine > Inlet | place: Canada: British... | reverse complement strand
AATGATATGGGTTATTTTCTCACTACCAATTTGATAGGGATTAACGACCTTATTTGCTCCTGCACGAAGTAGCTTCTTCTTGGTTGCGTTATCTTCAAAACGGGAGATGATAAGCAGAGCCGGGTTTAGATCTCTCGCAGTCATGGTTATGAAAACGTTCTCAGCCTCTGATGTGACTGCTGAGACCAGTCCTTTGGCCTCTTTGATGCCAGCTTTTATCAGAACGTCTTCATGGCTGGCATCCCCATATACGACCAGGATTTTGTTTGGGCCGGCCTCAAGTTCTTCGTTGTGCGATTTGTCTATAACGACAACGGGAATGCCCTGCTTGATCAGTGTGAGCGTTACATCTCGACCGATTCTGCCGTATCCGCAAACGATATAGTGATTTTTTATCTTTTTCAGCATTTGTTCCATTTTCCTTTCCCTAATGGCGATACCAAAAAAAGGTTGTAAAAACTGTAATGAGATATTCCTGATAATATATGCGAAACTACCGACTCCTGTGACGATCAGCAGCATTGTAAATGATTTCCCTGCTGAAGTCATTGGATGTATCTCACCGAAACCAACGGTTGTAAGCGAAATAACGGTCATATAAAGTGAATCGAACAGGTTCCAACCTTCAATGGCGTTATAGCCAATAATACCGAAAAGAACGATTAACAACAAAGGCAGGGTTGTCTTAATCAGCTGAGAAAACATATTAGATAGAGCGGAAATTGGCTGGTTGATAAGTACGTCGGTTTGTGAATATAATCAGATAGGCAATTATTCAGCTAAATTTAGTAGCAGTAACCAATGAAGTCATCGTTATCCGGTCTATACTGGGTTTTCTCTTAGATTTATCGATACACTGAAATATCTTTTTCGTACAGCTTATCTTTAAATATTTCCATTATATTAAGGAACTAGAGTTTTACCGCCATGGCATGTAGAAGCAGGCAGATAGAAAATACATTTGATGAATCAGTGGTTTATCACCGTTAACACATTCTAACTCGGTAGCTACGTTTTATGGAAAGTAAGAAGAAAGTAATTGATCTGATTTATATTGAACCACAAAAGGATGAAGCGACTGTAGTTAAAAGCTATAATTTCAGTTTAGAGTTCTGGAAAACAAACTTGAAATTGTTGCAGGAACAGTATTTTGAGCAACACTACGATTCCGCTTCTCCTGATGTGCTGGAAGTTCTGAATATGAGGAAATTCTTGGGGAAATTTCTTCAAAACAGATTGGATTGGATCGTGAATCGTGTAGAAAATAAGGTGTTGAGAGGGAAATACCTTAACGTGCTGCCTCCCTTTCAACAAAAAGGGGGTATCAAGACGTTGCTGCTTCATTTTTATCAGATGGAAGCATCAGAAAATGGGAAGAGTCTGCTCTATCAACAAAAGAATGATATTGAAAAAGAGGTGGCTGTTCTATGGGATATTTATAAACTGAGAAAAACCATAGAATCAATTAATACCATCCGACGTTCACTGGACCATCCTGACCCTTTCCAGAGTTCCATCAGCGTCGAAAAACGTATTCAATGTCTAGACGGTTTAAAAAGTGTTTTTCACCTTCTTTTTCAAATGTGTATTAAAAAAGAGTTTCAAAAGGAGCTTTATAAAAGTCTCTCTGCAGAATTGGTGAATTCTAAAGCGATCCTGAAAAGACGGGAAGAGGGCCTCAGTTATGTTTATCCACATGTGATAAAAAATTTCAATTATCGGAATCACTTTTTCTACGTTTATTACTTTCCGGGAATGAAGGCTAAAATTGGCGGTAAGATGAAGCAGTTCCGCTACAATTATCTCGATTTTGAAATTATCAAGCAGGATTTTCTAATCGGCTGGATGAATCAGAAATTACAGAATAATCCTCAAAAAACGGAAATCTATAAGAAATATGCAATCGGCAGCAAAACAATCGATCAAATTGTTGCTGAAGACCCGTCCCAGGAGATTAAAATACTGCAGCAACTGCCCATTAACGTTTTCAACGATATTACTGCGGAAATCAATGAAGCTGTCTCAGAAGATATGAAAACAGCTGTTGACTCATTTTCTGAAAACAAAGGCAAATTTGCTGAAGCTACAGAAGATTTTAGTAAAGCACAGAAGATGGCGCGTTTCTCTTTGAAGAAACTCAAGGAACTCGTTATAAATCCCCAAAAAGAATCTGTAGAACAGGAAGAAGAGGAAGTCCCCCTTCCACCGGAAGAACCACCTCCTCCGGAGGAGGAAAAAGTGTCTCTTGAGGTTATTAAAATCAAAAAAAATCAGATCGATTTCCCCTATTTCCAGAAGGAGACAGCAGCCTACAAACAGAAAATGTCTTTGCTGCGGATAAAGATGGGTGTTAATTTCACCGATTTTACAAAAACGATGAGCCGTTTTTTCGCTAATGTCAGCGAATCGACGTACATCCGCAGGCGAACCCCCAAGCACGAAGTCACTTATCCTAACCTGATCAAAGAGACCCGCGGGGAGACTGTCACAAATCATCTACTGATTCTGGGGGCTGAAGTTAAATCAAAACAGCTGGGAATGGCCTATGGTGCAAAAACAGGTCAAAGCGCGTTTAATTATTCCTGCTTTTTTGTATACGGCTGTGATCGGGATCAGCCGGGTATGGGCGATGTCGTTGATACTCGCAATGCCCGAGGAGTAGAATTTAAAATATTCGATTTCAAACTTCCGGAAGTGCAAAAAGCCGTCCATGAGTTTTATCAACTGGTGATGGAAAACAAATAGGTAACCAGCTGCTGGAATATCAAAGTAACCAATTGTTCAATTGATCTTAAGGAGAAACATTTTGGGGAAACTAAGGAGTAGTATTACCAAAGAAGGTAGAAGAATGGCAGGTGCTCGTGCATTATGGAGAGCAAATGGCATGCAGGATGGTGACTTTCAAAAGCCGGTGATTGCCATTGCGAACTCATTTACGCAGTTTGTACCAGGGCATGTTCATCTTCACAAGATTGGACAAATGGTTAAAAAAACCATTGATAAGAGTGGTGGGTTCGGAGTTGAATTTAACACAATCGCAATAGATGATGGGATTGCCATGGGGCATGCGGGGATGCTCTACTCATTACCGAGCCGTGATTTAATTGCGGATTCCATAGAATATATGGTCAATGCCCACATGGCTGATGCCTTGGTTTGTATCAGCAACTGTGATAAAATAACACCAGGAATGATGATGGCTGCAATGCGCCTCAATATACCCGTCATTTTTGTTTCAGGTGGCCCCATGGAAGCGGGAGTTGTGGGTGGTAAAAAAGTGGACTTGATTGACGCCATGATTGCAGCAGGAGATGAGTCTGTCAGCGAAAATGAATTGGCAGAGTTGGAGCGGGCTGCCTGTCCGACCTGTGGATCCTGTTCTGGTATGTTTACAGCAAATAGCATGAACTGCCTCAATGAAGCACTTGGACTGGCATTTCCCGGAAACGGTACGTTAGTAGCGACTCATCAAAATCGGATAGAACTTTTTGAAAGAGCTGCCAGAAGAATTGTTGAGATGGCTGAAGACCACTATTTCAAAGGCGACAAAAAGTTACTGCCACGTTCCATCTGCAATAAAAAAGCGTTTGAAAATGCGATCATTCTGGATATTGCCATGGGCGGGTCGACCAACACTGTGCTTCATTTGCTGGCCATCGCTGCAGAGGCGGAAGTGGATTTCACCATGGCGGATATCGATCGCATCTCAAGAATGATCCCCACGATATGCAAGGTTGCTCCCTCTTCCCAATATCATGTTGAAGATGTGCATCGCGCCGGTGGTATCATGGGTATCTTAGAAGAGTTGATGTCAGCAAAATTACTGAATGAGGGAACACGAACCGTGTCTGGCCTGACTATGAAAAAACAGGTGCAAACATACAGCATTAAAAAAGACAAAAAGGGTGGTGCAAAGCAGTTCTTCCTTTCCGCACCAAGTGGTCAGAGGATCCGCACCGCATTTGTGCAGAATAGTATGAACGAATCTCTGGACTTGGACCGGGAAAAAGGATGCATTCGATCTGTAAAAAATGGCTATAGCAAAGATGGTGGATTGTGTATTTTGTACGGCAACATAGCCGAAGATGGTTGCATCGTGAAAACAGCAGGTGTCGATGAAAGTATCTGGAAATTTGAGGGTCCGGCTCGGATATTTCATTCCCAGGAAGATTCCTGTGATGCGATTCTAAACGATGACATAAAAGAGGGCGACGTCGTCATCATCAGATATGAGGGCCCCAAAGGTGGACCGGGAATGCAGGAGATGCTCTATCCCACATCATACTTAAAATCTAAACGCCTGGGCAAGGTTTGTGCGCTGATCACCGATGGCCGTTTCAGTGGTGGAACATCCGGTTTGAGTATTGGTCATGTCTCCCCCGAAGCAGCTGAAGGTGGTAATATTGGGCTGGTGGAGGAGGGTGACACCATATTGATCGATATTCCGAAAAGAATCATCCGGGTTAAACTTAATCAGGCGGAATTAAAAAAACGGCGACAAAAAATGTCTGCAAAAGGTGATAAGGCCTGGGTTCCAGTTGGGCGTAAACGATCTGTTTCAAAAGCACTGGAGGCATATAGTATGATGGTCACAAGTGCCGCACGTGGCGCTGTGCGGGATATCAGTCAGTTGAAACGTAAATAGGAATTGAGTTGAAATGAATATCTATCGTGGGATTGGCGTATCTGATGGTGTGGCCATTGGCAAAGTGTTGATGATTAATTCGGCCTTTATGCAGTATCCGAGAATCGAATTGGATGACGACAGCAAGGTTCCAATCGAAATCGATCGGATACGGCAGGCACAGCTGTCAATCGAAGAGCAGTTGGATCAGACAATGGCGCAATCAACTGACATATTGCCGGAAGAGATGCGTTCAGTCTTCGTTAGCTACAAACTGTTCATACGTGATAAACGGTTTGTACCTGCCATCGAAAAGCGGATTACCAGGGATAAAATAAACGCTGAATGGGCGTTGATCCATGTCATGGCTGATTTAGAGAAACAGTTTAAGCAAATCCAGGACCCCTATATCCGTTCCCGATTTAACGATATTCGTCAATTGGGCGAACGGTTAATGAACAGCCTGTTGCAGAAACCTTTTTTAGACCTGACACAGCTAAAACACCAGGTAATTATCGTCTGTCACGACATATCTCCTGCAGACTCTTTCCATTTAGCCAAGGCTAACATTCTCGGTATTATTACCGAATTGGGCGGGATGGCCTCCCATACGTCAATTTTGGCAAGAGCCATGAACATACCGGCTGTTGTAGGTCTGCAGGACGCAACTTTGCGATTGATAGATGACGATCTTATCATTCTGGATGGTAATTCCGGGGAGGTGATCGACCATCCCAGCGATGAGGCCATAAATGAAAAACTCAACAAATTGGAGCGAATCAGTTTTTATCAAAACCAGTTGCAGAAACTGGCTGAAGTGGATTGTGAGCTGTCTGACGGTCGTAAGATCGATCTCGCCGCAAATATCGATTTTTTAACAGAACTGAAACAGATCGGGGACCTCAAAATACCTTCAGTTGGTCTGATACGAACCGAGTTTCTATTTTTGATGGATGAGTCTTTTCCCGATGAAGAGGAGCAGCTGGCGCTGTATAAACAGATCATCGAGGCGATCGATTATAAACCGGTTACGATCCGGACCTGGGATATTGGTGGTGACAAACCGAGCAAAGTCATAAAGGAGTATATGGATGAAGCAAACCCGGCACTGGGATTGCGAGCGATTCGTGTCTGCCTGAAATATGATGATCTGTTCAGAATACAAATTCGCGCCATTTTACGCGCTTCGGAAAACTCTCAGATCAATTTGATGATACCGATGGTGACCCGGATTGATGAAGTACTAAAGACGAAAAAAATCATCGTTGAGGAACTGCAGAAACTTAATGTGAAGGCGGATAATCTGCAGATCGGGTGTATGATTGAAACACCCGCATCGATCTTTATTATCGATGAACTGCTGGATCAGTTGGATTTCGTCAGTATTGGGTCCAATGATCTGATTCAATATGCCCTGGCTGTTGATCGTATGAATGAGCATGTGGCGGATCTTTTCAATCCGTTCCATCCGGCTATTTTGTCAATGTTGGAAAAAGTTGTCATCAGCGCCAACCGCATGAATAAAGACGTTTCAATCTGTGGAGAACTGGCTGCAGATCCTGTCATGCAAATGTTTCTAATTGGAGTAGGTGAAGTGACATTCTCAATGAGCCCCAACCATATTTTACAGACAAAGAAGATCCTGAAAAAGGTTGATACCGCAACGTGTAAGAAAATCGCTTTTCAATTTATGAACAAGCATTCGTTTGAAGAGAGCAATCAATACGTACAACAACTGAAAGACCAATATCTGGAAGAGATTACTGACTAATATAGGATTTTATGGAAGCAAATTCCCGTTTTAGCCACCACCGCTTCGTCGGGGCGCTGATCCTGATATCCGTGTTGTTTTGGCCTCAAGGCGTATTGTTCGCCGTAACATATAAAAGCACAGCAGAAGATGGAACACTCCATTTTGTGTGTGACAGCTCATGTGGACGGGTGCGCGTTAAAAAAACCGATAGAAATCGATACCGGGTTTTTTCCATTGGTTATTCAGGTGATTTGGTCGCCGACTCGGAAAAGCAAGCTGCTCGTAAAGCGTGTGGCGAGATGAATATTACCGGATCAAAGCGTGTTTCCCCCAAGCCTTCCAGAGGAGGCAGCGGATGCTAGTCTCGCTTAAACAGGAAGAGCTTGTTCTGGCGTCAGAAGCGAGTTGGCGAAGCGATATCCTGAACCAACTGGGAATAGTGCACCGCTGTCTTGCCCATAAATACAATGAACCCAGGTATTCTGGTGGTTCGTTAATTGATTTCGTAAAACAGACCGCCCTTGAAAAAGCGCGCTCCATCCAGAGTGAAAACCAATCCGCCATAATTATATCTGCTGATCAACTGATCTGCTTAGATAGTGAAGTATTTTATAAGTCAGGGACCAGAGAAAAAGCGATCGAACAATTACAAAAGCTAAATGGTCAGACCCATCAGCTAATTTGTGCAGTGGCTGTGCTGTTCAAACAAAAAAACTCAGTCCAATATGAATCAGCATCCCTAAAAATGCGGCAATTGACAGAAACCGAGATCCAGAATTATGTCGACCAGGATCAACCTTGGGATTGTGCCGGCTCCTATAAAAATGAATCATTAGGGTCTTCCCTTTTTGAGGAAGTATCCGTTAAGGATCCCACTACAATTGTTGGCCTGCCAGGGAATCTTCTGCTTAATATCCTGAGAGAGTGGGGGTATTCCAACCTTCTCTGATGAGACGGAGTTGGGTGTTAAAATGAGAGTTGCACAGAATCCTGGGGCGGCTCACTGACGGTTTTATCTCCCCAGTCTACGACAATGGGTTTAATCCCCTCGATCCGGTCCTCATAGTAGATCTGTTTGTGATGCACACCAAAAAGAAACACATCCCGGGTCACTTCCACGTCCTGTTTGCAGTAGTCTGTTATCAATTGCAGTTTCTCGGGTTCTCCGTTCAGATATTCCTTATACCACTTTAACGCCATCAAGCCATCAGCTGATTTTCCAACCTTTAAAGTAGGTCGTGCAACTGCGTCCAGACGTACTCGTTTTCCAATCCGTTCTTTAATGTCAGTCAGCAAATCGTGGTTTTCTGCGTTTTTCAATTTGTTGAGCATACTTTTTCGTTCTTTTTCAGTGGAAAAGTAACCGCTCAGAACCGTATAATCGAAGCCCAGATGGTTGTATCCAATGACAACAGGTCCTGAAAGCAAGTGATCGATGAGGTTCATGACCTGCGCCTCATAATAGACACAAAATTTCTGCTGTTTTGAATCCCACACAACCCCGACCGACATTTTCATTTCAGCGATGTTGCCCCAACCGCCTACATCCTGTGCTGAACGTTGGGTTTCCAAGTCGAATACCAAAAAATCTTTCATATCACTTCTCGGTTTTTTTCAGGTTTAGGTCGGCTAATTCTACGTCAGCCCCTGCATCCAGATTGTCAGAAACAGACGGTTCGACAGGTGCCGTGCTTTGAGCCATTTCCAGATATTTCGGGTTATGATAGACTGAGCGAAAAAGCAGTCTAAGCATAAGATTTATAACACCGTTTTTTTATTTTATGGGGATAATCAGAATCTATCAATGGAAAAGCACATCGTCTCAATCCTGAAATCAATCGGTGCAGTTCAAGTTGGATTCTTAAACCGGCGGGAAGCACTATTTGGGAATTGGATTCAGCCATGGTTGAAAAATGAATATAACGGCGATATGGCGTGGATGAGACGAAACGCTGCCATTCGAAGCGATCCCTGTTCAATTCTGGACGATGGAAAAAGCATTATTTCCATTGCTTTTCCATATTACACACAAACGCCAGGACAGTGGAAAGATCAACATTTAATCAGTAACTATGCATGGGGTGAAGATTATCATGTTGTTGTTAAAAAACGGCTGAAAAAAGCGATCCGGCAGATCACTGAAACAGTTCCAGATTTCAAAGGACGTGCGTTTACGGATTCAGCGCCGCTGCCGGAAAAAATCATCGCAGCGGCTTGCGGAATCGGTTGGATCGGAAAAAATAGTCTCTTGATCTCTCCTGAATGGGGGAGTTATATATTTCTGGCGGAGATCGTCTGCAATCTCGATATTGATTCAACCCCATCTCTGCCCGACCGCTGTGGCGAATGTGAGTTGTGTGTTAACGCCTGTCCGAACAGAGCTATAGCCGATCACAAAACAGTTATGGCAACAAAATGCGCCAGTTATCTGACGATTGAAAAACACGGAGAATTCAGCCCGGCAGAGGAGAGACAGATTCATTACCATCTTTTCGGTTGCGATTCCTGCCAACTTGTGTGTCCCTGGAATAAAAAACTCAAAGCGCTGGAAAACTCTCCTTTTGCCTGCGATCCCAAATGGCTGAATCTCAGTTTAGATGATCTAGCCCATTTGCCTGAATCGCGTTTTGATGAATTGAAGATCAAAAGTCCATTGAAACGGATAAAGATAGATGGTATTCGCCGCAATGCCCGTACGATTCTCCGCAACGGTTCAGCCACCGAATAAATTGGATTGACGCAGTTTTTTGGGTTGCCCATACTAAACAGATATTCTGAAACACATCTACCCCTTGTAAAATGGAAAACGCGAATAACCCGGTATCCTGCGATCAACAGGAAGAAGATAGGAATGAATACTCTCTGAGGCCACAGTCTTTCAGCACATACGTCGGGCAGAATGAGATGAAAGACAATCTGACAGTCTTTATTGCGTCTGCAAAAAAGCGCAAGGAGTCACTGGACCATGTTCTTCTTTTTGGTCCCCCGGGTCTGGGAAAGACCACCATGGCAAACATCATTGCCAGAGAAATGGCTTGTTCAATCCGTTCCACCTCCGGCCCCGTCATCGAAAAGCAAGGTGATCTGGCGGCGATCCTAACTTCTCTGGAGCCGAATCATGTGCTGTTTATCGATGAGATTCATCGTATGAATCGCGTGATTGAAGAGGTGCTCTATTCTGCAATGGAAGATTATTCTCTGGATATTATGATCGGACAGGGTCCGAGCGCCAGAACAATTAAGCTGGATTTGCCCCGTTTCACACTGATCGGGGCTACGACCCGCAGTGGGCTACTTTCAACACCCCTTAGAGAACGGTTCGGCATTCCACTTCATTTTAATTTTTATGAGCCTCAAGAGTTAAAGGAGATCATCATTCGATCAGCGGTCATTTTGGACGTACAAATATTTGACGAAGCAGCTTTGGAAATCGGGAAAAGATCCAGAGGTACGCCCCGTATCGCTAATAGATTGTTGAAACGTGCCAGAGATTTTGCTGACATGAAAACAGAAGGGGTGATCACGACTGAAATTGTCGGTGAAACACTGTTCCGGTTAGGAATCGATGTCTATGGATTAGACAGGCTGGATCGAAAGCTGTTGAAGCAGATTATCGAAATTCATGACGGTGGTCCGGTTGGTATCAATACGATTGCAGCAACTGTCTCAGAAGAGATTGATACCATCGAAGAGGTAGTTGAACCTTAT
>Ga0233429_1005770_pt1 | contig 10127 bp, 11 predicted proteins | sample SI_118_April2016_3_FD_179879 | JGI IMG/M metagenome (GOLD analysis project Ga0233429, IMG submission 179879) | Seawater microbial communities from Saanich Inlet, British Columbia, Canada - SI_118_April2016_135_MG | ecosystem: Environmental > Aquatic > Marine > Inlet | place: Canada: British... | reverse complement strand
GAGTGGGATTAAGTTATCTTTACCGTTAAGATTGTATCTGTGATAATAGGATTTTCTCATTAATCTTAATCCTATCTGGTTTCGATCTCTCTTTCGAGAAGATTTGGTGGGTTTAGTCATGATTGACTCCGTTGATTTTTCGCATAAAAAATGTCAAGACCTGCGACCTTCAACGGAAGGTTGGGCTCTCACGAGTATCCCGATCTTGACAAGTTAGTAAAACAAAAAACCACTTATTACGGTAGTGGCTTTCCGCCGTTGAATTTCGCACCAGTAACTTAAATTCTATTCCATTATCAGAACAAATCATTTTAAATATTCCTTTAATTTCTCCATTTTCGAGTATCTATTTCTATTCTGCAATTCATTCTTTTCTGATGGTTTTAGAAGGTTTCTTCCGAACATAATGTAAGTATCCAAATCCATCTTATTAATCCTAAAATCTCCCCCATCTTCTCTGAATGCTTTTAATTTTCCATCCTTTATAGCTGTGCGTATTTTTGTATTACCGAATTTTGAATATGCACATGCTTCTTTCACAGTATACCAAGGTGACAATGCACCAATTACAATTTCTTTCAGTTGATCAATATTTGTCAGGATTTCAGTCAGATTTGCCCCAGTGGATGAGGTTTATGGTTCCGTGAGAGGGGTAAATACGAGGTCTTTTTGTCAATCAATGCAAATACCCTTTGATAAAAATTAAACAGGCTCAAAACATGCTCTTTATGAGATGCACCACTTCGTGAAAGACAATAAATTCGCATAAAATTTTCAAAATGCGAGTTATTGAAACGTTAAATTTATTTTTGCAAGTAAGTTTTTGTCTTATTACTTCTAATAAATAGGTTCTTATTAACATCCTTCCCTCAATTCCATAATGATATTTTTGTACTCATTATTTAGTATTTTGATTTTGATAATAACCTTAGGACAGTTGGACAGTTTAACCCTGTTTTCAGTAAAGTCCTCCATGAAGGGAAAATAAAAATAGTTTATGGAAAATAGCCTTGAACTGTCCTGTTCCCGTCGTGGACAGTTGAATTGAAGTGTCCTTATATCATCATAACAAAACATATTTCACTCCTACATAAACCTTTCTCCCACCGATTTTATGCGATGGAAAACCAAAAACCATTGATGCTCGCTTGCCAAATAATGTTTGACTGATGGGATTTCCAGTATATTCAGTTTTAAACCAACTGCAAAATCTTTGATACAAATCAGATGCATGGATGGTGTTTTCAACCCCTTTTACTATTTTCACATTACCATCTAAAAATTCAGCGACAACATCCGATTCAACCTGATACTCTTTTGTAGCCTGGATTACTTTGTTAGGTGGTTTTAAACCAGTCTTCTGCCAAGCAAGAAAACCAGTAAATGCCCAATTCAAAATCCCTTGAATTTCCTTTTTTAATTTTTCTAATAGATTAGGATCGGCATTGTCACCTTTAAATTTTACATCAAATGGAATTACTCTAACTCTGCGCCAAAAGCCATCAGAGAAATCTTCAGTGCGAGGTAAGGAGTTAACTGCGAGCCAAATTTTGAATTTTGGATAATATGTAAAATATTCTTGATAAAGATATCTTGCGGTAACTGGATCACCTCCAGTAATGGCTTTTAATCTTTCCTCATCTAACATCTTAGAAGTACCAGATTCAGAAGAAGTTATCAAACGTGCAGAATTTAATCGAGCTAACTCATTAGTTTGTGAATTACCACTATTCCGACGTTCAAATGCCGTAAATGGAGAGTCTTTTGAGTAATCTCCAAGTATGAAACGAATAATTTCCAATACAACACTTTTACCATTTGCACCATTTCCATATAAGAGGAAAAAACACTGTTCAGAGGTGCTCCCCGAGAGAGAATAACCAACAGCCCTTTGAATAAAATCTACCATGTTTTGATCCTCAGCCATTATTTCAAAAATCGCTTGTGTCCATTTAGGACAATCGCATGTAGGATCATAACTATGTCCTGTACAAATTGAAATCATATCAGATGGATTGCCATCCCTGAACTTATTGGTTTTTAATTCCAAGACCCCATTCGTGAATTGTAATAAGAAATCATCTCCATCCCAATCTTTTGAGGAGGATTTAATTCCTTTAAGACTTTTTGCAATTTTTAATGTTGAAGAGATCATATTTTGATTTTCAGATTTTATTCCATAATTAATAAAATGTGATTTCTTGTCATTATCATTTATACTGATTGCATCTTTTTGCCTTTGTCGTGCTGACAGTATTACAAATTGTGTGATTGAACTTGATTTGTCAATTTCCCAATATTGACCATTCCAAATGACCCATTTACTTATTGTATGATTGAATCTCATTTGATCTGCATAAAGATAATTCAATAATTCTGCGTTACCACTATCCGTTAATGGAAAATTAATGATTGGCTTCACCGTGGTTTCTTGTTTTGCTGTATTGTGATTCACTTCTGCATTTGATAAGATTTTCTGAAATTCAGTGGAATCTTTTTCACTAAAAAAATCAGTGACATCATATTTATTTGGTAGTGCTTTATCCCAACTGACTATCTCCACAATCATTGATGGGAATCGTTTTTTCAACTCTTCTGCAATTTTTATAGAACCTTGTATTCCAGCTAAATCATTATCCAAAACAATTGTGATTTTTTCAACATTTTCAAGAATACTGAGATCAAAAGGAAGACTCATTGCACCAGTAGTTACTGTTATAGCATCAAAACCGTTGGATTCTAAAGTGATAAAATCTTTTTCTCCTTCGACGAACACCAGTTCGGATGCAGTAATAATATGGGGATAGAATCTATTCTGACCATGACCTTTAATAGAATGAGGTGGGTCTCCACTTTCTGATTTATGGAATTTTATGTTAATTGCCTTTCCATCTTTGTTAAAATGGGGAAAAGTGAAACATTTTTTCTCTTTGTGATAACCTACATAATACTTTTTCACCACTTCCAAATCCCAAGGCAAATCAACTAACTCAGAGTAATTAGCAATCAAATACTCATGACAAGAAAGAATCAATCTTTTATCTTTCTCATCCAACTCTTCTGTTTTCATCTTAACAATTGGGACTGGATCAGAATTAGTAATGTATGGTCTTGGATCAACTCTTACTTTTTCAGCGAACTGGTAGGCATTTCCCTCACCGCATCCAGCAAAGCAAATCCAAAGACCAGTATCTTCATTAAATGAGAAGGATTCATTTGTATCCTCATGAAATGGACAAAGACCTGTTTTCTGGACACCTCGACCTTTAATTATCATAACATAAGAATTAAACAGATCACTAAACTGATTCAAATTTGTTTACCTCCCTTTCATCAACAATTAGATCAATTACATTTGAAAATTCTATAGCTTTGTCAGAATTAATCTTTGTCGGACATATTGGTAAATCCTCTATGTCTTTTTGAAACAAATTAATTACATTATTAAACAGATTAAGCAAATACACTGGGGATTCTTTAAGACTCTTCATTGGTAGTCTCTGGTAGTGAATTTTTGAGTCCCATATGGTAGAAATCAGGGATTAATAGGCTCGTAGAGGACGTCTTTTTTTGTTTTCGACCCAATGTGTCACAATGCTCAATTACCCAACAATTCTCCCTTAAAACGGCTGTTTCATCCGTGAGGTTATTAAGCACATATAAGGCTTTTTGTGTTGTTGGAAACATTGCTTGGAAAATCCACAGGTCTGCATTTATCGCCCAACCGACCAGCCAGAATCTCTTCCTTTTTTTAAGTCTTTGAAAAATCTCTTTACAATTGGTTTGAAATCGAAAGTCTTTATCGTAATCCCACATAGATGTGGTGTACATTTTTTTCATTTTCCCCCTTTTTGGAAATAATTTACTTTTACCGTCGTGAAAACATTGAATGATCAATCTGAAATACTCTCACGATGGAAAAAATATAAGAAGCTTAATCCGTTAGGGAATTGTCCGATTGGACATATGGGTATGTAATTAGGACAATTAGGACAATTGTCTGTCAGGAATTATTTTGGATATGGAATTAAGAGGATGGAAAATAAATTATGAAAAAGGACTTTTGTTAATCTTCAGACCATGAAAGTTTAAAATTAATTGAAAATTGACCCGTTTTTTTTGATGTGCGACCAAATGGGGTTTTTAAATTATAATGATTTTCCAATATTTTTGCAATTTTAGATTTGTGTCTTCTATCTGCAACAGAAGATTTATCACCTCTTGCATTTAGAGCTAATTCGCAAAATCTTTTCCAATCTTTACCATTCCTTTTAAATTTAAATAATGCATGATTATGAGGTTCATTTTTTCGTCTACCATTTATTTTTTCAAAGATATCTTGATTATTTTTAATCTCTAAATGAAGATCACTCCATTTGGTCAAATTGATACTTAGTATTTTAGTTTTTTTTTCTTCTGGAGAATACAGTTCCGTCAAATTGATTCCTTGCTCAATACACCAAAGTTCAAATGATTGTAACTGATCTTCAATCTCTTTCACCTCCTTGCCTAAAATACTATCACTTGATCTCTTTGAAGATTTCAAGAGTTTATTAATTTTATTTTGTTTATTTACTAATTCGCTATATTTAGTTTCAAAGTCATTTAATCTTTTATTTGGATTTAATTCCATTTGATTAATCAAATTTTCTAAATTATTAGTATCTATGTGAATTTCCCCAAGTTTAGACATCCTTAATATTATTTTATGATAATTGAGATATATAGCATTATCGCAATAAACATCTTTCATCATTTTAAAAATATCATTTTTAGGATAATTGCTTCTTCGTGTCCATTGTTTTTTCTCACCATTGATAAATAGTGAAATATTGGAGCCATCCCACAAGACCCCATATTTATCATTTATGTTTTTATTCTTGCTATTCATCTATAACTCTCACATAATCCAGTTATTTGAATCTCTGGTTGTATCCTAATGATTCTAAATAAGGAATATAATCATCCTTTTCTTGATTTAAATTGTGAAGTTCTTGAATTGATTCCCTAAGATACTGTCTAAGTTTTAGAATATCCACATTTGTGATTTTTGCTTCACCATTATGTACTATGGATGATCTCAATTTATAAAACCTCTTCATATCACTGATAATTTTTTCTGATTTTTCCCCATTAATATTTCTGCCAAGAAGAACTCCAACACCTCTTGATATTCTGTATATTAACTCTGAGTGAAACTTATTGAAAAGAATTTCCATTCCAATCATTAACGTAAGAAAGCAAATCTCTCGGCTATTATTACCATATGACTTTTCAAAATTTTCATGAGATAAATTTAGATTTTTGTTGATAAATGGAAGCTGAGTTTTATTTGAAAATCTTTCGAATTTTTGACTATCAGAAGAATCTAATAAATAATTGCCATATTCAAGATCAATAGTTTGGATGAATTTTGTTAGAATCGGAAGACCAAAATTCATTATGCTACCATCATCACAAATATAATAACAAAATGTCCAAATAGAATCGATGTAACCAGTTTTAAATAATCTCAATTTTTCCATTAATATTTGGATGTATTCAATGGAAGTATTGTGAAAATTGCTAAATCCTTGACTACCTGGGTTAAAAGATAAATAATCATATATATCAGTTCCAGATTTGAGTTCAATATTAATAGAATTTGAAATGTAATAAATTTTCTTTTCCATATTAGTAAAACCGTTCAAAATTAATATAGGCATTACTATATGCTCATTTACAGAAGGAGCGTGTTTTTTAAGTTTAATAACAAATTCAGTACATTCATCTAAAGACATATTCTTAACTGAAAATCCATCTTTTAGTTTTAAGGACTGAAATGATGAATCCACATTTGCTAAAAAGCTAATAAAAAAAATATCTGTATTCATTCCTTTGGACTTCCTTTGCCTTAAATTGCAAAACCATTTCACCAACTGACTGATTTTTTGATTCTTCAATTCTATTTCATTATACTTGATTTAATTATTGAGAATCTTTGACACAACGAACAGAATATCCGTATTTTTGAGTATCATATCCATTCCGCCATAAGTTAGGATTATGGTATCTTAAATTTCTACTCCAAGCTCTATCTCCGTCATTAATAGAAGATGTCCAAAACTTACCGTGATAACCAAAGCCGTAGAAATTATTATTACTATTTTCATCAAAATTGTCATTATGGTCTCTCCACCCACCAGGAAAAGCTGTAAAATTGTATTCATTTGTTGCTCCTGCATTCGGTTCATGCCATAATCCGTTTCCTTCCTCAACAGTCCCTGTAGACTTCAGAATACCCCCAGTCTCATTCCCAGCCCCAATATAAGAAGAAAGTTCCAGCCATTCACCATCAGTAGGCACATGCCAACCCTCTGGGCAGATGCTTCTATCATCATCAACAGCAAACCAGTTATAAAGATAACCATAAATATTAAAGTATATTGGATTATTTTCGTAGATTGAATATGCACCAATAGAGAGATTTGACCACTCATTATCGGAAAATCCTGTTGGGATAGGGTCACCATTTCTAAAATTTGCTACTTTTAAATTTTCAGCCATCCAAACTTGTTCACCAATAATCACAGCGTTATACAGATTTCCATCGATATCCATTACAGTAATATACTCGCAACTGCCATCGTTATATATCGCATCGGGGTTGTAATTGGAAGCCCAAGCGTAGGTACATCCCAAATACTCTGGATTAAGAATAATATCAACTAAAATAACAATATCAATAATATTCAAATAGAAGTCTTGGTTAATATCCATGTAGTCAATATAATACTCACCATCGAGAACTACTCCCACAAGTAAGACAATATCGTTGACGTTAATATATCCATCCATAGAAATATCACCAACACTCGGATATTCACAGGAATCATCACTATTTGTTGAACTTGGATCATAATTCAATGCCCATTGATCCATACAACCAAAACATCCATTGTCGTTTGTTGGGTCATCATCACAAACATCACAGTCATCGTAATAGGCTTCTCCATCGCATTCATTTGTACAATCATAATAAAAGCAAATACCTTGATCATTAGCCTCTGGATCATAATTGCATGCCTCAGGATCCATACAACCAATAATTTGCGGGTTACAATTCCCATTATCGACTGTTGCATCAGGGCTATAGTTAAATGAATTTGGATCAGTACATCCCAAAATAATATATACTGATAATTCAACTTCTGAAAATCCCAAGGGAGTAAAAACATCGTTTCCGTTTAACAAAGTTGAGTAGACATTAATTATTTCAATTTGCTCACTTGCATCCCAAAATTTGTAGATAATATTCGCTTCCTCTTCAAATCCATCTATCTCAGGAGTATCAGGATCATCTTCAGATAGGAAGATTTGTACTTGAGAAGTAATCTCGTCTGTTAACTGGATCATTCCAATGCATTCATTTTCATCAAATACAGCTATCTCATCTCCTACTCTAAGGTTGACGCTATCAAGAATTGCAGAATGTACATAAATACCCATTGGGTTAATTGGGATGCCTTGCCAATTTTGTTGGAAATGTTGGTCAATGTCAGAAAGATAGTAGCAATCACCATTGTCGATGGTTGCTTGTGGATCATAATTAATTGCATCAGTATCCATGCATCCGAAAATGTCATCAATGCAATCTTGGTAACCAATAAACGGTTCAATACAAAATGGATGGGGTGGGCAAAAGTTATTGTTTTGTATTTGAAATAGCCAATTATTGTAATTAGGTATTAAAAATGTTAAATCACAAATTTCTTGTGGAATTTGCCCACTTAACTGATTGTTTTCTATTTTCAGACTGGAAAGCCCCACCAAATTTCCAATCTCTGGGGGAATAACCCCACTTAGTTGATTATCAAACAACCATAGTCCCACAAGACTAACTAAATTGCCAATTTCTGAGGGGATTTCTCCACTTAACTGATTTAATTCCAAACTAAGTTCAGTTAAATAAACTAAGTTACCTATTTCAGAAGGTATCTCTCCAATAAGTTGATTGTTACTATTCCCTTCGATATTTAAATAAGTTAGATTTATTAAATTTCCAATTTCTGGGGGAATCACTCCGCTAACATTGTGTAATTCTAAATGAGTTGTTTCTTCAATATTGTAACATACATCCCACAACTCAACTTCACCCTCCACACATTCAGCAAACCCAACATTGGACAAAAATAAAAGTAAGAGCAGTAACAATATTTTTTTCATGTTTCCATCCCTAAACAAAAAACCCGCAGGAATCCCACGGGTTTGAATAATTTTAATTTTTATGTGTATCTTCATGTCTTTTAATGATTTTCCTTCAAAAACGAACATGAATCTACAATTTCTTAATAGTTTAGGAAAAGACTATCTATATATGTTTAATTGGCATACACTTCCAATCTTTGGTGTATTGCTCAAATCTATTGATTAGAATGCCTTTATCAAATATATGTATGAAAGGAGGGGCAATTAAGTAACCCCAATGCATGTCAAGATAGGGGGTTTCTTCTATCGTGAGGGAGTAACCTTTACTTTTGGCAAATAGTTTGATGTGGTCAAGTGTGTATTCTTCGTGGACATTGAAATGCTTGATTTTTCCTTCATAAAATCAATTAGAAGAATAGGTTTGAGTCAGTAAGGGAATTATTTTTAGTAATCCTGCAGGATATCCCACAGGTTGAATATCAATTAATCCTTAAACACTCATATTTCCAGAGAACTGAAAAGTTTAATTGGCGTTGAAAACGGTTTTACATTCTATATGAATTTAATCAACTTCGATATCATATGTCCCTAATGTCATTGCTCTTTTTTGTGCGCCAACTGGTATAATGCCATCATCACCTTTATTTAGTAAAGCAAGTGGACACAGTATTAAGCCGATTGCAACTGTTGAACCAACTTCAGATTTTGCTTGGTTTGAAAAGGAACCTGTCAAGGAAATATTCGTCCCATCTACAGCAACAGTTGATTGAATGGAAATAACAATTTTCCCTGCTATTCCTGCCATTTGACTTTCTTTAACTTCCTGAACCAGAGCATAAACTGGGGTTCCCGATTTGATTACTATTTTTCCATTAATCGTAACATCCTGTGCGACATTAAGAATTAATTCTTCTCCTAATGTTAACTGACTTGTTGAGAGTTGATCAACAGTTTTTATTGGAACTACTGTAGTGTTTGGGATAGTGACTGTGCCAGAATAAATAGTCGATATCATTAATATAATTAAGCCACATTTTAATACTTTACTCATTTTTCATTTCCTTTCGTATTTTTTTAAAAAATTAATTGGACAGATGATATAAAAAACACCTAATCCACCAAGAGCGCCCGTGATAAATCGAAGAATATTTGTACTTTCATATTCTGTCCATAACTGAAGCAGACCATCAGCAATACCAGGGATTAGCAATAAAATTCCAAATATAATGTTTTTAAAACATTTAAAATATTGATGAATAAAAAGTAACCCAAAACCTAATCCTAAATATCCACTAAAACAACGACTGCATAGTGCAAACGGTCTGTTAACAATCCAAAAAGACCTTGTTGGATATTGGTGGCAAATTGGTGATAGGAAAGAATAAATCCCTTCACCAGTCGGATAGCCAAAATAAGTTTGAATTATGGGCGCAATAAATGATGCAAATGCTAATAAGATAAATAATGATCCAAAAATAATTCTTATCAGCATATATAGATTTTTAAAATATTCTATACCAGACCTCCAATAAAACTAATATATAATGCTTACTCAATTAGGATCCTTTTAATTTACAATGCAATGCTATTAATATTTTATAGATATTTTGGTATTGTTATCTGAATTAATATTTATTTCTTAAAGTCAATTCCACTCCCAAAAATTGCCTGTAAATTGAATGGACTCCATATAAATAAGGACATACCCCCCTCGTATTGCCCCCCATACCCCCCTAAATTAGGTTGAAAATCGAGTTGAATATAATATAAGTGTATACACTATATACGAATGTATCTATATGTGTGGTCTTGAGTGGGATAATTAGACAATATTTACTTGCATATTACAAGTATTGTGGTTGTTTGATGATTGAATATAAACAAGTTAGATATTATTTGAATAATTATGCTTATGTCAAATCTATAAAGATGATTAATTT
>Ga0233429_1005769_pt1 | contig 10128 bp, 9 predicted proteins | sample SI_118_April2016_3_FD_179879 | JGI IMG/M metagenome (GOLD analysis project Ga0233429, IMG submission 179879) | Seawater microbial communities from Saanich Inlet, British Columbia, Canada - SI_118_April2016_135_MG | ecosystem: Environmental > Aquatic > Marine > Inlet | place: Canada: British... | reverse complement strand
TTGCAAAAACAAGATGCAAATCCAGGTGAAACAGCCTTGATTGTTGAGAATCTGACGGTGCGGGATTCCTACGGGATCGCCAAGGTCGACAATGTGAGTTTCGAGGTAAAGACCGGTGAAATCGTCGGCATTGCAGGAGTCTCCGGCAATGGTCAAAGCGAATTGCTGGAAGCCTTGTCGGGTATAACCGGTCTGGATGAAGGTCGGATTGTCTATGGTGATCGTGAGGTCACACCCTCAGCACCCGTCAATCCGGAAGAGGTGCGAAAGCTCAGCGTCGCCCATGTCCCTGAGGATCGGCAAAAACTGGGACTGGTAACGGACTTCCCGGCATGGGAATCGTCCATCCTCGGGTATCACCGGGATGAAGCTTTGCAAAAAGGTCTGTTCCTGGATCCGGAGATCGTCAAGACCCAGTGCGTATCGCTGATGGAGCAATTTGATGTGCGACCACCAACACCTGATATCAAATCCGCAAACTTTTCAGGTGGCAATCAGCAAAAGCTGATCCTGGCTCGTGAAATAGATCGCAACCCCAAAGTCCTGCTGGTTGGACAGCCAACACGGGGTGTCGATATCGGGGCCATCGAATTCATTCACCGCCAATTGGTTGACCTGCGCGACAAGGGCGGGGCGGTCTTGCTGATATCTGTGGAACTGGATGAGGTCATGACCCTGGCAGACCGTATTCTGGTCATGTTCGAAGGTCGGATTGTGGCGGAAGTTGCCGGTGACAAGGCAGACGAAAAGACGCTCGGTCTAATGATGGCCAATGCCTTCTCGGAGACGCCATCCAGTGATGAAAATGTTAGCGGAGCGTCGGCATGAGCAGTTCGCCAGTTAAACCATTGCCACGCTGGATCGATGTCGGACTTGTTCCCGTCATTAATATTGTCATTGCCTTGCTGGTATCCGGCTTGATCATATTTGCCATTGGTGAAAATCCGTGGGAAGCCGTCAAAATCATGGCTTATGGTGCTTTGGGATTTGATGAAGGCATTGGCTACACGCTTTATTACATGACCAACTTCATCTTTACCGGCCTCGCGGTTGCCATCGCTTTTCATACCGGTTTGTTCAATATCGGTGGTGAAGGCCAGGCCTATATCGGTGGTCTTGGCGTTGGCCTTTGTTTGTTGGCCCTGGATACAGCCTTGCCGATCTGGATTTTGCTGCCGCTTTGCATTCTGGCATCCGGCTTGTTCGGGGCTGCGTGGGCGGCGGTACCGGCTTATCTGCAAGCCTATCGTGGCAGCCACATCGTTATTACCACGATCATGTTCAATTTCATCGCCTCGGCCCTGATGGTTTATTTGATGGTCAATGTGCTGATCAAGCCCGGTCAGATGTCACCGCAAAGTGTCACCTTTGCCGAGCAGTCCCACCTGCCTTTCATGAGCGAAGTCTTTGCCTGGTTCGGCATGGAAATCGCGCAGACGCCTCTCAACGTTACGGTTTTCTGGGCCATCTTCTGTTGCATTGCCTTGTGGGCCTTTATCTGGCGCACAAAGTGGGGGTTCGAAACTCGTGCCGTCGGCCACAATGAACCAGCCGCCGTCTATGGTGGCGTCGACCCGAAACGGACGATCATGATTGCCATGTTCATCTCCGGTGGCCTGGCAGGTTTTGTTGGCCTGAACGAGATCATGGGTGTGCACCACAAATTATTGCTGAACTTTCAATTTGGGTATGGCTTCACAGGAATTGCCGTTGCCCTGATGGGGCGTAACCATCCCTTCGGTATCGTCCTCGCCAGCTTGTTGTTTGGTATTCTTTACCAGGGCGGCGCTGAACTGGCGTTTGAGATGCCCAAGATCACCCGCGAAATGGTGGTGACGATCCAGGGCCTGGTGATCCTGTTCTCCGGTGCATTGGCCTATATGTCTGTGCCGTGGGTGTCGAAAGTCTATAATATTCTGGCTGCCGATAAACCGGTGCCGTCTGATTCAATAAGTGCAGAAGGGGAGGCCTGATCATGGAAGATGCCTTCGTCTTTATCACCCTGACCGCCAACGCGACTGTACGTGTGGCAACGCCCTTGATCCTGTGTGCCATGGCCGGTCTGTTTTCAGAACGTTCCGGCATTATCGACATCAGCCTGGAAGGCAAGATGCTGGGCGGTGCCTTTATGGCCGCCAGTGTTTCCTACGCTACGGATTCCGCCTGGCTGGGACTGATGGCGGCGATCATGTTTTCCATGGTGCTGGCCATGCTGCATGGCTTCGCCTGTATCACCCACAATGGCAACCAGGTCGTCAGCGGCGTTGCCTTGAACATGTTGATGTCGGGTCTGACCGTGGTTATGGGCATTGCTTGGTTCTCTCGTGGAGGTCAGACTCCCGGTGTCTCACCCGATGGCCGGTTCCTGCCGATCAATTTGCCCTTCGCGGAAGCGCTGAGCGACGTGCCCATTATCGGTACGTTCTATAGTGGGTTTCTCAGTGGTCATAATGCTCTTGTTTACCTGGCCTTCCTGGCTGTGCCCGCAACCTGGTGGGTGGTCTATCGCACACGCTTTGGCTTGCGTCTTCGCGCTGTGGGTGAGAACCCTCATGCCGTCGATACAGCGGGAATCTCCGTCGCCTGGTTACGCTATCGTGGCCTGCTGATCTGTGGTGGCCTGACCGGTGTTGCCGGGGCCTATTTGTCCATAGCCCAGAACGCATCTTTTGTGCGGGAAATGTCGGCAGGGCAGGGCTATATTGCCCTTGCCGCCATGATATTTGGCAAATGGCGACCGGTACCAGCCATGCTCGCTTGCCTGATGTTTGGTTTGCTGGATGCCATCGCTATTCGTCTGCAAGGCGTTGTTGTGCCGGGAATTGGCGAAGTGCCTGTGCAATTGATCCAGGCACTGCCATATGTCCTGACCGTCGTCTTGTTGGCCGGGTTTATCGGTAAATCAGTCGCGCCAAAAGCCATTGGCGTCCCCTACGTCAAGGAACGTTAGTAATGCTTGAAAAAATGATCAACCTGGCCCGGGACGCAATGGGCCGGGCCTACGCACCCTATTCAAAATTCCAGGTCGGTGCCGTTATGCGTGGTGCTGATGGCGGCTTGTACGCCGGCTGTAATGTCGAAAATGCAGCCTACCCACAAGGTTGTTGTGCCGAGGCATCCGCGATCTCGGCCATGGTCATGGCAGGCGAAAGTCGCATTGCCGAAGTCGTGGTCATGGGACGGGGCGACGGTCTGGTGACGCCGTGTGGCGGTTGTCGTCAGCGCATTCGTGAGTTTGCCGACGATACCACGCCTGTGCATGTGTGTGGTGAAGAGGGGCTTCGCAAAACACTGACGCTGGGCGAATTGTTACCGTTGTCGTTTGGCCCGGAAAATCTGAATACTGATGACGAGGGATAAAAGCTTGTGAGCACGGATATCGAATTATCTGCCAATGTTATTGCCGAACGGGCACCTGGATTTAAACCGGCTGTTGGCATGGTTCTGGGATCAGGTCTTGGCCCCTTTGCTGAAACAATCCAGGACCCTATTGCCATCTCCTACGCTGATTTGCCAGGTTTTCCAAAGCCGGGTGTGGCCGGACATGCAGGGCAACTGGTGTTGGGCGCTGTTGGCGGCACAGCCGTTGCCGTCATGCAGGGGCGTGAGCATTTTTATGAAACCGGCAAGGCCGACGCCATGAAGACCCCGGTGCGGACATTGCACGATATCGGTTGTGAAACCCTGGTTGTCACCAATGCGGCAGGCAGCACGGTTGAGGCCGCGGGGCCGGGCAGTGTGATGATGATCACAGACCATATTGCCTTCACCGGGCAATCCCCGTTGTTTGGCGAAGAAGGCAATGACCGCTTCGTCGATCTTTCGCAAGCTTATGATCCGGCGCACCAGACAGCCTTACGTGACATTGCCAAAGCCAATGAGGTATCCATGGCCGAAGGCACTTATATGTGGTTTTGCGGTCCGCATTTCGAGACGCCTGCAGAAATTCGGATGTCGCAAATTATGGGTGCAAGTGCGGTGGGCATGTCGACCGTACCGGAGGTTATCCTTGCCCGTCACGTTGGCATGCGGGTTGCCGCCCTGTCGATCATCACAAATCTGGCTGCTGGCATGAGCGACGTAAAACTCAGTCACGAACAGACCATGACCATGGCCGCAAAAGCAGCAAATGATGTGCAGGTTTTGTTGACCGGGTTCCTGGAAAATTACGGAAACGGGTGAAGTCATGTTGCCTCAGGAAATCATTCGCAGAAAGCGCGACGGTGCCAGCCTCGACGAAGAAGAAATTGTTTTTATGGTCAAGGGCCTGACCGACGAAAGCATTTCCGAAGGACAAATTGCGGCCTTCGCCATGGCGGTCTTTTTTCAGGGTATGTCCATGGACGAACGCGTTATCCTGACGCGGGAAATGATGCAATCTGGCACCGTGCTGGACTGGACGGACCTGGATTTACCCGGTCCTATTCTCGACAAGCATTCAACAGGTGGCGTCGGCGACAAGGTCAGTTTGATGCTGGGACCTGTTGTTGCAGCATGTGGCGGCTATGTGCCGATGATTTCCGGTCGTGGCCTTGGTCATACCGGTGGCACACTGGATAAACTGGATTCTATCCCCGGCTATACGACCGTGCCTGACAATGCCTTGTTTCGCAAAGTGGTGACAGACGCAGGTTGCGCCATCATCGGTCAAACCGCTGACCTTGCCCCTGCGGACAAGCGGTTTTATGGCATTCGCGATGTCACTGCGACTGTTGAATCCATTGCCCTGATCACCGCATCGATCTTGTCCAAGAAACTGGCAGCGGGACTGCAGGGTCTGGTGATGGATGTGAAAACCGGATCGGGTGCGTTCGCGGCCAAAATGGAAATGGCGCAGGAACTCGCCACCAGCATAGTCACCGTGGCCAACGGCGCAGGTTTGCCGACAACAGCCTTGATTACGGATATGGATCAGGTCCTGGGGCGGCATGTTGGTAACGCACTGGAAGTTGCTGAGACCGTGGATTATCTGAAAGGTGATCTGGATAGTCGTTTGCACGACGTGGTGATGTCCCTGGCAGCCGAAATGCTGGTGCTGGGCAAGATCGATGACACCATCGAAGCGGCCCGAAACCGGGCAGAGCAAAGTGTCTCAACGGGTGCAGCAGCAGAAGTATTTGCAAAAATGGTCGCGGCCCTTGGCGGACCCACTGACTTTATGGACAAGGCACAAAGTTACCTGCCGACGGCACCTGTTGTGCGGCCTTGTTTTGCTGAAACATCCGGCTATGTCACTGGCATGGATGCACGCGATGTTGGTGTTGCTGTTGTTGGCCTGGGCGGTGGACGGCGGCGGGCCAGTGATGGCATTGACTATGCTGTGGGTCTGAGCGACGTATGTCATGCAGGGGATGAAGTGAACAGTGAAAAACCATTGGCCATGATCCATGCCGCTAGCGAAGATGCCGCTGATGCCGCCGAGGCTGAACTGCGGGCTGCCATCCGGGTTGGCGATGCTGACGCAAATTCCTTGCCTATTGTTCACCAACGGATTGCAGGATTCGGCGCATGAGCCGTGCCTTTATTCTTGTGCTGGATTCCCTCGGATTGGGGGGGGCCGTCGATGCCGAAAAGTTTGGCGATACCGGCGCTGATACATTTGGACATATCGCCGAGGCTTGCGCTCTTGGGCGCGCCAACAAAGATGGTTTGCGCGCAGGCCCTTTGGTCATTCCAAACCTTACAAGACTTGGTCTTGCACATGCTGCGGCGGCCAGCAGTGGCAAGTTCGCGCCGGGTCTGGATGCCACAGTGGTGCCGACCTCAGCCTGGGGCTTTGCAGGTGAAAAAAGTTTTGGCAAGGACACGCCAAGCGGTCATTGGGAAATCGCCGGACTGCCGGTCGAATATGACTGGGGTTATTTCCCGAAAACAGAACCCTGCTTCCCGCCTGATCTGATTTCGGCTCTGGTGTCTGCCTGTGATCTTCCTGGCATTCTTGGCGATTGTCATGCGTCCGGAACTACAATCATCGAACAACTTGGGGCAGAGCATATCCGCACCGGCAAGCCGATCTGTTACACCTCGGCTGATTCGGTTTTTCAGATTGCCGCCCACGAGGAACATTTTGGTCTTGAGCGTTTGCTGGATGTTTGTGCCGAAGCGCAGCGCCTGCTTGAGCCATGGTCTATTGGTCGTGTTATTGCCCGGCCCTTTGTCGGGGACAAACCTGACAATTTTAAACGGACAGCCAATCGCCGTGATCTGACGACACCGCCACACGACAACACTCTGCTGGATCATGTGGCCAATGCAGGGGGCGAAGTTGTATCTGTCGGCAAGGTCTCGGATATTTTTGCCGGGCGCAGTGTCTCGCGAACCGTCAAGGCTGGTGATACAAACGGTTTGTTTGACCTGATGTTAACCGAAGCTGATACGGCCCCTGAGGGTGCTCTGGTGTTTGTCAATTTTGTCGATTTTGACAGCTTGTTCGGACATCGCCGGAATGTCTCCGGTTACGCAGCCGAACTTGAGAAAATTGACAAACGCCTGCCGGAATTTGAAGCCCGGATGAAGGCCGGGGATATGGCCATAATGACAGCAGACCATGGCTGCGATCCAACCTGGCCTGGCAGTGACCATACCCGCGAAAACGTTTCCTTTTTGATGTTCGGTCCGGATGTCAAACCTCGCGAACTTGGTCGGCGTGAAAGCTTTGCCGACATGGGGCAGACCATTGCACAGCATCTGGAGATCGAGCCCCTGAAACACGGGGAGGCTTGCTGATTATGACCACGAATGTTCGCTTCCCGGCCCCCGGTGATGGCCATTTGACTCCTGAAATGAAGCTGGCCTGGGACGATTGCGGTGTCTTGTTGCTTGAAGGCTTTAAAAGCGAAGCCGAATGCGACGCCCTGACAGAAAGGGCCCGGCGCATTGCGCGAGAGGCTGATTTGTCAGAGGCAGGTGTCTTTGCCTCAAGCCAGCCAGCCGCCAAACGCGACGAATATTTTCGCAACTCCGGCGATACTGTGCGCTGTTTTCTGGAAGAAGAAGCAATTGACGAGGATGGCAACCTGCTCGTCGACCAGGTCGAGGCCATCAACAAGATCGGTCATGCCATGCATGATCTGGATCCGGTATTTGACGCCTTCTCCCACAGCCCCCGCCTGGCCACAATCGCGCGGGAAGTGGGCTTGAAAGATGCCCGTGTGCTGCAGTCCATGTTCATTTTCAAACCGCCCCGTATTGGCGGCAAGGTGATCTGGCATCAGGATGGCACTTATCTTTATACAGAGCCGCAAAGTGTTATCGGTTTCTGGTTTGCACTCGACGATGCGTCGAAAGAAAACGGCTGCTTGTATGCCATCCCGGGCGGTCACGACGAAACCTTGCGCAGCCGCTTTGTCCGTAAGGGTGACGGGTTCGATACCAATACGCTTGATGACAGTGATTTTGATGTCATGGCCAGTATTCCCCTGGAAGCAAAAAAAGGTGACATGGTCATCCTGCATGGCCGCTTGCCACATGCCTCTGAAAGCAATCGAAGTGACCGCTCACGACATGCCTACACTTTGCATGTTGTTGATGGTGCCTGTGACTATCCGGAAGACAACTGGCTGCAACGCCGTGAAGATATGCCTCTCAGGGGCTTTGAAAGGTGAGTAATTTGTCGTCCTTGAAATCAATACCCAAAGCCGAAATCCATTGTCACCTGGAAGGGGCGGCGCCGCCTGATCTGGTCCGGCGCATGGCCGAACGCAACAATGTCGAATTGCCCGAAGCGTTGTTTACCGACGACGGCACTTTTCGCTGGACCGATTTTCCCGATTTCCTCAATACCTATGACATGGCGTCCAGTTCCATGCGCAAGGCTGTGGATTATCGCGATGTGACTTATGAATATCTGCGTGACTGTGCGGCAGAGGGTGCCATATATGTCGAGGTGTTTTCTTCGCCGGATCACGCCGCCACCATGGGCATGTCTTACGGCGATCACCTGACAGGCATGGTAGATGGCATTGATGATGCCTTTCGCGATTTTGGCATTGTCGGGCGGATCATCGTCACCTGCGTGCGTCATCTGGGACCTGAACGGGCTGTGGATGTGGCCCGGGCGACCGTTGCAGAACTACATCCCCATGTGGTTGGCTTTGGCATGGGTGGCAATGAGATGGACTTTACCCAGGCTGATTTCCGACCCGCTTTTGATATGGCAGCAGCGGCCGGTTTGCCCTGTACGACCCACGCGGGCGAGGTCGACGGCGCACAAAGTGTACGCGATGCAATGGACCATCTGCCGATTACTCGGCTTGGACATGGTGTGCGCGCTATTGAAAACCCGGATCTGGTGGCTGAAATTGCCGAAAAAGGGATCGTTCTGGAATGTTGCCCAATCAGTAATTTCGCCACGGGTGTATACAAGGACTACAGCGATCATCCCTTACCAAAATTGATGGCGGCTGGCTGCAAGGTCACACTCAATTCAGATGACCCGCCTTATTTTGCAACGACCATTGGCCACGAATACGAACAAGCTGCCGCTGGATTTGGTTTCACACCTGCGCAATTGCTGGATATTACCCGAAACGCAATCAATGGTGCCTTTGTGGATGCCGCAACAAAGGTAGATTTGTTGCAGAAGGTTGACGCTTACCAGATCGAAACATGAGTAAATTTGACATCATCGCCTTTGATGCAGACGACACTTTGTGGCATTGCGAAAGCCTGTTTCAGGATACCCAGTCGCGGTTGATTGAAATACTGGATCAGTATGCCGATCACGAAAGTGTCCAGGCCCGGTTGCACGATACCGAAGAAGCCAACATCCGGTTGTTCGGTTTCGGCATCAAGGGTTTCACCTTGTCGATGATCGAAACCGCCATTGAAATTTCGGACAAAAAGATATCTGCCGAAGACATTCATGAAATTACCATGATGGGCAAAGCCATGCTGGATAGCCCGCTGGAATTGTTTGACGGGGTCGATGATGTCCTGGATGACCTGGCTGGTCGCTATTCCCTTCATCTGATTACGAAGGGCGACAATATGGATCAGTATAACAAGATCGAAAAATCCGATCTGGCTCATCATTTCCAGAAGATCGATGTCGTTCTGAAAAAGGACGTCCCAACCTATCGTGATTTGTTTGCCGAACATCAAACAGATCCACATCGCGCCTTGATGGCCGGAAATTCCATACCCTCAGATGTGTTGCCGATTCTTGAACTTGGCGGCTGGGGTGTGCACATTCCGTACTATGTTGTGGCTTCATTTGAACAACATGATGATGATCCTGTACATGATCGGTTTCACCGCGTTGACCGATTGGCGAAATTACCTGATCTTCTTCAGTATTTGGAAGAAAATTGATTTTCATCAAAAATAGTATGATATTTTACAGTTTGTAGGACTATTCAGCCTTCAAATTCCTGCCACAACAGCGTAAATTACGCGCTTCGTTGTGGTTTCCCGGTTTCAGTTCAGAGACAACAACTTCCCAATTTTGATCGGTCCTGCAGAACAGGGGCTGATAATTCGTGGCCGGTGACCTGGTTACCGGTTTTTTTTGAGCCTTGAAAGGAACAAGAATCCGATGCGGTATGAAGCTCCGGAATCGCTGGATGCAGCGGTGGCCTTGTTAAACGAAGAAAGTGGTACGGCCCGTGTTTTGGCTGGTGGAACGGATTTGATCGTTCAGATGCGTGCACAAATGGTCGAACCCGATCTTGTCGTTGACATCAAAAAAATTGATGAATTACGCTCAATCTCGCAAGTAGATGGCGGCTGGCACGTAGGTGCGGCCGTCACTGGCGCAGAAATGAATGAACATGCAGCCTTCAAGGCCGCGTGGCCAGGTGTGTGTGAAGGCACGGATCTGATCGGTTCAACCCAGATCCAGAGCCGGGCGACCATTGGCGGAAACCTCTGTAATGCCTCACCGGCTGCAGACAGTGTTCCGGCTATGATCGCAGCTGGCGTGGTTCTGACAATCGCAGGACCTGGTGGCAGCCGTGAGTTGCCAGTAGAAGAGCTGAATGTCAGCCCTGGCAAAACAACCCTGGAAAAGGGTGAAATTGTTGTGTCATTTGCCTTCCCGGCACGCGGTGCAGTGGCGTCAGACGCTTATCTTCGCCTGACACCCCGGACTGAAATGGACATCGCGGTTGTTGGCGTTGGCGTCAGCCT
>Ga0233429_1005763_pt1 | contig 10141 bp, 11 predicted proteins | sample SI_118_April2016_3_FD_179879 | JGI IMG/M metagenome (GOLD analysis project Ga0233429, IMG submission 179879) | Seawater microbial communities from Saanich Inlet, British Columbia, Canada - SI_118_April2016_135_MG | ecosystem: Environmental > Aquatic > Marine > Inlet | place: Canada: British... | reverse complement strand
AACTAGACGCTAGCTTTGTTAAGGACATCAACGTTCTTCACCTTACAAGTGAGAAGCGTATTGAGGACTCAAAGAAGCGTAACGTTAAGGTTGCTAAGTTTGATCTAGAGACCAACCCAGATGACCCACGGTCTTTCTGGAACGTTGCAAACTCACTGAAAGCTGCTGGAAAGGACAAGCGAGCACTAACCATGTTCCGCAAGTTCTTAAAGCTCTCTGAGTCAGATGATGAGAAGTACATCGTGCATATGCGAATGTCAGAGATCTTCTGGGGTCTCAAAGATCTTCAAAAGGCTCTAGACCACGCACGAATGGCTGTTGCTATAAACCCAGCTACACCAGATGCACATATCCTATCTGCTCGTATCCTATTTGCGTCAGGACGATACTTGGATGCAAAGGAATCCTGCATGTTTGGGCTGAAACTTGAACCACGTTACCTAAAGACTATTGTTTACAACCCACGTGACTACGACTACGAGCCACTAAAGCTACTAGCTCAGATCTATTTGGCGTTATCTGTGCCTCAGCTTGCCCTAGAGATGCTCAAGTCTTGTTACGAGATCACTCCGAAAGACGAAGACCTGGCACAACTTATTGATAGAATGACCATTGAGTCAGACAAATCAACTAAAGCGATGGAGCTAGTTGCCGAACTCCAGAAGATTGAGGACCTTGATGAGCTAAGAGAGCGCATTAGTGAGGTTGATCCTGAGATCGCTTCTCATCCAGCCCTTTGTCACCTACGGAACACTAAACTTGTTAAGACAGAGTCGTCAGGAAAGGACCTTGTTTTCTACTGTGGAAACACTAAGGACGAATGGAACCCGCAGATTGCTAAGGAATCAGGTATTGGGGGTTCTGAGGAAGCAGTCATCCACCTTTCCAAACGATTCGCAGCAGCAGGATGGAACGTAACAGTCTTCAACAACTGCGGTCATAAGGCAGTAGAGTTCGATGGCGTAACCTTCCGACCTTACTGGGAGTGGAACTACCGAGATAAGCAGGATGTACTCATCCTATGGCGCCAGCCTAAGGCTCTAGACTACGGTCTAAACGCTGACAAGGTGTTTCTTGATATGCACGACGTGATTCCTCCAGAGGAGCTGTCAGAGAAGCGTCTAGAAGGTCTTACTAAGATCTTTGTTAAGTCAGATGCGCAGAGAGAATTGTTCCCTGATGTACCAGATGACAAGTTCGCAGTTGTACCTAACGGAATCGTATGGGAACAGATGCAGGACGACTCTATTGAGAGGGACCCCAACTTACTTATCAACACTTCATCCCCAGATCGTAGTATCAGGACTCTTATTGACGCATTTAAGCGCGTTAAAGCAGAGGTTCCAGAGGCAAAGCTCAAGTGGGCGTATGGTTGGAACGTGTGGGACGTAGTGCATGGTGCTAACTCTGAGATGATGGACTGGAAGAACAAGGTGGAAGAAGAGATCGCAGAGATAGATGGATTTGAGACATTGGGCCGTATTGGCCATGACGCCGTAGCTCGGCTGTACCAAGAGGCTAACGTATTTGCATATCCTACCGCGTTCTTTGAGATCGACTGTATCTCGGCCCGTAAAGCCCAAGCCGCTGGTGCGGTCCCAGTGTCAACAGATTTTGCAGCACTAAACACAACCATTCAGCATGGTGTGAAGATTAAGACAGACATGAAGAAGGAGAACTGGATCAAGCCTGGTGCGTTCGACTTCTCACTAAAAGAAAAGAAAGCCGTAGACGAATGGGTAGAGGCAGCGATCGAACAATTAAAGAACCCTATGTCCGAAGAAAAGCGTGCAGAAATGCGAGAAGACATGAAACGTTTCGACTGGGATTCGATTAGTACGGCTTGGCTTGATACAATGTAAGTATGGAACAAGCTACTCCAACAATTACTGACACAGGATTCAATGATGTTCTTGTAGGAACGGAGATGTTCGACATACTTGCGATTGAACCAGTAGATCTACTATCGCCAGCGAACACAAGCAAGATCCAAGACATCGCAAAGTTTGTAAACATGTTTCAGGATGGGCCTGCGCTCATCCGTAACGCAATGCACAAGAAGCCAGCAGACATCGGACAGATTGACCATGCGTTTAGATACATAACACTTCAGAAAAAACGGTTTGAGCTAGGAGATCAACTAAAGGGGGTTGAACAGGAGCTTGCCTTTTATGAGTAATGGAGCCTCAGTATTCAATGTGCGTGGACCACGAGTACAGCCAGTTGCTGGTCGTAGTCCTGAAGTTATCCCCGCACTGGTGCCACTTGCAACTCTGGCACTAACAGCCAGGAAGGTTTTTGATACAGATGGAGATACAGGTATCGATCCAGAGGAATTTACAGATGACGATACACTTCGTTTCAAGGTCTTTGGTTCAGAGGCTGCTTTCTTTGACCCAGACCAGTTCTCCTTTAACGCTCTACAGGAAGATAAGGACTTTATAGTTGCATCAGTAGATGATGCGAATGTTTTAAATGTTGATGCGTTACGAGACACTATCGCCTTTGGTACCGCGAACCATGTGCTGCAGATTAACGGGGTAACAGTTATTCCGAAGGTACATGTTCTCGATGGGGCTGGCGCATCAAACATCTCTTTTGTTGTCCGTTCTGCAAGCGACCTAGCCAGTCAGGGGGCATTTATGGTCGCTGCCCGAGCCCGAGGCTCCGATGGTGCAGAAACGGCAGTCATTGATGGTGACCGAGGACTTGTTTTCCGATCAGATATGTTCGATGGATCAGCTTATTTCACCGCTGCATCTATCAACTGTAACGTTGACGGGACACCTTCTTCTGGGATCGTTGGTGGTCAGTGGTCTTTTAACGTCAATGACGGAGTAGGTGGTGGAAACTCGGCTGCAATGGTTATCCGAGCTACAGGTAGGGTTGGTATTGGTACCTCGTCACCTAATGTACTTCTTGATGTTAGAGGGCCTACTACGATCAACGGAGGTAAGATTGATGCGGACTTTATTGTCTGGTCTACCTCTGCTGTTGCTATTTGGCACGATGCAGGTAACCAAAGGCTGAGATTTGGTAGTACAAGTAACGGAGACATATTAGAGATGTGGACTACGAAGACTGAGTTCAACCGTACCAATTTAGATATCAACTTCCAGGTTAGAACGTCAGGAGAGAACAACACAATCTACGCAGATGGAGGAACAGACAGGGTGGGTATTCACGAGGGAACGCCCACCTCCACTTTCCATGTTAACGGTTCTATTTCTGGTCCCTATATTGCCAAGACCGCTGACTATACCCTTACTGAGTCAGACTTCACGATCGACTCTACTGCTAACGCTAATACCTACACTCTTCCAACAGCCGTGGGTATCACTGGCCGAATCTATAACGTGAAGAACTCTAGTACGAGCACGATCACGGTAGACACTACAAGCTCACAGACCATTGATGGTTCACTTACAATATCAATCCCAGCTGGTGCGGCTGGAAATAAACCAAACCTCCAAGTTCAATCAACTGGGGCTAATTGGATAATCCTTTAATATGTCACACTTTGGAACAACAGAATGGTACGCAGAAGTAGCTCAGGGGAAGATCCCAGGGAGCTCTTTGGTACACAAATTTGGTGCGGGCGAACTAACAACAACAATTGGACCAATTTCTCATGCCATGACCTACCAAACTCCGACTACGGCAACCGCGTTGGAGTTTGTTTCTGGCGACGCTAACGACACATCAGCTGGCTCTGGCGCAAGGGAGATAACGGTCATTGGCCTTGATTCAAGCTGGAATGAGGTGTCACAGACGGTAATAACAAACGGAACTACTGCTGTAGCCCTTACGACAGACCTTACGCGGCTATACCGATGGTACGTATCTAGTTCTGGAACGTATGCTACAGCGACAACGGGTTCACATGCGGGCATACTAACAATAAGGGAGTCTGGCGGAGGAACAACCTGGGCGTCTATTCCAATAGACCCATTCCCAGTTGGTCAGTCCCAAATTGGTGCGTATACCATCCCAACTGGATTCACGGGGTATCTATTGTCAAAGAATATTTTCATTGACTCAACAAAAACGGCCGACATTTACTTTTTCCAAAGGCCAGCTGCAGATGACGTAGCTACTCCGTATTCTGGAATAATGCGTCTAGTTGAGAGAGAGGTTGGTGTAACTGGGGGGTATCAGTTTAAGCCACTGTCCCCTAAAAGTACGTTCGTTGGCCCCTGTGACGTTGGATTTATGGGCGTGATGTCTGTGGGTACGTCTGAATGTTCAGTAGAGTTTGAACTCTTATTAGTACAAGACTAAACATATGATTGGTGAAACACGAACAGAAAGAACTACAGGAGACGATGCACAGCGGGTAGAGCAGACTTGGACTCTAACGTCTGAGGTAGATGTAACTGAAGACGAGCTTACTAAGATCGCCATTAAGGATGTGCTCGTTAAGCGTGGAGATACAGATGACCCAGAAGCGGCGGCAGATGCTGTGATGGTGGTGTTAAGTAAAAAGAAAGCTGTAAAGCGATAGCTTATGCCTGATAAAATTGTACAAAAAACCGTAATAGAGACCCGTGACGGAGTATCGTCTTCAGTAGTTTACACAGAGGAATCCGTAACACCTCTTACAGCTAAAGAAGATCTCGTTAACCGTAAGGCGGCGTTTATCGCTCTATGTAAGAACTGGAGAGTGGATGTTGGTGCAGCGGAAGATGTTTGGGATGAAGCAATTGGCAGTAAAATAATTTTGTGAAGTCTGGTATACTATAAGAGAATTAACTATTGAGCGGCATAAGCCTTACTCAGCTTAACAGCTTGGGTGGGGCTATTTAATAAAAAAACATATGGGATTTGATTCAGCGGGCGACCAGGTCGTCAATCTAAAGTCAGGAGCAGAGGTTACAGCTACAACAAATACAGAAGGAACAGATAATGCTACAGCAGCTACGAAGTCAACTCTTATCGCAGGTAAAGACCCTACTGGAAATCAGCAAGATATTCTTGTGGGGCCAGATGGAAGCGTTGGGACGGTAGAGGCACCAACACAAGCAGAACTAACTACAGCGTTAGCAAACTCACTTGTTGTCGCTGCCAACCCTGGTACCCTGCGGGAGGTCATTATTACTAACACAAAGGCGTCTGCTCAGTACATCCAGGTTCATAACACTACTTCTTTACCAGCTGATACAGCGGTACCACTGGACATCGTTTATGTGCCCGCAAACACTACATTTGTCTACGCACCTATTGGAGGATTGACTTGTACGACTGGTATTACCGTTTGTAACTCATCAACTGCAGCCACTAAGACTATTGGTGCAGCTGACTGTTGGTTCTCAGCTAGAGTCTAAACACGTAGTTTATGCAGTTTAATGACACGACAAACCTAAACGGTCTAGTCCAGTCCTGTGAGTTCTGGACAGGGATTGGACGTGCTCAGATTAGTGGCGATCCAACCCAACTAAAGGAGTTTACGCGACTGATTAACACTAACTATCACAAGGTGGTTACAATGATCTTGGATAGTCAGGACGGATGGGACTTCGATGATGGAAACCACGATGATACTGGATTCATCAAGACCTATAACCTCACAGCAGATGAACAGTTTGTAAAGCTCCCACTAACAGATGAGATCCTACAGGTGAAGCGTGCTGAGGTTACTTATGACGGCACAAACTGGTACCGAGCAGCGCCAATGGACATCAACGAGTACGGGAACGCAGTTAGCAAGGCATCAAACATCTCTAGTGATTTTGAGACAACCAAGCCTTTCTACGACTTACGTGGTATCTACATGTACCTTTATCCGACACCAGCAGCTAGCGTAACGGGTGGTTTGAAGATCTGGGTTACACGAGAAATCGATGAGTTCACTACGGCCGACACCACACAGGAGCCTGGTATTAACGAGCCATTCCATGAGATGATTGCAGTAGGCGCTAGTTTGGACTACGCACTTGCAAAGGGATTGGCAAACGCTAATAACATTGCTGCTAAGTTTACTGACTTTGAACAACGACTACGTCGGTTCTATGGGTCAAAGCAAGAAGATACCGCTCCTATTCTTAAATCTGCATACATAAGCTATGAATAAATTAGAACGACTCTTCATGGAAGAGTATAAAGAGTTAGTTAACAAGCATGAGCTCACACTACGAGCTGTCATCGACGTTAAAGCAGAGGGGATTGCTCCTGTTCTACAACTAGTAGAGGTACGTAAAGAGGAAAAGAAGGAAGGAGAGCCTGAAGTAACTGAATAGCATATGTCAGAGGTCTCGATTACAGGCGTTACAGGCGGTCTCTCATCGAGTCCTTACCTCTTTTCAAAAGGTCAGTTCCTTAACTCTGTAGGAATAGACCCCGACTCAGCATTGACGGACAACGCCAATGATTTTTTGGCATCTGGTGTGCTTCGGCCAACTGCTTTTGCAGACTTTACGAGTACGGTAGTTACAGCAACACCTAAGTGGATCACAACTAACCCAAAGGACACCAAGATCTACGCTCTTTTGGATAACGGACGGTTTGTCTCCTACGACAAGGACTTCACAAACGAAACTTTGATCGCTACTGCCTCTACCTGTACTGGAAATGGTATGGCGTACTACAACAACTACATCTATGTGTTCCGTAACACTGATGTGGACCGATACGGGCCTCTCAACAACTCTCCTGCTTACGCTACTGGCGTTTGGACGGGAGCTACGTTGGGATCACAGACTGCATTGACCAACACGACCTACCCAACAATGCGAGACTCGGTGGTATTACCTAACCACGTTGCATTTGTACATAGTGATAACGCTCTATACTTCTGTGACTTCGTTAATGGCCAGGGTATTTTGCATAAGATTAAGACTTCAAAGGTTACAGACGAGGGAGATACTGATGACGGCTCTAGCTATAACGTCTTGGATCTACCGTTCGGCTTCATGCCTACAGCGATCACAAACGTTGGTACTAGCCTGGTTGTCGCAGCTATCCAGACATCTGATACTGACCTTGTACAAGGATCGTCTAGATTGTTCATATGGAACGCTATTGCATCCAGTTTCTCCACTGAGATCCCTATTACTGACCCAATTATCTCCGCTGTTCACAATGCGAACGGCTTTGTTTACGTATTCTCTGGTGGTTTGGGCGATAACGGGTACAGAATTGGATATATTGCTGGAGCGAGCACAGTAAAGGGTATTTATACCTCTACAGACGGACATTCCCCACTTCCTGGGGCTGTGGATGCATCTGGGGATAAGTTCTACTGGGGAACCATCAAGAAGGTCATGACAACTACGTCGCCAGAGTATTATGGCGTCGTTATGTCGGCCAATTCGAAGAATCCTAACCTTCCACTAGGTATCCAGACACCTGCAAAGGCTTCTCTGACAGCAACATCCTCTAATGGGTGCATTGCTAGTGTGAAGATCGTTCAACAGGCGTCTCTATCCATTCAGAAACCTATCTTTGGGTGGAAATCTGCCTCAGTTTACGGTGCAGACAAGATTACAACGACATATTCAACGGCTATCTTCCACGCGCCTACCATTCAGGTTGGAAGACGGTTCAAAATCAAGAGGATTCGGGTGAACTTCGGTGCTGCGGTGGCTGCAAACATGACATTAACGGCAAAAATCTTCCTGGATAACTTCACTTCTTCCTCTCTTGGGTCGTCTCGAACGATCAATAGTGCGAACTATGCCAATGAAGAGCTCTTTGTTGAGTGGAAGGACGTAGATATCACTGGAAATAACAACTTTGTTCTTGAATTGCGTTGGTCTGGAACGGCTCTACTGCCTGTTCTGATGCCAATAGTGATTGATGTTGATCCTATCTTAGACTGATATGGCAGATATTGATGTCTACAATTTAGACGCTGGATCATCTAGCAAGGATATCTATGATCTCTCTACTTCTGATACTGGAACTACTACGGATGAGTCAGAGGGACCAACACCATCTACCGATCTTTCAGAGACTGACATCATTGATTTAGTGAAAGACATCCTGGATGGTTTCGACGGACGGTTAGTGATTGGTACAGAGTCGTCAAATCAGGCTTTTATCTCAGATGCCAACGGTATTTACTTGGGTGGCTCAAACTTCTCTACAGCCGTTTTCAGCGTAGACATGAATGGAAACCTTACTGCGTCGTCAGCGACGATTACAGGTAGCATCACGGCCACTACAGGGACGATCGGTGGGTGGACTGTTACGGCAACAACACTTCAATCTACAAACATAACACTAGACTCCTCTAACGAGGTTATCTTGCTCGGTTCAGCAACCGCGCCACTGACTGGTGATGGAATCTTTTTTGGAAAGGACGGCGCAGCGTTTGAGTTCCGTGCAGGTTCAATCTCTGGGAGTAAGTACCTCCATTACGATGGAACGAACCTAAACCTAGTTGGTGGGGCTATTTCTAGTTCTATCATTACGGCTCTTGGTGCAGGATCAGAGATCGCAATCCAGGGATGGCAGTTCGACGGTGCCTTCTCGGCAACGGATAACGATACTGTAGCTTGGGCAACGGGAACAATTACTTTATTAGATGGAACAACATACTCAATAACAGGAGCAAATACAGGGAATATCACGGCAGTAACGTACATTTACCTGGATATTGCTGTTTCAACGACACTTCTACAGACATCTACTACGGCATCGGACGCTGTAGGCTCAGGAAAGATCCTAATGGCAGTAGCTGAGGATAACTCTGATGCAACAAAGAACGCCACTTTCCAAGTGTTCGGCGGATCGGGTGGTCAGGGTGTATTCATCACAGCGGATAACATTGCTGCTAACACCATCACAGCAGACGAGATTCTAGGTAACACTATTACTGCGTCAGAGATTGCAGCAACAACTATCACAGGAACAGAGATCTCTTCTCTGTCTATTTCAGGTAAGTCGATTACGGCTGACACGGGTACTATTGGTGGATGGACGTTATCAGCAGGAAACTTTTCAAGCGGGGACGTTACGATTGATGCCACAAACGAGAAGTTCACGATGGGTACGGGTGACGATATTTTGATCCTTGATGCAGCAGACTCAACCTACCGTATTGCAGTTGGTGATGCGACATATGCAGATGCCCCATTCAGTGTGACAAAGGAGGGGGACGTTTTGGCAAAAAATATCAAATACTCACCGTACTCAATGGTGGCCATGTTCCAGTTAGGTATTACTGGGTTGTCTAATCCCAACAATACAATGGTGATGACTGGTAATGGCCAGTACATCTTAGTACCAGGAACTACTTCCTGGTCTGTATGGGACAGTACGCAGCCAAGAGTTTATAACTATTCCCGCGCACGTACGTTTAATAGAACTGGTTTAACTGCTTCTCCCGAAGTAAACACTCGGGTATTAAGTGGTACTACGGAGTACATCATAGCGTTCGCAGATGGTGCAACTTCTGGTTACAGATACGATGCGGATGGTCAGAATGAATCCGCAGCACTCACGATTAGTGGAACGACGCTGACAGGTACTCGTCGTCTAGCCTATAACGAAGCATCTGGTTACGTTTATTTACAGGATGGAGCATCACAGGCATCAACCACAGTTAAGCGATTTACCTTCAGTGGAACAACCCTGACCTACGTTGATACAATCACACTGGATACGGCGCCTACGTCAGGTTCTTGTCGGTATATGTGGATTGGGGAGACGCACATAGTTATAGCTGGAACTGTTACTAACGCCAGTTTGGTGAATTGGGAGCGATTCCTTATCTCTGACGGAACAAAACAGTCTGATATTTCTTGGGGGCACGGTACTTCAGGTGTTGGTTTCGTTGGCGGTATGACCCGACAGGATGACAACGCTATGTTGTTTTGCTCAGAAATGGACAATGGAACGGGAACAATGTCAATAATTCAGCAAGTATTCTTTGATAACTAGTATGCCAACAATAATCATGAAGAAAACGGTTGCAGGCAGCTATTACGAGGCCATCTATATCGAAGGGATTACAGAAGAGGATCTGGGTAATGTGAAAATATATTATGAGAACAAGGGCTACGTGGAAGGGACCTGGGAAGAGTATGAACAAGCAAACATCATTATCGAAACCCGATATGGGAAGACCACTTAAACTAATTGAAAGACTTACGTGATATAATTTAACTATATGGCATTCGACGTACAAAAATTTGTTCAA
>Ga0233429_1005759_pt1 | contig 10145 bp, 9 predicted proteins | sample SI_118_April2016_3_FD_179879 | JGI IMG/M metagenome (GOLD analysis project Ga0233429, IMG submission 179879) | Seawater microbial communities from Saanich Inlet, British Columbia, Canada - SI_118_April2016_135_MG | ecosystem: Environmental > Aquatic > Marine > Inlet | place: Canada: British... | reverse complement strand
AATGTTTAGAGGCATTAGTGTTGATCATGATACTCTTCTTTTTGGGATAGGAAATATTTATTCGGTCATGAGTTGTGATGCGGATTGTTTGTGTGAACCGGATAGTGTTGGGGAGATAAGCTCTATGCTCTATGGGGGAGAGGTTGCCTTCTGGGAATCCTCCTTGTTTCCTAGAAGGAACAAAGATACTTATGATAGGTAATACAGAGAAGAATATTGAGGATGTAAAAGTAGGAGAGTATGTTATGGGAAAAGAAGGAAAATCTAGGGTTCTAGAGTTAGAGAATCCAGATAGTGAGGGGTATTATATCTTAATTCTAGAAGATGGGATAAAATTAAGGGTTACCGATGAGCATCCGATATATGCAAGGAATAATAATAAAGAGGACTGGTCGGCAATTGAGCCAGAGAGAACCCAGTTTGAGACTAGTGATTTGGATGAGATGGATGAAGTTATGACTTTAGATGGATGGGTTTCTATAAAGGGAATTAAATATGTTGATGAATTGGTTCAAACTTATAATCTCCGGGTTGTAGAAGGAAATACATTTTATGCAGATGGTGTTTTAGTGCATAATAAGCAAATTGCTGAATCTTTTCCGGATGATCCATTTGATCCTCTTATGCCCATAGAGATTGTGATTCTTGGAAAAAATGAGACTGGTTTAGAACCTCCTGAAAATAACCAAAGTTTGGGGAATAATTTATTGGTTCAATCGGATAAAGAAGTTAGAAAGGGTATTGCCGGGTTTTGGGAAAGTTTATTAAACCTAGTGTTTAATTAATTTTTAGAAGATGGTTTTTTATCATAATCCAATTAAATATATAGATATTTTTGGACATAGCTTTAGGTTTTGGAATTTAACTTTTTTTCTAGCTATTATTGTAGTGAGCATATTAACTTTTTTATATGTAAGGAAGAAAGGCCTTGATAAGAGGTTTTTTTTACAATTACTATTTCTAATCTCGTTAGGAGTCGTTATTTTTTCATGGTTTATCCCTGGTTATTTGCTTAAGGAAACTCTTTCTTCTTTTTCTGGAATTTTTATTGGTTCTTTGATCGCTATTCTTTATGTGAAATGGAGAAAGAAAAGTTATAGATATTTGGATATTATTGCATTGTTTTTACCCATAGGATTTGCAATTGCACGAGTTGGATGTTTTTTTAATTGGTGTTGTATGGGAATAGAAACGATTTTACCTTGGGGTGTTATTGTGGTTGAAAATCATCTTCCTGTTCATCCCACACAAATTTATTTAATTATTATAAATTTAATACTGTTTGGAGTATTCTTTTATTTTAGAAACCATAAATTTCTTAAAAATAAACCTGGGAATTTGAGCTTAAGTATTTTTGCTTCTTACAGCTTTTTTAGGTTATTTTTGGTTGAGCCATTGAGATACGGAATTGAAGGTTCTACTAGGTCTATTACTTTATCTTTAATTTTTAGTGTAACTTTGTTGGTTTTATATATCCGGAATAGAAATATTTAAATAGTATCTCTTCTTTTTTTTGTTATGGATTCAAAAGATAGGAAGATACTTATTTTTGTTGTTTTTTTAATGATTGTTGCTATTGGATTGGGAATTGTTAATTCTTTTTTTGGGAGTGCTGTTGTTGATATAGAAGAAATTAATCCAGATGATCCTGGGGAGATGGTGGGTGGAGATTCTTGTACAATGGATATAGATTGCCCTGGGTCGCAGGTTTGTTTTCACCCATGTGGTGTTTGTGGAGATTATGGTTGTAATTATGATGCTTGTGAGGGTGGAAATTCAGATGCTTGTTGTGAGGCTGGGTTGACATGTAATGAGTGGAGTTCTTGTGTATGTGCCGGTACCGGGGGATCGTGTTTTGTAGAGGAAACTAAGATATCCATTGTAGATGGTTCTAAGAAGAATATAGAGGATGTGAAAATTGGAGATAAAGTTCTTTCATATAATCTTGAAATAAATAAGATAGAAGAAGATGTTGTGATTGGTTTAAAGAGGATAGTTCATGATGATATGATAATTGTGAAATTTGGAAACTCAGAAAATACCAATACATTTGATCACCCTTATTTTGTTAAGGAAAAAGGGTGGAGTTCGTATAAACCGGATTTGACTATGGAGAGATATGGGAGAGATACTGAAGAATTGAGGGATGTAAAACAACTTGAAACTGGAGATGTTATTTTTATTGTTGATGAAAAAGGGAATTTAGTAGAATCGGATGTAATTAGTATTGATGAAGAAATTGGAATAGTTCATACCTATATCTTTAGTGTTGAAAATAATGGGAACTTTTTTGCAAACGGGGCCTTGGTACATAATAAGGGTCCAATTCCTGCAGAGCAAAATTGCTGCCATGGATGTACCGATGGTTTTGCTGAGCCTTGTACGGTATGTTGGTAAATTTTTTTATGAAAACCTTTATTAATTCTTTATTTTTGTTAGTTATGTGGGCTCGTAGCTCAGCTTGGATAGAGCGCTTCCCTCCTAAGGAAGAGGTCGAGGGTTCGAATCCCTTCGGGCCCGCTTTTTATATTATTATGGAGAAAGAGCAATTCTTTTAAACATAGGTTAGTTTATTTTGTTATGAAAAAGAGATGGATTTTGTTATTGTTCTTAGTAGTTTGTATGCCAATCTCTTATGCTAAAGTTGTTGATATTCCTGGGATTGGTTCTGATGGGGAAGATGATCCTGAACCATTGAGAGATGGGTTAGAAATTAAGAAGTTTATATATGCGGGGAACAATATCATTGCTTCTATTGAAGATAATGAGATTAAATATTATCATAAAGATAGATTAAGTAATAGAATTGTTACTGATTCTAATGGGAATAAAAAGAACGAGTTTAAATCGTTACCTTTTGGTCAGAAAATAGAGAATTCTGGAGTTGATTATCCGTTTACTGGAAAGGAGGAAGATGAATCTTCACTTTATTATTTTGGAGTTAGATATTATGATGATAATTTAGGAAGGTTTGTTTCTGTTGATCCGGTTAAAGATAATCATGCTTATTCTTATGTGTCTAATAATCCTATGAATTATGTTGATCCAACGGGAATGGATGCAGATGATGAAGGAAAATATTCTCCTGGCAGGAATACGCCTTTTCCTTATGGTATGGATCATAGTAAGACGATGGCGCTGGGGTATCAATTAGGGGGAGATGTTATGAAAGAAAGTCTTTATGCGCTTGGAGTCTCTGAAAGATGGTCAAGGATAATTGGAACTACTTTTGGTCTTGGTTTTGGTTATGGTGTGGAACATTGGAATGAAAATTCAAATGAAAAATCCGACCCAGATTCAGATGACACGATATGGGATATGAGATTGGGATTTGTGGGCCTTACTCAATCGGTATTAAGGGAGTTTTCACCAGTAAAGACAGATTTAGTTGTGTATGAGCAGTTTGGAGCTCCTCGTCCAGGGGGCCCAGAGGCAATTTGGGAGAAACTTGGTTTTGTGCCAATACAACAAAAAGCCCAGACAATGTTGATTTTTGGGGAAAGTGGGGCGAGCACACTTAGGCCATATTTAACATATAGTGTGGATAAGCCCGATGCAGAATATGAGGGAGATAGCAGGGTTTCCGGAATTACTAGCTTTTCATTGGGATTTATAGAGCATGGAATCGGAGTAGGGTACAATCTTGGAATTGGAGAAGCAGGGACTCATTCTGCTGGAGTGGGCATGGCATATGAGAGAAATTTTAGGCATGGGAATAGTTTTAGTTTCCCTTTTTCTGTATCTCTGGATGTTCAAAAAGGATTCCAGTCTAGAGGATTTTTTAGTGGATGGGAGGCCCAATTAAGACCTAGTATTGGGGTGCAATATCAGTTTGTTCCTTAAAATTATTTTAGTGAATAATTAAATTTAATTTCTAGTGATGGTTCTTGAAAAGTGAAATCATCATATTCTATAGGGAGGTTATTTCCTGTGGATGTGAAATTTCCCCATTTGTAATTTCCTGAAATTCCCAAAGAAATTTCTCTTTTATCGCTTGAGAATAAAGCTTTTTTTATAAATAGGCTTAATAGATTCATTTTTCCTTTTCCTGTTATCGAAGGATCATAGATATTTCTTTCATCATAATAATCTCCTGAGGATGAAAAAAATCTTTCTAATCCTATTCCTGTTGACCAAGAAGGGGAAAATTCTCTTTCTAGACTTAAACCGTACCCCCACATTATGTTTGCGTAGCTAGGGAAGTTTTCTTCAAATCTTATTCCAGAATTGATCTCCAATTGAGTAGTATTTGAGCCAAAACTGCCTTGAATTCCTAGTGAACCGTTATCATTATTTCCAGTAGTTGAAACTATTGCCGGATCTATAGAAAGATATGGGCCATATTCTATATGGGATTCTGCGTTTGCACTAAGGGGCAATAGGGCCTTTGCTAAAATTAATCCACCAATTAATAATTCTTTTAGTGTCATTTTTCTTATTTTTAACTTAATATTTTTATTTATAAGTCTTTCTATTTGTTGTAACTATATAGTGATTAATATTTAGACTTTAACGGCTATTCTTCCATCTTTGAGAATTCTAACTCTTCCTCCGGATTCGGAAACTGTGATGGCTATTGCGTTTGTTTCTTTTGTTAGGGCGGCACAAGAGCGATGTTTGGTTCCAAATCCTTCTGGGAGATCAACTTTGGAGAAATTAATATCAATATAGGTTCCAGCACTTATTATATGTCCCTCTTCATCTATTATAAAAACACCGTCTAATTGTGAAAATTCTTTTACAGTTTCTCTTATGGCTGGATCAGTTATTTTTACTTTTTCATCTAAGCTTTTGAAGGGATTGATTATTAATTGTTTTAGGTGTTTATTTATTTCCGATAGATTGCCTATTATGAATGCAGTGCCTATATGCCTGCCTTCTCGTCCTTCATGTGCGATTTTTAGTGCTATGTCTATAGTTGCTTCTATTATTTCTGGGTTTATATGTTCTGAGATGTTTTGCTTTCCAATTTTAAAAAACACTTCATCAACATCAAATACAAATAATATTCCTTTATAACCTGTTCCAGTTGAGCCATCTTCTATGCAAACTACTCTCTCTCCTTTGTTTATGTAATTCTTTGTTATGGCTTCCATTAAAATTTCTTTTACAGGAATTATTGACCCTGCCTCTAGTTTTCTTGTTTTGGTTTTGTATTCTGCTTTTTTATATTTTTTTGGATCTATCCTTTTGAAAATTGTGACTTTTATATTTAGGTTGGAATCTTCTTCATATTCTTCCCCAGTTAGTTTTTCTATTGAAATTATTGCATCTGAATTTATTTCTCTCGCTATTTTTGTTGCTGCAGATCCAATGGCTTGCTCTATGGGGTTCATAGTTTTTTTAATGGGACTTTATTAAAAAGGATTTATATGTTGAGGAACAATATTAGGTTAATTTTATATATTTGAATAAAGATTTCTTGATATGGCGGGGAGAAAGTTTTATTTTATTATGTTTAGTTTGGCAGTAATAAGTTTTATAGCAATTATCTTATTAAGTATTATTGGACAGAATGAATTGAAATCTCCCAACAAAGACATATTTCCTTTGGGGGATTGCCCTGATCGTGATGAAGATGGTTATTTTGATGAGGATTGCGGTGGGGATGATTGTTTTGATTCTTATTTTCCTTTTTATGTTGATGGGATTGAGAGGTGTAATGAAGAGATTGGTTATAGCTTTTCTCCTCCTGGATTGTATGGGTGGATAGCCGATCATACTGTTGTGTACAAAGACGGATTTTACCATGTATTTTATCATCATTACAATAATAAGGTAATTTATGATTTTATGACTCCAGATTTTGTAAATTGGGGATACAATCAAGATGTTATTGATTCTAGTCTAAGTGATACAGATTGGGATGATGGAAATGTTTGGGCGCCCTATGTTTATTATAATGAAAAAGATGGACAATATTATATGTTCTATACAGGGGTTGCACACCATGATGATGGGACACCAGATGACTACAGCCAGAGGATTGGCTTGTTGATTTCTAGTGATTTGATTAGTTGGGAGAGGGCAAAGATAAATAATTGTCCGGGGACTAGTGGAGATGGATGTGTTTATGATTGTAGGAATTCTTGGAGCACCCATGGAATCCTTGGAGAGTGGAATAATCAGTGTAGAGACCCTTTTATTTTGAAAGATGGAAATAGGTGGCTGATGTACAATACTATTAAACGTGTTGATACTATGTCTGCAGGAGTTGATGTTTCGGAGAGTTATGATTTGATTAATTGGGCTCCTTTAGCTTTAATCGAGGAGGTTGATATGGGGCAGGCAGAGAACGTGGTTGTATTTGATGTGGGAGATAGACATTATTTGTTGAGTAAATGCTGGGAGTCTAATCAGGGAGAGTGTGAGTCAGATCATAGCACTGAAGGGATTAATTATTTTTATTCTGATGATTTGATTGATGGTTGGATTTGGTTTGGGAGTTTTGATAATAATATTTATAATGCTCCAGAAATTAATGTTTTAGATGATGGAACTTATTTGTTTTCTGGAGGTATTGGACTCAGTAGAATTCATTTTAAAAGATTAGAAATTAGTGATGAACATGAGATCTCGTTCTTTAATAATTTTAATTCAACCTGTAGTATTTTTTCTCATGATATAAATCCTGGGATGGAAGAGGTTTGTAATGAGGTGGATGATAATTGTAATGATGAGGTTGATGAGGGATTGGATTGTTTATTAATTAGTTCAAATATTGATTTGGTTGAAGGGTGGAATTTGATTTCGATTCCTTTAGAGGTTAGTTCAGATTTAAGCGTTTTTAGTGAGGCTTCAGTCGATAGTGTTCTGAGCTATGATATTGATTGGAAATATTGGGTTGATGGAGAAGGAGATTTAATTGAGTTGGAATTTGGAGATGGATATTTTGTTTATTCAGATAGTGATGTTAGTTTGACTTTTGAGGGATATGAGCAAGGAAGTGAGGTAATTGTTAGTGAGGGATTGAGCCTGATTGGGGTCAAAGATCCAATAGTTGTTTCTGAGTTGGTTGATGATGCTGGATTGGTTAATGGAATTTGGGAATATATTGGTGGAGAGTACGTTGAATTAACTATTGATGATATTTTGCAACCGAAGAAAGGATATTGGATTTCTTATGGTGGAGTTCAAATGAGTCCTCCTTTGCCACCTGGTTAGAATTTTGCTTCTATATTTTTGTTATCGTTTAGGGCTTCCGCCAATTCTTTTCCTAATTGAGATTTTTTATGAATTTGAATTTTTGATTTATTTGAAGTTATTGCCGAGAATAAAAATTGTCCATCTAGTGTGAATTCTATGGATTGTTTCATTATATTTTTTGGGAACTTGAAAACTACATATTTTGATGTTTCTGAAACTTGGTAATCTAAAGAATCTTGTTTTTTTAATTTTGGTTTTACTGTTAGTTTTATTCCAATTTTGTTTTCTATATTTTCTATTCTTTTCCCTTTAGTCCCTATTATTTGACCAATGTCTTTTTCTGGAATGAAGATATTTGCTCGGTTGTTTGAAACTATTTCTACATCTGCATCTTTTGAATATTGTCTTATTTCTTTCAATAATTGTTTTTCTGCTAATTTTTGTGAAGGAGTTTTTTTATTTTCAACAGGAATTATTACTGTTTCTTCTCCGTAGGAATATATTTCATAAGCTAATGAGTTTTCATTAAAATCAAAAACTTCAATTACTGGTCTTGCTAAATCTGCCTCTACCATCCCTGTTGGAACTTTTACAGTCATTTTTATGGTTAGAACTGTTTGTATTTTCCCTGCCTCCATAAATATTATTGTATCTACAACTGAGGGAATTAGTCCTGTGTCTGTTCTCCCTATAAATCTTTGAATTGCGTTTATTGCGGAGGCGGAATGGATTACACCGAGACATTCAGACCCCGCCAATCTTAAGTCTATAAATAGTTTGAAATCTGGAGTGTCCCTGATTTCATCAAAAATTAAATTGTCTGGTCTGGAGAGAAATAGAATATCGTGGATCTCTTCTGAGCTTGAGAAGTTTTTTGAATATTGAGTTATTTTATCATCTAATTGTAGGTCCCTTGGTGATTCTACCGTTTTTGTTATTTTGTTATTTTGAGAGTAGTATTCTGCTATTGCTTGAGCCAAAGTGCTTTTTCCAGAACCTGTTTCTCCAGCTATTAAAACTCCTCTTGCCTGAGTTTTTATCCTTTCTAGCAATTCTTCTTGGATTTGATAGTCATCTAGGTTTAGTTTTTTGATTGGTCTTATTGCAGTTATTTCTAATCCATCAGAGATTGGTTTTCTTACTATAACTATTCTATAATTTTTATATTGTATTACTGTTGAACCTGAACGTGAAATTTCTACGAAGGATTTTGGATCCATTCTGGCTTTTTCGATTATCTCCTTTGAGAGTTCGTTCATTTTTTTATATGGGAGTTTTTTTCCGGTTTTTACTAGCTGCCAGTTTCCTGGAGCACCTCTTTTTGCTAGAGGAATTGTGTCTTCTTTTAGATGAACGGACATTGTTTCTTTGTTGAAGTACTTTTCTATGCTTAGTTTTTGTTTTGGTCTGGCTTGCTCTATGAAGTTTACTTCTAGACCGTATACTCTTGCAGATTCTGCTTGGACTATGTCTGCTGTGATTAGAGTTGCTGATTCTTCGTAAGCTATTTGTCTTATTATTGCATCTATTTCTCCAGATTTTGCAAATTTGATTTGGTCTGGAGTTGGTCTTGAGCCGGTGAATCTTAGCTCAATTTTCTTTTCTTTTTTGAATTGTTGTAGTTTTTTTAGTTCATCTAATCCTAGGAAACCTGTTTCTTTTCTTTTATTTGCTTGAGCTTCTACTTCTGAGACCACTGCGTTTGCTATAACTACTGTTCCTTGAAGTTCTTTTTTTTCTATTAATTCTGAAACTACACCTTCAATAATGGCAGAAGTATCTGGTACATATGTTTTCATAATTTTGTTATTGGGAAAGGTTTTTATATACCTTTTCTTTTTAATTAGTATGAAAAAGAGTGTGATTATAGTAGTTTTACTTCTGATTAGTGTTAGTTTAGTTTCTGCTAAGATTGTTGATATTCCTTCGGTTTCAGACCAGGGGGAGTTAACTGATGGAGAAGATATTCCTCCTGAGCCATTGGTTGAACAAAATTTGGGAGTTACTAGGTATACTTACGCAGGTAATACTTTAGTTGCTTCTCAACATAATGGAAATGTTAAATACTATCACCAAGATAGACTAGGAAGTAATAGAATAGTTACTGATTCTTCTGGAGTTGTTGATTCTGAATATCTATCTTTACCCTTTGGCCAATCAGTAGTTGATGATGTTAAGTATGGTTTTACTGGAAAAGAGTTAGATGAATCTGGTTTACATTATTTTGGAGCGAGATATTATGATAGTAATTTAGGAAGGTTTACTAGAGTGGATCCTGTTCCTTCAGAGCCTGCTTATCAGTACGTTGGAAATAATCCTATGAATTACGTTGATCCTGATGGAATGAATAGAGAATATATTGTTCAGCCAGGAGATACCTTTTATGGAATTGCTAGTTCTCATGATTTAACAATGGATGAATTATGGGCTTTAAATCCGAGGATAGAAAATCCGGAAAGTATATTTTCAGAACAAGTACTTTCTATTTCGAGCTCAAGAATACAAGCTGCTACCTTAAATCAATTTAATTATAATGATGGAAAAAATATTTGTGCGGCTGTTGCATCCGCTTGTGCATTGAATGCTAAAGGAAAGCCAGTGGATGTAAATAGTCTTGTAAATGATTTAGCTGTTGCAGGAGCGATTGAATCTTCGGGAAGTGAAAGAGGGCGTTTATTAGATCTAGGTCAATTATCTAATGTTCTTGATAAAAAATATTCGGATGTTAGTATAACTTTCAGAGGAGATATGGATTTAAGGAGCCTTGAATCGGAAATTAATAAAGGTAATCCCGTAGTAGTAGGAGTTAAAAACTTTATGGGAATCCCCGGAAGAACTGGAGCTGTGTATAAAAAGGGCCATTATGTAAGTGTAACCGGTTTTGAATATGCAGATGGTCAGATTTCTCAAATTAGTTTTATGGACCCTTCCCAAGGAAGAATTCTTACTACCCCTATATCTAATTTTGAAGAAGCGCGGGGGAATAGTTGGAATAGGGC